>OCAV01001582.1_pt1 | contig 14281 bp, 9 predicted proteins | sample 1538331 | NCBI WGS metagenome assembly OCAV01 (sample SAMEA2580297, study PRJEB22360) | human gut metagenome | biome: human gut; feature: human-associated habitat; material: faeces | place: Denmark | collected 2008/2010
GGCAAGGGCGTTATCCCTCTCAAAGAAAAAGATAGGCCTGCCGCAAAAAATCTGTGATCTGCGACAGCCTTTCCTGGTTATTGGTTGCAGCTTTCAGCAACCCACATTTTTATTTATTTCTGTAGATAATATCGTCTCTTCCAGGTCCGTTGGAAATCATAGTGATGGGGAATCCAATCTGTTTTTCTACAAATTCAATATATTTTCTGCAGTTCTCAGGCAGATCCTCATATTTTTTGATTCCACGGATATCACATTTCCATCCTGGCAGTTTCTCCAGAACAGGTTTTGCTTTCTCAAGCTTTACAGTAGTCGGGAAATCTGTGGTAATCTCACCGTCAATATCATATGCAGTACAAACCGGTATCTCATCCAGATATCCCAGAACATCCAGTACTGTAAATGCTACATCTGTAGTTCCCTGCATACGGCATCCGTATTTGGAAGCAACACAGTCAAACCATCCCATACGTCTCGGACGTCCTGTAGTAGCACCAAACTCACCGCCGTCACCACCGCGTTTTCTCAGCTCATCTGCCTCTTCCCCGAAAATTTCAGAAACAAATGCTCCTGCTCCTACTGCACTGGAATAAGCCTTGCATACAGTAACAATTTCCTTAATTTCGTATGGTGGAAGACCTGCTCCTACTGCACCGTATCCTGCCAGTGTAGAAGAAGAAGTAACCATTGGATAAATTCCATGATCAGGATCCTTCAGAGAACCAAGCTGTCCCTCAAGAAGAACCTCTTTTCCCTCTTTCAGTGCATTCCACAGATAAAGAGAAACATCACATACATATGGCTCAACCATTTTCTTATATTCCATCATTTCTTCAAAAAGCTTCTCAGGATCAAGAAGTGGTTTATGATATAAATGCTCCAGTAAAACATTCTTAGTCTCGCATACACTTGCCAGCTTCTCTTTCAGATGCTCTTCATCAAAAAGCTCGCTGACCTGGAAACCAATCTTTGCGTATTTGTCTGAATAAAACGGTGCAATACCGGATTTAGTGGATCCAAAAGATTTACCGCCCAGACGTTCCTCCTCATACTGGTCAAAAAGGATATGATAAGGCATTACCATCTGCGCTCTCTCAGAAATAAGGATCTTCGGAGCCGGTACACCTCTGCTTACTATTTCATTATATTCCTTGAAAAATACCGGAATATTTAAAGCTACACCATTACCGATCACACTTGTTGTGTGATCATAGAATACACCTGACGGAAGGGTATGAAGGGCAAATTTACCATAATTATTTACGATAGTATGACCTGCATTTGCTCCGCCCTGAAATCTTACAATAATATCCGCTTTCTGGGCAAGCATATCGGTAATCTTACCTTTACCTTCGTCACCCCAGTTAGCACCTACAACCGCTTTTACCATAATCTGCTATTCCTCCTGAAATCTGTATAATTATCAAACGTTGATTTCTGCTTTAATTCCCAGCATATCCTTATGAGCATCAAGAATGGGCTGAACCACTTTGCTCACAAATTTCTCTGTCTGCTCCTTGGCACGTCCCACATATTTTGTGGGATCCATGGATTTCTGAAGATCCTCAAGTGTCAGATTAAATGCAGGATCTGCCGCAATCAACTCAAGAAGATTATTATCCTTGCCCTCTACCTTTACGGTCTTCCCGGCTTCCATGGAAAGCTCACGGATACGTTCATGAAGTTCCTGACGGTCTCCGCCTGCCTTTACTGCATCCATCATGATATTCTCTGTAGCCATGAACGGAAGCTCTGCCATCATATGTTTCTCGATAACCTTCGGATAAACAACCAATCCATCTACAACATTAAGACAGAGGTCAAGGATTCCGTCAATAGCAAGGAAACCTTCCGGAATACTCAGACGCTTATTTGCAGAGTCATCCAGAGTTCTCTCAAACCACTGAGTTGCAGATGTGATCGCCGGGTTAAGGGCATCTACCATTACATATCTGGAAAGGGAAGCAATACGCTCACTTCTCATAGGATTTCTCTTATACGCCATTGCGGAGGAGCCGATCTGAGATTTCTCAAATGGTTCTTCTACTTCCTTCAGATGCTGAAGAAGGCGGATATCATTGGACATCTTGTGTGCACTTGCTGCAATTCCTGCAAGAATATTGGCAACACGTGTATCTACCTTGCGGGAATAGGTCTGTCCGGATACCGGATAGCATTCCTTAAATCCCATCTTCTCTGCGATCATCGGATCAATCTTGTCGATAGTCTCCTGATCTCCGTCAAACAGTTCCAGAAAGCTTGCCTGTGTTCCGGTTGTACCTTTGGATCCCAGAAGCTTCATTGTTCCCAGAACATACTCCAGATCCTCCAGATCAAGCAGGAATTCCTGTGTCCAGAGTGTTGCACGCTTACCTACTGTAGTAGGCTGTGCAGGCTGAAAATGTGTAAATGCCAGAGTAGGCTGATCTTTATATTTATCTGCGAAAGCAGAAAGCTCGGCAATAACATTGACCAGTTTCTTCTTCACAAGCTTTAATGCTTCTGTCATTACAATAATGTCTGTATTATCACCTACATAACAGGAGGTTGCTCCCAGATGGATGATTCCTTTTGCTTTCGGGCACTGTACGCCATACGCATATACGTGAGACATAACATCATGACGCACCTGACGTTCACGTTCCTTTGCAACGTCATAATTGATATCCTCTGCATGTGCCTTCAGTTCATCAATCTGCTCCTGTGTAATGTTAAGGCCAAGCTCTTTCTCTGTCTCAGCAAGTGCGATCCAGAGTCTTCTCCATGTGCGGAATTTCATATCCGGGGAAAAAATATACTGCATTTCTTTGCTGGCATAACGTTCTGATAAAGGACTTACATATCTGTCTGTACTCATCTTCACTCTCCTGTTTTTTATAGGATATTATTTTTAATCCTTTTATTTCACTTCTGTACGTACGTTTTTCTCAACCACGTACGTTGAAATTATATAACATCATTCCTCTAAAAGCAACCACAAAAACCTTATCCCTGATGGAATTTACCAAGAAATTCTTTCATTCTCGCATGTTCTGATTCAAATACCTCTTTTGGACTCCCCTCAACTGCGATCAGTCCCTTATCCATAAAAATAATATGATCAGAGATATCTCTTGCAAATGTCATCTCATGAGTAACGATCACCATAGTGATGTGTTCTGCTGCCAGATCTTTGATTACCTTAAGAATTTCACTCGTAAGCTCCGGATCAAGGGCGGAAGTAGGCTCATCAAAAAACAGGATCTTCGGATTCATACATAATGCTCTGGCAATAGAGACACGCTGCTGTTGACCGCCGGAAAGCTGAAACGGATATGCATTCTCTCTGTCTGCAAGTCCCATCTGCTTTAACAGAGTTCTTGCCTGTGCATAAACCTCTTCTTTCTTTCTCTTCTGCACTCTGATCGGAGCATCTGTGATATTTTTCAGTACGGAAAAATGGGGGAAAAGATTAAAGTTCTGAAATACCAGTCCCACATCCCCCTGCTTGATGATCTCACCGCTGTCCGGTGTCTCAAGACCGGTGGCACAGCGGAGAAGTGTGGATTTACCGGAACCGGAAGGTCCGATAATACTAAGAACCTCACCCTCCTCTACCTGAAGTGAAATGTCTTTTAATACTTCAAGGCTGCCGAAGCTCTTCTTTATGTTTTTCATTTCAAATAATACCATAGCAAATATTCCTCTTAAATTAAATGATGTCAGAGTCAAAAAATATTTTATAACCCCAGCCGCCTGTCAGCGATAATAATTCAGTTTTTTCTCAATCTTATCCATTACAATCGCAACAAGAAGATTGAACACAAAATAGAAAACAGCAGCGATCACAAAAGGCATCATAGTCGTCTGTGCACTTGCAATCTGTTTTGCAATTGTAAACATCTCCGAAACAGCAACAACAAATGCCAGTGACGTATCCTTTACCAGTGTGATAACCTCATTTGTCACAGATGGAAGGATTCTCTTGATCACCTGCGGCAGGATGATTCTGAAAAATGTCTGGGCTTTGCTGTATCCCAGGATCTTTGCAGCCTCATACTGTCCCGCTGAAATAGATTCGATTCCTCCTCTGTAAATCTCCGCAAAATATGCAGCATAGTTAATACTGAATGCAATAAACACAGCGATCAGGCTGTATCCCATGGAAATACGGATTCCAAAAATAAAGTATGGTCCGAAATACACAACCATCAATTGCAGCATTAACGGGGTTCCACGCATAACTGATATGTAGGCAGACACAATTCCACGTATCGCCGGATTCTTGGACATTCTGCCAAAGCAGATCAGAAGTCCCAGCGGAAGTGAAAAAAGTAATGTCACTACAAAAATCTCTACAGAAACTACCATACCACTGGCAAGCTGCTGCAGCATTACACTTAAAGACATAAGCTTTCCTCCTGAAAAATTTCTCCTGTACAGTAAGAAAAGAGGGTGCACAAAATGTACCCTCCATTCCTTTATAATGCGGACAGCCTGCACAGATCTGTCCTCTTGTATCATAACTGTTTTTGTTCCGGCTGACTATTCAGCATCTTTCGCTGTATCAGCTGTATCTTCTTTTGCTGTGTCTGCATCGGAAGCATCATCCTCTGCTGCATCATCTTTTTTATCATCAGATTTCTCATCATCTCCAATGCAGAGCATATCTGCTACTTCATACTTCTCAGCAAGTTTATCAACTTCACCTGCATCATAAAGTTTCAGAACTTCTTCCCATACAGTATCTTTCAGCTCATCGTTACCCTTCTTAAAGCCGATTCCATACTCTTCGCTCTGGATTGGCTCGTCAAGGATCACATATTTGCCTTCTTCTCTCTGGGAAAGCTGATATTTGGCAACACCGATATCTACTGCAATGGCATCTGCTGCACCGGAATCCAGATTCATAAATGCTGTATTATAATCAGGATTCTCTGTAAGTGACCCAAAGCTTGCTGTCAGATCCTTGTTATCATCATTGTTCAGTGCATCCAAAGCTGCAGAAGCCGCCTGCACAACTACATTCTTACCTGCCAGATCTGTCAGCTTCTCAATACCGGAATCTGCGGCAACAACCATTACCTGCTCATTGTTCAGGTATGGATCAGACCAGGTATAATCATCCTCACGTCCATTGATCGTGAAACCATTCCAGATACAGTCAATGGATCCTGAATTCAGTTCCATATCCTTGGAATCCCAGTTGATCGGTTTTTTGACCAGTTCCCATCCAAGATTATCACAGACTTCCTGTGCAAGATCAAGGTCAAAGCCTACATATTCTCCATTATCATCCTTATATCCAAAAGGAGGATACTCTGCATCAAAACCAACTGTTAAAGTTTTATTCTCAGCATCTGCATATACAGAAACAACACCAGCCATAAGAGAAGCTGCCATTGCACCGGCCATAAGTACTGCTAATGTTCTCTTTTTCATGATAAACATCTCCTCTTCATCTATTTTTCTTTATCACGCAGTCACTCTACCACGTGAAAGTATGTGTTTATCCTAACATAAGCCCACATGGCTGTCAACCCTTCTTTTTTAAATAGTCAGAGGATTTTGTTGTATCAGGAACCTGTACTCCTGTGATATCCTGCAGTAAGCTTTGCAAGCGTACTGTCCACATCCTTTTCTTCCAAGGCAGGTTCGGGAACAGCAGCAAATTGTTTCAAAGCATTCTGTATATCCTCTTTGATCTCATCTGTCACATCAAGTCTGACCAGTTCCTTTTCATACTCAGCCCCGGAACGGATGCTCCGGTATGACAGCATATATGCCTTTAATTCTTTCGGAGATTGCGTCTTTTCCCATGCGTGATAAAAACACTCCATGGCTTTCTCCATCTGAAAAAGATAGCTGTAAGCGCATCCCAGGTTATGCCATACATCGGACACAAATCCCTTCCTCTGCTCCTCCAGATCTGTCCTCTCAAGAAGCTTCTGATATACCCGGATAGCATTTACATACATTCCGTTTTCCATCAGGGAATCTCCCTTTTGCTTCTGACGCATATCTGCACTTTCCTTACTTATCAGCACCAGTCTGCTGTTAAGTGCTTTTAATTCCTCATAGGTAAGATAATTAATTTCCTTAAATACCGGATAGATCACATCATCTACATGGATATCCTGTCCCAGAAATTGCCTGATCTTTGCTGCCAGCCCGGGCAGATTCAATTCTTCTCCTATCCAGATACAAAGCTCCTCATTGATGATGGTTTTATCTATCAGATAAAGGTTATGGTACAGATAGTAGCAAAGCTCTTCTACAGAATAAATATTCGTACTGATATTCTCTATAAAATACGGACGCTCTGCTTTTTTTGTCTGGCATAAAATATATCCACTCATCTGTCTGTCTCCTTTACCATTCTACTGTCTCTGTCCATACCTTACCGCAGGACGGAAACAATTCTCCAAATCCCAGATCCTTCACCGTTACTTTACACTCTTTTGGAGAAATATACTGCAATTCCAGATACAGCCGTGTGGTTTTGTTTGGACGCCTTGGAATTCCCGGAAGCATCATGCCCACACGTCTTTTCTCCGGCCTGTCAAAAGTACTCACAACAAATACCAGCTCTTCCGTATTATCCAGGATCAGTTCACAGGAGGCCTTGCAGTCATACCAGTTATTTCCTGCTTCGATCAGAGGATAATAAGCCGGAGAACCCATGACACGCATCTCCATTCCCACATCTGCCATAACAAGAGAATCACTGAGGAAACGGTATCCTTTTAACGCTTTATCTTCCAGTTTTTCCTTACCTGCAGCACAAGCACCTTTGGCAAACAGATTATTTCCATAAAATACCTTACGTTTCTGATAGCAAAGAATTTTTATGGATTGTCCGGCCCAATCCTGTGAGAAACCTCTGCCTGTGATCTGAATACTGGAATATAAATCCCTGCCCAGGGTTTGCTGGACAAATTTACAGAATTCAATATCTCTTTCCTCATCATTGACCGGAAGTGCCCTGACAACAGGTTCTTCCAGTTTGACAGATACCGGTTTCGTACTTCCGTTCAAGGTCAGTTTCCGGAAAGACACATTTTCCGGAGTGAACGCGTACCAGGCAACACTGCGGTTCCAGGTTTCTCTTTTCTGTGAAAGCGCATAATAATAAAAGCTTTCCCCGTAATCCTGAAGCATATATTTTCCTTCCGGAAATCCCATGGACGAAAACGCCTTCCGAAAATTCTCCACCTGGATATTTCCCAGCTCCTCCAGTGTAACTACAATACATTTCGTATTTTTTACCAGCTCAGTGATACCGAGGAACTTCAGGATTCCTTTCAGAAATTCAGCCAGCAGCTCCCAGGGCTCATATTCCTGTCCTTCTACTACTACGGAATCTTTTTTTTCGCAGATTCCGTAGAGATCATGGATCATAATTCCGCCCTTTTCCCTGGCAAAATACTCTGCTTCCAGTCCTACACAGTAATCCTTCTGCTCTGTTCTCCTGCACAGGCAGGTAGGTGCCTCATACTGACTTCCTCCCACCTTCATGGAAAGAGAACGTGGTTCCTCTCCTTTACGGTCATAATAACAAATCTGGGAATATTCTCTGCCAAAATCAATTCCCACGATCAAATCACGGATTTCGTTCATCTGTTTCTCCTGTCTTTCCTATTTTCCAGATTCCTTTTCAATGGAAAACATACTCTTCACATACTGCTCCTGACGAAGATATTTTTTCAGCTGAGTCATTACCTCCTGACTGTTATCCAGTCTGCGGGCAGAAAGCATCTGATTGATCAGCTGATATTTGCTCACCGGAATGCCCTCAACCTTGTCCATGGTGATCACACGCTCCTGAGTCTGCCAGGTTTTTTCCCCCAGCTCAGCCTTAAAATAGTAATGCAGAGTTTCACCGTAAAACAGCGTAAAGGTTTTGGTAAAAATTCCCTCATACAGATTACGCAGAGGCTCCATCTGATATTTCAGTTCTCCGCCCAACCCAGCATCCAGAGCATAATAAAGAGTCACCTTTCCGGCCGGATCTGTATGGTACTCTACAAAGGTTTTATCATCCAGCTGATAAGGGCTCAGCATGGACGCCGGAAGCCTTTTAAAAAATGCAAATTTCAGATTTTTCTTCATACATTTATGCAAAATCTCTTTTTCCAGGGCCAGCTGATCCTGACTTGGATTCTTCTCTCTGGAAAGTGACTCAAAGAGAGCCAGACTGCAGATAAAATTCACCGGCCATTTCTGCCTGCAGGCAGTCTCCAGTTCATTGCGCACAAAAATACTCATAGGATATTCCCGCACAAACACGCCATAAGCAATCTGTGTCAGGTAAGCACCAATCAGATATTCTTTACCTGCATGCTTTACATAATCCTCCAGGATCTTCTCTCCTTCTTTACGATAATCAGAAGTAAACATCAGAAGTCCCAGAAGCTTTTCTTCCAATTCATAGGTATCCATATCAAAGCCATGAGCACTTTTCCACACTGACAGCAGCTCATCCAATGGTCCAAATCGATAATCCATAAGATATTTCAGGATCACCTCATCATATTTTCCCATTCTGTATACATCTGAGGCCAGAGCCAGAAGCTCTTCATCCTCAGCCATCTCACATTTGGTAAGCATTCTGCTGGTAAGCCTCAGCAGGCTTTCCGGGCGGATTCCCTCATATCCGGATTCCTCGATCACAGACATGGCCTGAGAATAAAGCCCCCTGGATATCAACACCTCCAGAAGCTGTATCCTGTCTGCTGCCGCATATTCCTGATAATCAAGCTTTTTCAGATATTCCTCTTGATCTCCTGCAGGGTTTTCCTCCCCATAATACTTCAGCAGACTTCTCCGGATTTCTGTCCGGTATCCTTCAGAAAATGCTTTCATCTTGGCAGCTTCCTGATATAATTCCAGATTACCCCTTCCTAACTCTGCATTCACACAGTAATGAAGCAGAACCCCCGGCTCTCTTATGCCCAGGGACAGAACCTTTTCCATAAGTTCCCGTTCATCAAAAAGCTTCTTAACATTGTAATCTACCGTTGCATAATAACGTCTCTGTTTTTCATCCTGGAAAAGGATCACTGCATCCTCTGTATAAATCCTTGGATATGCTACTCCCTGCACACAGGGATAGACTTCCTCCATAGAGAATTTATCATGACGTACGATCACCGTGCGGATTTTTTTATCATCACAGTACAACCTGCAGGTAAACATTTTCCCTGCGATCAGCTCTGCCTGTTCCCTGTTCTCCGGTTCTGTGAGAAATTCCTGATAAAGTACTGCGTAATTCTCATCCATCCGGCCCTCTGCTGCCTTTTTACCGGCAAATTCAGCCATACTCTCCCGATAGTCCCTATAGGTTCCCGGCTGTGCATCTTTATTTCCCACAATACTTGCATAAATAAAGGCTTTTTTATCATCGCCCAGGGAATTATTATTATAGGTAAAATACATCAGAAGAGGCTTTGGCAGCTCTCTCTGATAGGAGGTATCCATCGTCTCCACATAATATTCATACAATCTAGTAAGCCTGAGTCCTCGCTCAACAGCCAGGGCAAACCAGCGGAAATAGATTCGTTCTCTCGGATTTCCCAACATAATATAACGGCAGATTGCTTCCAGGGTATCATCTGCCGGAAAAGCTTCATAACCTGCTGCCAGGGCACGATACATGCTTGGACAGAAGTTTTTCTCATAACCGGTCAGATAAGCAAAACGCATTACAAGCTCCTCTGTAAGCATTTCTTCTTTTCCTGCCAGGAGGAAAACCTGGGTCCAGAAGCTGCTCATTCTGTGTAACAAAGACATATCTTTACTGATATATTTCCAGGCTTCCAGATAGAGAAGTGGATTGTGACAGCCCTTTTCAAATAATTCCTCCATCATAAACACAGCTCTGGATGGAGAATTCCTAAGCTCCTGATCCACCTGCAGCAGAATCCAGAATAACAGAAAGCTGTCCTCTCTCTGCATGGAGAAATTGCGAAGTCTGCGCACTGCCTGCTCTCTGTCTCTGTATAATCCAGTAAGGGTACTAAGATATAAGTAAGCGCCTGCCATTTCCAGATCCTCCCGCAGGAAGGTCTGATCCTTAAATCTGCGCAGGATTTCCTTTGCCTGTTCTTCTTCTCCCCCCACATGGCAGAGATATGCCTCATACATCTGATATTTTGGATAATTACAGCCTTCTTCCTGAAGCTGGTTCAACAGAAAACGGCTGCTGCTGATCCAGGTGCCCTGCTCCATTTTTCCGCAGGAATATTCCATAAAATCTTTCATTAAAGAAAAAGCCTGCTGTTTCTCATGAAGGCTAGTCTTCAGCTGTACCTTAGGACCGCCGGATGCTGTAATTCTGTAAACCAGCTCCTGATAAGGGCTTTTTACATGAATTTCCCCGTACTGCCGTCCCTTCTGTAAAGCTTCTTTGTGGATCACATACTCAACCTGATAATATCCACCGATAAAGTCCTCATCTGTGACCACATACTTCGGCACTTCCAGGAAATCTCCTCTTGCCTCAATGTCCAGTCTTAAATGTCCCCAACCATCCTTATGTACAGGAAAAGACTCTCTCACAGTTTCTGTAATTTCATAAAAACTGTTATGATCAAATTTTAATTCCATGTTTACCGGTTTCTTCCGTCCGGTTCCCACAAGAAACTCCTCAAGATTCTGATAAGTTACAGGCTGTCTGGAAAGTCCCTTATAAAGAGCCAGTTCCTTTGTTCCTGCATTTTTCAGAAGTCTTGGAAATCCAGGATCTGTAAAAAGACGGTAGGCTTCTTTAAAATCCTCTTTTGCAATCTTTACAAAGGAATCCATATCCGTTACAGAACCTGCCACACTGTGCATCTCTTCCTTTTCAGCCTGGATCACAAAAGGAATTCTGTACTCTCCTACATTGGTGGTAAAGCACAGCCAGCCCTCATGTCTGTCACCCGGATTCATTCCTACACCATCCACCCCGTACTGCAGACGTATTGTAGTCCCCGTGAACTGATCTGTTCCCGGAACAACCCGCCTGTTGGACGATGTAATATATCCACGGATCCTCTGGTTATCTTCTGTCCCGAAATACAGTTCTCCCCTGTATACATCTCCGGCTTTCAGTGTCACTTCAATTTTCTCTTTTGAAAAAAGAAGTCCCGGCTGCTCATATCTGAATTTTCCACTTAAGAGTTCTTCTATCGTCTTTTTCAAGTTGTTCACCTATATTTCCCTGTTCATCATAATTTATCACTGTCAAATAACCTTATCTGTTTATTATACACCACAACCGCAGCCTGTGCAATATTGGGCTTGACCGGATGTTTTTGATATAATGTCTCGCAACAGAAAAATCCGGACAGTCTGCCAGAAGTTTATGAAAAAATCCATTGCATGCTGCAGCATAGGCATCTGCTTCTTTCATTCTGGCTGTCGTCCAGTTGGAGCAGGCATAATAGCGAATTTTTCCCTGCTTTCTGAAATCCTCCATAATATCGATCAGTTCACTGACCGGCACATCTTCGTTGTCTCTGTGATAAAAATAAATATCAATATAATCTGTTCCCAGCACACGCAGGGATTCTTCCAGGTCATATTTCAGGCAGCTTTCACTTACTCTGGATTTATGCATATCCGGATTCGGTCCTGTCATATCCGGATGTCCGCCTTTACTCACCAGAATAACATCTAATATGTGATGCTCCCTCAAAAATCAATCCCTTACTGTTCATTCCATACTGGCTGCGGCAATGGAATTTGTAATTTAGCAATTGACAAACCTATTTTTCAAGTTTATAATCAGTGGCAGAAAAGATAAGAAAGCTTAAAACGTTGAAGAGAAGAGTAAGCTGAGGAACGTTACAGAGAGAAATGCATTCCGGTGCAAGCATTTCATCGGGAAACAGCCGAAGACCACCTCTGAGTGACTTTAATACAGTCCGGTGATTCCGTTACCATCGAATGAAGCGGTTCTGATCAGATGATTTATCCATCAGTAATGTATCAGAACAACCGGGGTGGAACCGCGAGTAATGTTATCTCGTCCCCTACAGTATTTAACCGTACTGTAGGGGATTTTTTTATTCTTTCTTTTACCCCTTCGCAGTACAAAAACCTGTTACTGTTCACTCCGTTCTCAACAACACGCTCCGCGGGATATCAACAGTGAACAGCAACTATAACAAATCCATACTAACGTAAAGGAGATAATCATCATGATCGTAACATTAAAAGACGGCTCAAAAAAAGAATACGCTGAAGCAAAATCCGTAATCGACATTGCTTACGACATCAGCGAGGGACTTGCACGTGCTGCCTGTGCAGGAGAAGTAAACGGAGAAGTTGTAGACCTGAGAACAGTTATTGACAGTGACTGCGAATTAAACATCCTGACAGCAAAAGATGAAAAAGGACTTGCAGTTCTCCGCCATACAGCATCCCACGTACTTGCCCAGGCAGTACAGACCTTATTCCCGGATGCAAAGGTTGCTATCGGACCTTCTATTGATACAGGATTCTACTATGATTTCGACTGCCCTCCATTCTCCCGTGATGACCTGGATGCAATCGAAAAAGAAATGAAAAAGATCATCAAAAAAGGCGCTAAGATTGAACGCTTCACAAAATCAAGAGAAGATGCCATCGCATACTTCCAGGAGAAAAATGAACCATACAAGGTAGAACTTATCGAAGATCTTCCGGAAGGCTCCGAAATCTCTTTCTATTCCCAGGGAGACTGGACAGACCTCTGCGCAGGTCCTCACCTTATGAGTGTAAAGGGTGTAAAAGCATTCAAGCTTCTCTCCTCTTCCAGCGCTTACTGGAGAGGCAGCGAAAAGAACGCAATGCTCACACGTATCTACGGAACAGCTTATGCTTCCAAGGATGAGTTAAAAGAACATCTGGAACAGATGGAAGAAGCAAAAAAACGTGACCACAACAAACTTGGCCGTGAGATGAAGATCTTCACAACTGTAGACGTGATCGGTCAGGGACTTCCACTTATCATGCCAAACGGTGTGATCATGATGCAGGAGCTTCAGCGCTGGATTGAAGACGAAGAAACAAAACGCGGATATATCAGAACAAAAACTCCGTTAATGGCAAAGAGCGACCTCTACAAGATTTCCGGACACTGGGATCATTACAAAGAGGGTATGTTCGTTCTCGGCGACGAAGAAACAGACAAAGAAGTATTTGCGCTTCGTCCTATGACATGCCCATTCCAGTACTATGTATACAAAGCAGAACAGCACAGCTATCGTGATCTGCCTCTTCGTTACGGTGAAACATCCACTCTGTTCCGTAATGAGGATTCCGGAGAAATGCATGGTCTGACACGTGTACGTCAGTTCACGATTTCCGAAGGTCATCTGATCGTAAGACCTGACCAGATGGTAAAAGAATTTAAAGACTGTATCGCACTTGCACAGTACTGCCTGCAGGTTCTTGGTGTAGAAGAGGATGTAACCTATCACCTTTCTAAATGGGATCCGAACAACAGAGAGAAATACATCGGTGATGCAGAAGTGTGGAATCAGACAGAAGCTCATATCCGCCAGATGCTTGAAGAACTGAACATTCCGTTTACAGAGGATGTTGGAGAGGCTGCTTTCTACGGACCTAAGGTTGATATCAACGCAAAGAACGTATACGGAAAAGAAGATACAATGATCACAATTCAGTGGGATGCTCTTCTTGCTGAACAGTTCGACATGTATTATATCGACGAAAACGGCGAAAAACAGCGTCCATACATCATCCATCGTACATCCATGGGATGCTATGAGAGAACACTGGCATGGCTCATTGAGAAATATGCAGGCATGTTCCCAACATGGCTCTGCCCGGAACAGGTTCGTGTAATCCCGATCTCCGAGAAATTCCACGACTATGCTGCCAAAGTTGAAGCTCAGTTAAAAGAAAACGGAATCCGCTGCTCTGTTGACCAGCGTTCCGAAAAGATAGGTTACAAGATACGTGAAGCACGTCTTGCAAGAGTTCCATACATGCTCATCGTTGGTGCCAAAGAGGAAGAAGAAGGCAAGGTTTCTGTAAGAAGCCGTTATCTTGGCGACGAAGGAATGAAAGACCTTGGCGAATTCCTTGCATCCATCAAAGAAGAGATCAAAAATAAGACAATCCGCAAGATTGAGGTTCAGGAAGAAAATAAATAAAGCCTGATAGACCATCCCTCTGACTGTCACATATTTCGAAAACCGTTTATGTGGTACTGTCAGAGGGATTTTTCATAATACTATCAGACAGGAGGTTATTATCCATGCAGGATAACAAAAATTTTCTGGGCACAGAACCTGTTGGAAAGCTTCTT
>OCAV01001587.1_pt1 | contig 14246 bp, 9 predicted proteins | sample 1538331 | NCBI WGS metagenome assembly OCAV01 (sample SAMEA2580297, study PRJEB22360) | human gut metagenome | biome: human gut; feature: human-associated habitat; material: faeces | place: Denmark | collected 2008/2010
ATACATGCCAGACTGATCGCAGCCTGTTTTTTAAAATAATACATATCATCGCCATAGTTCAGTTCTGCCATGTAAGAGCTGGTACTGTACAGCATAACCAGTCCAAAACAAGTCAAAAGAATGATAACCGCGAGAAGACTGTAATCATAATAATCGGTTTTCTTTTTTATTTTTGGTTTTCTTACAACTGCTTTTTTTCTACTCATAGCATACAGTATAGCAGACTCCTTTCCCGTCCGCAAGAAAAAAACAGGGAAACGGCATACAATCCGTCCCCCTGTTATACTGTAGATCAACGACCATTCCCATTCCTGCAAACAATCGTTTATCTGTCACATTTTTATATTACTTATCACTGTCATTGTCGATAGCTGCGGTCTCGATCACGAACTTCACATTGCCGTCCATGTCATCTTCCTTACCACTGAAGGAACGATATGCATTGTCATCAGAGCAGATTGCATCCAGACGATCCAGGATATCCTGAAGGTCATCATCCACGATATCAGAGAGTTTTTTGATTCCATCATCATTAAACTCTTTTGTTCCGTCAGCAAGTTCCTTTGCTCCATCAGAAAGACTCTTGATTCCACTCTTAACCTGTGCACTTCCACTGCTGAGTGTAGATGTTCCGCTCATAAGCTGCTGTGTACCGGATGCAAGCTGGCTGGCTCCACTGTTAAGCTTGCTGCTGTTTGCAGAAAGTGTACTTGCTCCACTGGTAAGCTGACTCGTGGCACTTGTTACTTTGGAAGTTCCACTGTTGAGCTGTTTGCTGGCCTTTGTGAGCTTGCTTGCTCCACTGGCCAGTGTCTTTCCAGAACTTTCCAGTGCAGTTGCTCCGCTAGTAAGCTGGCTATTACTTCCCATCAGAGTCTTGGCTCCGTTTACAAGTGTCTGAGAAGCTTCTGATGCCTGTGAATAACCATCTGACAGATTCTTTGCACCGTCAGAAAGCTGTTTGGCTGCATCTGTCAGATCTTTCAACTGACTTCCATCTCCAAGCATTTCACTGAGTTCTGTCTGAATCTTTGTGATTCCTGCTTTGACTGCCTCAGCACCCTGTGTCAGGGACATAGTCTCTGCAGTTGTACCTTCGGTACTTGTTCCTTTAGCTGTCAGCTGATCTCCTGCTTCACTGAGCTTAGCCCCGTTATCTATCATTCCCTGCAGACCATTATCAAGTGTATCTGCAAGACTCTGTGCTGTTTTCAGAACTGAGGTTGTATCCTGTGCCTCCAGTCCGGAAGCACCTGCCTCTATCTGGCTGAGTCCTTCCTGGAGCTGAGCAGCTGCCTCTCCAACAGCTGCAGTCTGTGCAGTCTGTGCATTTACGGAATCTGCTGCTGCCTGTACCTGTGCTGCCTGATCAGACAATCCTGATACCTGACCTGCATGAGCCTGAAGACTTGCAACACCTCCCTGCGCAGTTGCCACACCACCGGAGATTGCTCCGATCGCACTCTGTACTGCACTGTTGACTGCTGCTGCAGTCGCCTCATCCATGGAAGATGTATCAATACTACTTAAAATATCAATTGCGGAACTTGCACTGTCCAGACCTGCTGAAATCGTACCTGCATCACCCTGCAGCGCATCTCCTGTTCCGGCTGCAGCACTGACCGCACTCGCTGCCGCAGATACCTGATCTCCTGCGGAAGCTGCACCAGTCTCTGTAAGAGAGGCTGCTGCTGCTTTTGCTGTTTCAAGGCCATCTGAAATCTGCTCTGCGCTCTGTGCTGTACTGCCACCATTCAAATTATCAATGATTTGCTTTAATCCGGCGGATGCTTCTTTTAACTGCACAGGTGCCTGTGTATATGCTTTTACATTTGCTGCATACTCAGCTGTACTGGATGCATATTTCTCTGCACTGTCTGCAAAATCAGAAACACTTGCAAGTGAAGTATTCAGTTCCGGAAGTTTTGCAGCTACAGCTGTTGCAAGTTTTGAAATACTGTCTGTAACTGTTGTAATTCCTGCTGTTTCTGTTCCGATACCTGTGAGCAGTTCTCCGATCGCAGATATATAATCCTGAATTCCCTGTCCGAGAGAAGAAGCGCCGGATACATATTTCTTCACACCATCTGTCAGTGTATTGCTTCCTTTTACATACTGCTGAACACCGGACGCCAGTGTGCTGACACCACTGTTGTATTCTTTCATGGATTTTGAAAGAGTACCAACTCCGGCTGCATATTCATTTACACCGGATGCCAGTTTGTCTGCTCCGGCAGTATAAGAGGAAACACCACTCTTAAGAGTAGCTGCTCCGCTGTTCAGACTGCTTACTCCACTTACGAGGGTTCCGATACCGGAATCAAATTCCTGATATTTTTCATCAAGCGTAGATGCTCCATCAGAAAGTTCCTTGCTTCCATCTACCAGTTTGGCTGCTGCATCTGTCAGATCCTTCATAGAATCTTTCAGATCATCAATACCATCAATGTTATCTACATCCAGAGAATCCAGAAGATCGGTCAGTGCAAATGTAAATGTAGAACTCATATTAAAGTCTGTCACATCTGCTTCCATTGTAAAGTTTTCCGGAATATCCAGATCAATGTCTTCATCTATGCTCTTAAGATCAAGATTATCAGCAAGTCCCGGCATACCAACGCCTACTACAATATTTCTCTGTCCGTCTGAAAGGATCTTTCCATTATCTATCGTTACATTTGTAAAATTGTCTGTAGGAAGGATCATCGCTGTTACCATTACAAACGGCGCATACAGATCTGTTGTTTTGTTTCCAACTTTTGTTTTATTCTTCACATTATTTTTGTATGCTACTTCGATCTTCAGATGTCCGCTTTTACCCCCGAGATCATCCGGATTTACCTGAGTACCATTCAGATAATATTTAATTTCCATAGAAACTGGAAGATTCTTGGTTGTAGTTCCCTGATAATATCTTTATCATCTGTGTTCCAGGTCAGCTTATCTCCATTCTGAGAGAAAGTTTCATCACCTTTTACATTCTTGATGTCTTTCAGATCAGATACATCACTTAAGTCTCCTGCAGAAGCTGAATTTTTCAGCCAGTCAGAAACTGTGATCTCCTGTGGAGTTCCGTCTGACGCTGCATTTACATATACGGTCTCCTCTTTTGAAATATCTGTATTTGCTGCCAGTACCGGGCTAAATCCCATTACCATAGTCATTCCTACTGCTACAGAAGCTGCTACCGCTTTTTTTCTGTTTCGGTTCATATTATACGACTCCTTTTCCAGCCATTGGCTTTTTATATTTAATGGTTGTTGTGTACTTATTATTTTTTGTCAGGTAAAAAACCTTTTGATGTATGAACGATGATCGGATCAAACACCATAAACATTGCAGGTAATACAAGAAGTACAACAATCGTACTGATCACTGCACCACGTGCGAGCAGTGTACAGATCGCACCGATCATATCTACCTTTGAGTACAGGGCTACACCAAATGTTGCCGCAAAGAAACTACATCCACTTACGATAATAGATTTCATTGAGAATTTATGTGCAATGGAAATAGATTCTTTTTTAGTTTTTCCAAGATGACGCTGTTTCTGATAGTTACTTGTCATCAGGATCGCATAGTCTACGGTTGCACCCAGCTGGATGGCACCGATTACGATACTTGCAACAAATGGAAGCGTTACCCCCTGGTAATACGGGATTGCCATATTAACAAAAATTGCAAATTCGATAACAAACAGCAGAATAAATGGTAACGAGATTGATTTGAATACAAACAGGATGATCAGGAATATTGCTGCCATAGAGAGGATATTTACTCTCTGGAGGTCAACATTTGTTGTATCCTGAAGGTCTTTCATCAGAGGTGCTTCACCGATCACCATTGATTCAGGACTGTATTTCTTAACAATCTTCTGAATCGCATCAAGCTGTGCGTTGCATTCATCCGTTGCTGAAGAATACTCTGAGCAGATAAACTGTACTTCATAGTTGTCGGACTGAAGCATTTTTTTAATATTGGAAGGAATCATGGATTCCGGGAATGTAGGTCCGATCAGGGAATTCATTCCAAGTGACCATTTCACCCCGTCAACTTTGTCAATCTGATCCAGCATCTGTGTTTTTTCTTTACTGTCCAGTCCATTTTTCAAAAGTATCATATGAACAGTACTCATATCGAAGTCTTCTTTCAGTTTTTCATTGGATACATTACTGTCCAGTGTAGCTGGAAGAGACTTGTCAATATTGTAATAAATCTGAGTATGATTGTTTCCGTAAACAGCCGGATACAGCATTACCAGGAAAACAAGAAGCCATACTTTGTAATGCTTTGTGATAAAACCAGAAGCCTTATCCAAGCTTTTGACCAGTGGTTTATGTTTTGTTTTTTCAATCACTCCGTCAAATACAAGGATCATTGCCGGCAGTGTGGTAATACAGCAGATAACACCGATGACAACACCTTTTGCCATAACAATACCCATATCACGTCCAAGTGCAAACGTCATAACACACAGAGCAAGGAATCCGGCAATCGTAGTAACCGAGCTTCCGGCTACAGATTTAAATGTATCTGCAATCGCATGTGCCATCGCACGGTCTTTGCTATCGTATTTTTTCTTATAATTTTCAAAGGAGTTCAGAAGGAAAATGGAATAGTCCATTGTTACACCTAGCTGAAGTACTGCTGTCAGAGATTTTGTTATATAACAAACTTCTCCAAAGAAAATATTAGTTCCAAGATTGTAAACAACTGCAAGGCCTACACTGAGAAGGAACAACACAGGAATTACCAGTGAATCCATTGCAAGAAGCAGAACCAGCAATGATAAGCAGGCTGCGATCACAACATAGATTGGCATCTCTTCAAGTGCCAGGTTCTTGATATCTGTTACAACACCGGACATACCACTGATAAAGCACTGTTCGTTTGCGATCTTACGCATGTCGCTGACTGCTTCCATCGCTGCATCAGATGATGTTGTATTATCAAACAGTGCAATCATCATGGTAGCATCACCATTAAAGAATCCATCCTTAAACTTTTCCGGAATCATGCTTACCGGAATACTTAAATCAGCCACACTGTCATACCACAGAACGTCTTTTACATGCTCCACATTCTGGAATTTTTCTTTTAATGCTGCGACATCTTTCAATTCCATATCTTCCACGACTACCATGGAGAATGCACCCATTCCAAATTCATCCACCATGATATCCTGGCCTTCAACTGTTTCCAGTGATTCCGGCAGATAACTCAGGATATCGTAATTTACTCTCGTCGCTGCCATTCCCAGGAATGACGGGATAAGCAGTAACATACTGATGATTACAATGATCACTTTATGCTTTGCTATCCACTTTCCAAACTTAATCATCATGTCCTCCTTATTGAATATATTTTTCATTAATGACTATCAGTCACTTTTTATTCATCTAGAGTTATATACCCAAACTGACCATTAGTCAATATACGTTTTTGCCAATGTGTCCAAAAATCAACAACTTCTTTTTGTGATATTGACTTTTGGTCATTTCTGTTTATAATAAATGGCGACCATCAAATACAGGGAGGTTTTCTTAATGGGTAAATTAGAATCAAATAAAAAGAAAAAAGAAGACGCACTGTATAACACTGCTTTCGAACTGTTTACAACAAAAGGAACCAATAAAACTACTATCTCTGATATTGTTGAGAAAGCCGGAGTTGCCAAGGGAACTTTTTATCTGTATTTCAAAGATAAATATGATATCCGAAACAAACTGGCCTCTTCCAAAACGCAGGATTTATTTTTCGCTGCATATCTGGCTGTTCGTCAGAATCAGATCACAGGTTTTCCTGCTCAGCTCCATTTTATGATCGATCATATCCTAAATGCACTCAAAAAAGATTCTCAGCTTCTGATCTTTGTTTCGAAAAATCTCTCCTGGAATGTATTTCAGGCTGCATTGGAACAAAAAATGCCTGACAGAGATGTCAGATTTTATGATAAATATCTCCAACTGATCGAGGAAGGTCATCAGGCTTATGAACATCCTGATCTGCTGCTCTTCTCAGTGATCGAGCTTGCAAGTTCAACCTGCTACAACTGTATTCTGTATCAGCAGCCAGTTCCACTTGAAGAATACATGCCTTATCTGCACAAATCCATTGATGGGATACTTTCCAGTTATCAGAAAGATTCTTCTGATACTTCCGCAGACTAAAACAGAGCTGTACCTTATTGGTCAGCTCTGTCTTATATTTCATATCTATTCTGTTTTTAATTTTCCATCTCTTTTGGCTTTTTCCACAAGTCTCCGATTAGCCGCATTCATTGTACCAAACTTATCCACACAACAAATGACTTCTGCACAATCATCCATCATTTTCTCTGCTTTTTCCAGATGTTCTTCTGTAACAGCCTCGAATGGTTCTTCGCTGATCACCTCTGCTGCCAGTGCTTTTGCAACATCATAGTCCAGATCATTACTGTGGATCACACCTGCAATAAATGGAATACCCGCTCTCTGCAATTTTCGATATACCGGAATTCCTCTGCCATTTCCACCAATGACAAATACCTGTGGTTTACCTGCCGGAGCGCCCATTTCCAGACATCCAAAAGAAGCATTATAGCTTCCCGTTGTAATTCCATAAAGATGATGGATATATTCGGATGTAAAAATCTCCTCCGGTGTACCGTATTTTTCGATCCGGTCACCATGGACACAGATCACATAATCTGATATTTTCTGAGCCAGAAGCGACATCAACACAGCTGTGTGATGTTCCAGAACCATCTTCTTTAATATAGAAAGAAGTTCCAGTTTATGACGAATATCCAAAAAGGAAGTCGGCTCATCTAGAACAATCACTTCTGGTTCCTGGCAGATTGCTCTGGCCAGCAGAATCCTCTGTCGCTGTCCATCACTGATCTCGGTAAAATCTCTGTCCTTAAAATCCAGTGCATGGACCATTTCCATTGCCTTATGTACCTTTTCCCAGTCACCCTCCGATAAGATTCCCAGCGTACCTGTATACGGATATCGTCCTGTTGCAACAATATCCTCACATGTCATAAGCTCTGGTCTTATTCTCTCCGTCGTTACAACGGCCAGCTTCTGTGCGACTTCCTTGCCTGACATCTGACTCATCAGTTTCTGATCCAGATACACAGTTCCTCCTACCAGCTTTAGCTGTCTGGTAAGACTCTTCAATATTGTTGATTTTCCTGCACCGTTCGGTCCGATCAGAGTAAGGATTTCTCCCCGGTTCAATCGAATTTCAATATCACGGATCAGTGGCTTTCCATCGTATCCTACTGTCATCTGTTCAGAATGAACAAAATATTCTCCCATCAGGCCATCCTCTTTCTTCGAATCATAATGTAGATCACAACCGGTGCTCCAAATACTGCAGTAACAGAACTGATACTGAGTTCTGTCGGTGCAAAAGCAGTTCTAGCAATCAGGTCACAGAAGAGGCAGAAGACAGCGCCTCCCAGGAAACATCCCGGAATCACCAGAAGCGGCTTGGATGTTTTCATAAGACTTTTTATAAGATGCGGTACTGCAATTCCTACAAAGGAGATGGGGCCGGCAAAAGCGGTCACACAGGCTGACAGAATACTGGAAAGCAGGATCAGGGCAATACGAAATGCTTTGATATTTACTCCCATATTCTGTGCATAGCCCTCGCCAAGCTGATATGCACTGATCGGCTTGGACATTAAAAATGTAAGAAAAAGTGCAACAAACACAACAACTGCCATTACAGAAACATTATCCCAGCTTGTTCCGGAAAAACTTCCCAGTGACCAGTTATGAAGATTGACAATATTGGAATCATCTGCAAAAGTGACCACAAAATCTGTTATTGCAGAACAGATATATCCAATCATGATACCGCTTACAACAAGCATGGACATCTGCTTTACCTTTCGCGAAATCAAAAGCACAAATCCCATGGATATCAGAGAACCGGTAAACGCAGCCAGGATCATCAGTCCTGAAGTAGCTACCATGGATTTTCCCAGCAGATAGATCATTGTCAATGCCACGATCAGTTTTGCACCTGATGAAATACCAAGTACAAAAGGACCTGCGATCGGATTTCCAAAAAATGTCTGCAGAAGAAACCCTGATACTGAAAGCGCTCCTCCAAGAATCACTGCCGCCAGTATTCGTGGCAGTCTTATCTCCCAGACAATATTATAAGCAGTCTCATCTCCGTTTTTGTGGAACAGTATCTGAAATATATCCTTCAGTGAAATAGAAATACTTCCTGAATTGATATTCCAGAATATAAAGACCAGCAGAAGCACTATCAGTATTATAAAAGACAGCCAGTATCTGAAATGTAATTTCTTCCGCATGTTACTTCCTCTCATCATTTTAATTTATGCATATAAGTCAGTGTATCCAGATTTGGATCATCTGAGGTCAGCATGGTATGAATATCTTCGATCATTGTTCCAAGTTCCATTGTCTCCTGAAACAGATTCTGATTGGTACACCAGACATTTCCATCCTTAACTGCTTTAAAATCAGCAAGCAGAGAACTCTTCTCCAGCATCTGGCTGATATCTGTCAGTTCACCATCGATCGTACTATTGTAGATGATATAATCCGCATCCTTAGCTCCGGCATAAAACTCTTCCATCTGCATATTCATTGTGGAAAGAGAGTTATCATCCTCCGCTCCAAGGTCACTGAAAATATATTTTCCACCGGCGAGTTCGATCATCTTGGATACATAATCTCCTGACTTACGAACATTGGCAGCCCCTACTGAATTGATATAGAAGAAAGCCAGTCTACAATGGGTAGATTCACTGTCCTCTATTGCTTTCAATTTATCAACCTGTTCCTGAAAAAGTTTGTCTGCAAGTTCTTCTTTTCCAAGAAGAACCCCATATAGCTTCAACCACTCAGTACGGCCAAGCGGATGACTTTCGTAACTTGAATGCTCTACCAGAACCGGGATCCCGAACTGCTCAAGCTTTTCTTTTACTTCCGGTTTATGGTAGATCATTGTAGACTCAATCGCCAGATCACAATTTTTAGACAAAATCAGTTCGTAATCCGGTGCACTGTACTTACCAGCAAAAGAAATACTTCCATCTTCCAGTGCTTTCTTAGCCTCGTCGATATACCATCCGTCAGCATTGGTTCCTGAAAGACTGATGCTGTCCAACCCGTCCAATGCACAGAAAAGATCCATTGCCGATGTTGCCACAAGATAGATATTATCAAGTGGCTGTTTAATAACTGCAATATCACTGTCAAGGCCTTCCGGAGCTTCTTTTCCTTCCGGAACAAGAAGAAACTGCCCATCTCCTGCAATTGTGATAAGTGCATAACCATCTTCATAATAATCTACTGAAAACTGATCTGCATACTGAAGTTCCAGACTGTGATCATATTTTAAGCCAGCCAGGTCCTGTCTGACGGCATTACTTTCTGTCGTCTCTTTTTCATCAGCTGACTGAGCCCATACAGGTACAGTCAGCATCATTGATGCGCTCAATGCTGCGCATAAAAAAATGCGTAACGTTTTTCTCATTTTTATTTTTCTGCCTCTTTAATACTTGCGGAATCAAACTGTAAAGTATATTCAATCTCATGAGGAGTACTCATTGCAACGGTGTCCGCTGTGACTTCCATAGGATAATCAAAACCATCTACCGGAATTTCAAACACAGAATTTCCATCCTTGTTGACTGGTTCATATTTGTCATCACCAATCAGCATATAATCATAGTACGGACTGCTCCATTCTACTGATGCAGTTACCTTTCCATCTTTAACTGTAAATTCAGCCGGAGAGGTTACTGTAGCCTTTCCGGATCCACCTTCCAGCTTCACATCTGCAGTATAGTCACCATCTTCCAGTTTCAAATCTTCAGCTGTCACTTTTTTTGTATCGGTTTCTTTTGTGTCAGAAGCTTCGGCATCGGCTTCTTTCTGAGGATTTGTTACTTTTACTTTATGATCGTACCATTTGTTCTTCTTTCCGATCAAAGCAACATCAAATTCTTCATCAATGGCAGGAACCGGGATATCAAATCCGTAAACTTCTTCTTTATATCCATCACTATATGTTACTTCATCTGTTGTCGGCTCAAGAATCTCAGCTCCGTCTTTCTGGGCATCTTCTACCTTTCCAACAAAAAGATTTACGATTTTCTTTGAATTCAGGCTCACATGGATCGTCATCTTACCATCTTTGACTGTCAACGTTCCTTTACCGTCATTTGCTTCATTTACATGAAACATTCCACTGTCTGTATCAAACTCTGCACTGTAAGTACCGTCTTCAAGCACCGTATCCTTTGCATCGTCCTTTTTGTCCGCTGTATCAGCTTTTGCATCATCCTTTTTATCATCTGATGATTTTGAATCTGTCACTGTTGCAGAAACTGCCTTTGCTCCTGTCTCTGCCATAACCGGGCTGAAACTGCCGAGTACCATAGCTCCGCTTAATACGCATGCCATCATTGCCACTGAACGTTTCATAATATAAATCCTCCTGATTTTACAGGAACTGCCCGGAAGACAATCAAGCCTTCCGGGCAGTCCCGTTTATTGCATAAATTATTTACACATTACATTATTCTGCTGCAGAATCGTCTGTAACTTCTTCTGCACCATCTGTTGTGTCATCTGCTGCTTCTGCAGTATCATCTGTTGTTTCTTCAGCTGTATCAGCTGTTCCAAGAGAATCAATTGCTGCTTTTGTATGCTCTACGTAAAGATCCTCTACAGCTTCAATTCTTCCAAGACCTGCGATCTGGCAGTCAACGCTGTCAAATGCACCAGATGCATTGAACTGAGATTTCCAGGAATCGTCATCATCACCAGCCATATCGTTGTTTGCATGATCACCAGCAACAACCATCAGCGGACGAAGAACAACTTTCTTGAATCCTGCGTCTTTAACTTTTGCAATAACAGCCTGGCATTCTGTATCTTCTGGCTCACCTTCTACAGTTCCAATGAAAGCGTTTTTAAATCCAAGATTATCCATCTGTGACTGCATCTGATCATATGTTACATTTGCTGTATGGGAAGTACCATGTCCCATGAATACAAATGCTGTGCCATCTTCTGCAGCTGCTTCCATGCTGTCATATCCAGCTTCTTTGCAAGCTTCATCTGTGATAGCCTGTGCAACCGCTTTTTTGTCATCGTTGATCACTGTAGCATCTTCACCAACTTCACCAAGCATTGGTTCTGCGATCGCAACAGATTCAAATTTATCTTTGTATCCATCAATTGCTTCTGTCATTTCATCATATTCAGCACCATGCATCAGATGTGTAGGCTGAACAACAAGATTTTTTACGCCATTATCAACTGCACGGTCAAGTGCCTGCTGCATATTGTCAATCACTTCATCATCTCTTGCTTCTACATGGTTGATGATGATCTGTGCTGTAAATGCACGTCTTACAGACCAATCTGGATATGCTTCCTGCAGTTTGTCTTCGATTCCTTTGATATCCTCAGCACGGCTGTCGTTGAAGGATGTACCAAAGCTTACAACAAGAAGTTCGTTCTCACCGATTTCATCCTGGTTACGAGGATCATCTTTGGATGCATCACCAGTGTCACGTCCGAAGTAATCCGGATCAGCTTCTTCGCCTTCAACCAGTTCCTTCTGAGCGTCTGTCAGTTTATCCCATGCTTCTTTGGCAGCTTTGCAGTCTTCATCTGTTGTATCAGTTCTTTCCTGAACATAGATCTTGTCGATCAGTGCTGCTACTTCATCTGCTGCTTTCTGATCATCATCGGAAGCTTCTTCTGTATCAGCGGTTTCTGCATCATCTGCTGTTTCTTCTGTTGCTGTCTCAGCAGTGTCATCAGAAGCGTAGATGCTTGCAGATCCCATCATTGTGACTGTTGCTACAGTCATTGCAATTGCCAGTGCTTTTACAGTTTTGTTTTTCATGTTTTTTTCCTCCTGTACCTGTTTTCTCATGAAAATTAAAATGAATAACAAAGTACGGCAGCAAGCCTGGTCAAAAAATATTTTTCGGAGAAATACTATATTTCCCAATAAAAAAACTCCTGCACCGGGCTAGAGTTTCTGGATTATGGTACAACCAATTACTCGTGATCCGGAATTTAAAATCCCCGTACCAATAGCAGGCAGGTTTCCTGACTTACAGATCAATACACCCGAATCGTCTTCCCAGTTTCCCAGTGACTGTGCATACACACATGATTCTGCATTCCCTGTATACAGTGACGAGATCGTACAGGACTTACACCTGTTTCCCTTTTAACTGAAGGCTATTTGATTATCTAACATCAGCACCTGTTATTTTTATTATTCAATTTCTTACAGAATACCACTATTTTGGTCAATTTACAATAGGGCAGTTATTTTTTTAACACTAAATCGCACAACGGAAGCAGATACAAAAACACTGCAAATAAGACGCTGTATCCCGGTGCACCTGCTGCTGTAAGCGGAACAGCACACGCGATCGACCACGGCACCAAAGGTGCTATGAGCACTGCACTGTCCTCCAGATTATTGGCAAAACGCAGCTTATCCGGTTCTGTTCTGCTGCAGAGCTGATCTGTAAGCATGATTGCCAGTGTCTGATTACATGCCATAACGCTTGTCAGGATTGATGTGACAAGCACTGCAAAATATGGTTTTGTCCTGTCGGCAAGCAAACAGACCATTTTCTGAAATCCATTCAGGATTCCTGTTGCCTGAAAAATTCCTGAATAAGATGAAGAAATGCATACGATTGCTCCAACCTTCAACATCGAAGTGATACCACCTCCATTCAGCATTGCCGCTACCGTCACATCTGTAGAATGGAAACCATTCAGAAGAAGTTCAGGAAGTTCCGTAAATGCCATATTCTGAAGGCCAATACAGACAGGAATTGCAGTAACTATACTTGCGATCATCGCGATCTTCACCCCTGCCTGCATAACAGACAACAGCAGAATCACCGCTGCAGGCAGCAATGCAATCCAGCTGAGCCGGAACTCACTGCCAAAAGCATGTCCAAGATCCGGCATCTCTGTTTTTCCATGAAGCTGTATGCTGACAGTCAGATAAAGAATACAGGTAATGGTAAATGGTGCCAATGCACTTTTGATCATATTTTTTATATTTGTATAGATACCTGTCTCCGTCAGCTCCGCCACCAGAAGTGCACTTGTCGAAACAGGAGAACAACGATCTCCGAAATATACCCCGGAAAGAATTGCACCACCGGTCATCCATGAAGGAATTCCAAGTGCAGAAGCCATCGTTGCACATACAACACCAATCGTAGCTGCCGTACCAAGAGCAGTTCCTGTCAGGACTGAGATCAGACAATTCAGAAGAAATGTCATCAGCAAAAATGTCGATGGTTTTATCAGACGCACGGTATAACAGATGATTGCAGGAATTGTTCCAGCCTGTCGCCAAAGTGCTGTCAGCATTCCGATCAGTATAAATGTGAGCAGAATATTTTTTACTTTCCAGGCTCCCTGTAATGCCATCCTGCTAATCTGTCTCCAGCTATATCCCTGTTTTTTTCCATACAGGCTGAAAATGATCAGACCTGCCAGAAGAGCATATAATATAGATTTTCCCGTTATGATGCATATAATGAGCAAAGCACAGAAAATCCCAATCGTCAGAACTTCCATGATCGTTTTCCTTTCATATTTAATGCGTTGTCATAATAACATGGATGAAAGGAATTGTAAAATCCTGTATTTACCCTAAAAGACCCGGAAGAATCCTCCCAGGTCTTATTTGATATTTCTTTGTTGTTATGAATTTTTACAGGACGCCTCACATGGACAGTCAAAGCTCGGATTGAATGCATAGAAGTTTTTCGCATCCAGCTGTTCCTGTACGGAACGAAGTGCTTCCCCGAAACGCTGGAAGTGTACGACTTCTCTCGCACGTAGAAAACGAATCGGATCTGCAATTTCAGGAATGTCACGGACAACTCGAAGAATATTATCGTACGTTGCCCGGGCTTTCTGTTCCGCAGCAAGGTCTTCAAACAAATCTGTGATCGGATCACCTTTACTCTGAAATTCACATGCCTTGAAAGGAACTCCGCCGGCTGCCTGTGGCCATACACCTACTGTGTGATCAATATAATATGGCCCAAAACCACTTTTTTCAATTTCTTCCATAGAGAGATCTTTTGTCAGCTGATGAACGATCGTGGAAACCATTTCCAGGTGTGCCAGTTCCTCAGTGCCAATATCATTCAGCACTGCCATGGCCATGCGATTTGGCATAGTAAAACGCTGAGAAAGATAACG
>OCAV01001588.1_pt1 | contig 14221 bp, 15 predicted proteins | sample 1538331 | NCBI WGS metagenome assembly OCAV01 (sample SAMEA2580297, study PRJEB22360) | human gut metagenome | biome: human gut; feature: human-associated habitat; material: faeces | place: Denmark | collected 2008/2010
GCGGTGTGGTGTAAGAATCGAATAGACGGATTGGTGTAGTAGGTACACCGAACCCAGAATACAAAGATACGGAAGCTGTGTTGCGGAAAAACAACATAGCTTCCGCTTTTTTGTTATATCCAAGGATTTTGAAAGGGGAATAGGGTTTTCCAGATGGCAGACCAGCTTGCCTTTGACAGCAATCAAAATCCCTGCAATTTTGAATACGCCAAATAAAACTTTATAGTATCTGCTCTACCCAGCGAAGAACAGTACAAAAACGTTCGTTCTGCCGGTCATGATGGCCATTATCATCGAACACGGTTTTAGCTCCGCAGACTGTCCGCAATGCAGTGTGGACGCGCTGAGCATAGGTAGCAGCTTCACTCAGGCGATTGTTGTGGCCCTCGCCCTCTCGGGTGCCGTTCTGGAGATATACCCGAGCAGAACGGTTCAGGAGCGGGTGTTCCTCGATAAAGTCCGCAACTCCCGGATACCAGAATGACCCACAAAGAGAGAACACCGACGCGAATACCTCCGTTTCCCAAAGGCTCATCACCGCAGCCAGACCGCCCAGCGAATAGCCGCCATACGCCAGCTTTTCCGTGTCAAGGGCGTATTCGTCTATAAGCGCCGGGAGAATTTCGTTGTTCAGTTCTCGATGATATTGTCCTAGCTGCCCGCCAAAATCCGGTGTGCCCGGTCGAATAGCCGGTTCCGGCCACGGGGTATACTCTGAAAGTCTGTTATTGGGGGATACCCCCACCAACACTGCTCGTTCCGTGCGCAGATTCAACTGCTCGATCAGTTCCCCATCGTTGAGCAGGATTGCAGGATTTTTGCCTTTGCGCAGTCCCTTTTCCGGGAACCGGACTCCAATTCGATGTGAACCGAGATTTAGAATTTCCATCCATAACCGCCCTTTTTTGTCAATTATTACGCAGTGTGGGGCGCTCCCCACATAGACAAACAGTAGCATTTTGTGCTATATTAGCATTAACTAACCGCTTTTGCACAAAGGAGCTCCCAATGAATCAAATATCCGCGCTTCCCAATCCGCTGGAAATTTTATTTCAGGAATACAATCAGGGCCGAATCGAGTCTGTCGGCTTCCGCAGCTTGACTCTGCACGCTGGTGAGAGCAACAGCTACCGCACCCTGAAAAGTGCACTGATTGTTCCGGCGTCGGGTCGGGCCATCTTCTCATTTGAGCACGAACCCTTCATTGCCAAGCGAGGACTGTTCCTGCACGGATGTCCCGACAAGACCCTGACCATTTCGGCCTTGGGCGAGCAGGATTTCCACTACATCAATATGTACTACGAAAACGACCGGCCTTTGCTGTTCTCCCACAAGCTCAAAAATCCGGAACAGACCTTTTCCATTTTGGAGCAGATCCTAAAGCTCCACCCGGACGCTGACATCCGCAGCCAGTACCAGCAAGAAAAGCTGACGGAAGAATTCTTCGCCCAGATTTTCGCAGATTTTCAGCCAGAGGAAACTTACAATGAAAGCCAAATCATGAGCATCCTGCTGGATTTCATCGCAGAGCACTATGCAGAGCCGCTGACGCTGGACGCACTGGCCGAGCAGGTCAATGAGAAAGCCGGACATGTCAGCTATCTCTTTTATAAGTACAAAAACATCCGGCCCATCGATTACCTCATCAATTATCGTGTCCGAATAGCCACTGAGCTTTTGCGTTCCGGTGACTACACCGTGACGCAGGCTGCCCACGAGGTTGGATACCGGGATGCCTGCTATTTCAGCCGTATTTACAAAAAACGGATGGGCTTTCCGCCCACCCGCATTCTGCCGTAACCGGAGGATTTGCTTTAAGAAGCGCTATACATGAAGCTGTACAGGGTCTCGGCCGCATCGATGACCCGTGCGCCGTAATCCATCACGTCATCGTAATCCATCTCAATGACCTTCTGATTGGCAATAGCGGGAACCTCCTGTACAACAGCGTTGGCGGTCAGCTGCTCCACAGCGTCGGCATCGGTGGCCCCAAAGCGGTCCGCGCGGACGTAGACGATGATATCCGGGTTCCCGCCAACTCGATTCTCCAGCGTCAGGCCGTTGCCGCCCTTGTCCAGAACATTTTCGGCGTTCAGGGCATTCAGCATACAACTGCTCATCTTGGAATTGAAGGCCACGAAGGTGCCATCGGCGTAGCCAGCCATGAACAGAACCTTCAGGGGTTCGCCACTCTGGCTGCTGACCTTGTCCATCAGCGCATCGATTCGCTCCTGAAGCTCATCGGCGTAAGAGTTGGCGGTCTCTTGCACATTGAAGATCTCGCCGATGTTCCGCACATCCTCTACAATGTTATCCAGCGACTGATCAATGGAAGCACTGGCCAGTTCAGTATAGACGGGAATGCCCAGCTCCTGATAGGACTGGACAGTGCCGATGCTGCTCTCAGTGAACATCAGGGGACCCTTGCCAAGGATCAGATCCGGCTCCGTGGCAAGGATGGTCTCCTTGGAAACAGACTTCTTATCGCCGAGGCTGTTCAGAGATGCAATTTCATCAGCAATGTCACCCTTCAGGGCATTGTCATTATCGAACACGCCGACGATTTTATCCTTGAGCCCCAGCTTGATGAGCAGCTCAGTCATGGACAGCTGTGTGGACAGCACCTTCTCCGGTGCATGGTCGTAGGTCATATCCACAGCATTGCCATCAGCGTCATAGATCTGCAGGGTCAGGGGGTAAGAGGTCTCTTCGGCGGAGACGGTGCTCTCGGCAGCAGACGAAGCAATCTCGGAGGAGGCAGCAACGGACGATGCCACAGAAGATGCGGTCTGACTGCAGCCAGTGGCCAGCATGACGGCTGCCAGTGCCGCGGCAGCAACGCTCAGGGGTTTCTTTTTCATAAAGGTTCCTCTTTCTGCGGGGTACTCCCGCGTTTTTGTCATAGATATTGAATCATCAGTTTTCCGTTGATCGGGCTGGGGTAGACACAGGCTTCTACATCAAAGATCCGGCGCAGATTTTCGGGGGTCATCACCGCTTGAGGCTGGCCCTGCGTTACAATTTCGCCTTGTTTCATCAGATAGAGGTGGTCGCAGAATTGTGCTGCAAGGCTCAGATCGTGCAGCGCTGCCAGGACCGTGATCTGCAAATCTTTGATGATTGAAAGGATTTCTAACCGATAACGGATATCCAGATGATTGGTCGGTTCGTCGAGGATCAGGATCTTGGGCGACTGGGTCAGCGCGCGGGCCAGAACCACCCGCTGCTTTTCACCGCCCGAAAGGGACTGGAAGTTCCGGTCGCGGTAGCTTTTCATGCCTACCTTGTCCAGTGCCTCCAAAGCTATCTCGTAGTCCCTCTCCCGTTCTTGCTCCAGCAGGGAATGGAAGGGATACCGCCCAATCAGGGCGATGTCCAGCACGGTATAGTCAAAATTGATCTGGTTGAATTGTCCCATCACCGCCATGTTCCGCGCCAGCTTTTTGCCGGAAAAATGTGTGATGTCCTTGTCGTCCAGACGAACGATGCCGCTGTCCATCTTTTGTGTGCGGTAGATGGAGCGGAGCAGAGTGGTCTTGCCGCTGCCGTTGGCACCCAGCAAGGCCGAGAATTTCCGGTCCGGCACCTCAATGGAGAGATTCCGAACGATGGGTTTTCCGGCAATCGAAACGCTGACGTTTTTCGCATCCAGTTTCATTCAATTGCCTCCAAATCCATACTTTTTACGCACCATCACATAGACGAAGAAGGGCGCACCCACCAAGGCAGTGAAAATGCCCACAGGCAGCTCGGTGTTGGGAATCAGACTGCGGGCGATGGCATCCACCCAGAGCATGAACAGTCCGCCGGAGAATGCCGCAATGGGCAGTAGTTTCCGGTGGGCTGTGCCGGCAATGGCGCGGGAAACGTGCGGGATGATGAGCCCTACAAAGCCGATCGTGCCGCAGACCGATACCAATGCACCGGTCAGCACTGAGAGCACCAGCAGGTAAACCAACCGACACCGGAAGGTGTTGATGCCGATGGTGGAAGCTGCTTCCTCACCAAGCATCAGACCATCCAGCGTCTGGGCCTGCGTCCGAAAAAAGACTGCTGCCGCCAGTACGATCAGTGTGATAGGGCCGATGTTTTTCCATCCGGCGCGGGTCAGGGAGCCCATCGTCCAGAACTTGATGGACATCATACCGTCCGAATCGCCTGCTACCGCAATGATAAAGTTGGAAAATGCGGTCAGCAGCGCATTGACGATCATGCCGGAGAGGATCAGCTTGACTGAGGTGGTCTTGCCATCCGCCGAGGAGAGAGCCAATACGAGGAAGCAGGCACCGCCTGCTCCTACAAAGGCCCAAAAGCCGGAGATCACGCCCAGCCCTAAAAAGAGTGAACCGGTGGCTCCCAGCGTTGCGCCTGCCGACACACCAAGAATGTATGGGTCTGCCATTGGGTTTTGGACGACTGCCTGCATCACGCAGCCGCAGAGGGCCAGCCCGCTTCCTGTCAGAAAGCCCAGAATAATTCGGGGCATCCGGATCTGCCAGACGATCTGTTCAAATGCCACAGATACCGAGGTGCCTGTGTCTGTCCCGAACAGGTGCCGAAGCAGGATCGATAGTGTATCTTGTACCGGAATGCGGACTGCTCCCATGCAAAGCGTAATGATTGCAGAAACAAGTGTTAGAATCATCAATAGAATGATCGTCAGTCGTGTCTTTTTCATATAGAAATCACCCTCTCAAGTGGTCCGGGGTTAGCTTTGACTATCCACAAGGTATTTTACAGGCCGCTTACAGATTTGTCTATGGACAATTCTTTAAGGAATGGACGATTCTTCAAAACTGACTCCCGGATCTCCTCGACCACCGGAACACCAAGCCCGCGCTCGATGGTGTAGGCTGTGCGGGCATAGTGGGAATCCCGGATGTCCGCCGTGAGAACGGCCACCGTGTGCCGGCTCTTGCTGACCATGCCCTGCCGCCGTGTGGTTGTCAGGATGAAGGGGAGACGGTGTACCGAAAAACTTGCCCTTGTTCCCGGAGGGAAACTGGGCTATAATAAAACCACTTATTAGCCGGAAGGAGGGGATGCGGATGGAGCTGTTTCGGCGGACATTGGCGGGGCTGCTGATGCTGGTGGCTGCGGTGTCGGTGGGCATCTGGGTGCAGGGAAGGTTTATCGACGCGGTGCGTCTGCCGACTCATACGCGGATGATCGGGGCGACGTATACGACCCTGAGCGACCCGTTTTATGAGACCATCAACGATGAGATCCAGATGCAGATCAAGAGCAACGGCGATCTGCTCTTGGTGCGCGACCCGGGGCAGGATCAAGAGCGGCAGAATCAGGAGATCGAGGATATGCTCAATAAGGGCATTGAGCTGCTCATCGTGAACCCGGTGGATTATGTGGGCGTGACGCCTGCGCTGGAAAAGGCGAGGGAAAAGGGGGTGCCGGTCATCCTCATCGACTCCAAGGTGGACGACCCGGAGCTTGTCACCTGCACCATCACCTCCAACAACTACGGCGCCGGTCTGCTGGACGCCCGCCACCTCATCAGCCAGACCAAGAGCGCCCGCATCGTGCTGCTGTCCAACTCGGATTCGTTCTCCAGCTGGGACAGACTTTCGGGCTTCTGCCAGACCCTGACCAAAAGCGGCAACGACTACCAGATCCTGGAGCTGCGGGACTGCGGCGGCGAGCTGAACCGTGCCATGCGCGCGATGGTGCAGCTGTTGGAGACCTTCCCGCGCATTGACGTCGTGATGGCCGTCAACGAGCAGGCGGCCCTGGGCGCAATGGCGGCGCTGGAAGAAAAGGGCGTGCTCTCGTCCACTTTGGTCTACAGCGTGGACGGCTCACCGGAGGCGAAAGCCCTGATCTCCGAAGGGCTGATGACGGCCACCTCGGCACAGTCGCCCTCCGCATCGGCCGGATGGCGGCAGAGGTGGTGTACGAGATCCTGGAGGGCAAGCCGTACCTGACCAACATCGTGGTGCCGGTAAATCAAATCACGCAGGAGGATATTCTGCGCTACGGCACGGAGGGCTGGCAATGAAAACTGAAAATTTGTCCATCGGCCTCCGGGTGCTCTACCATGCCATTGAGTGGCTGACGGTATTTCTGATCCTGCTCATCTTTGCGGTGCAGATCATCACGCCGCTCTACGCGGTGAGAGTTGGCCGTGCAGACTCGTTTTTGCAGCAGCCGGCATTGCCTGCCGTACCGCCCCGGTGTGCTTTCCCTGGGCGTGATGCTGGCAGCGGTGGGCACCATCCTGAGCAAGTGCTCCCATGAGGTGGACAGCGGCTTTCTCTCCCGCAGCAGCTGGCAGCTATATTTATTGGAGGGCGTGCTGTACAGTGCCTCGGCGCTGATCTTCCAGCAGAACTGCGACAAAATCGCTCTGTTTGCGATCGTGGATATGGTGGACGACCCGCGCGCTCTCCGGCAGAAGCGCTTTCTGAGCGCCATGATCGTGGTGTACCTTTTCTGCAACATGGACGCCGCCACCAGCGCCCTCCATGCCGTGACGCTGAAACAATACCTGGCTTTTTACAGCCTGCACACCCGCAGCGTCCTGCAGCTGGTGATCGAGAGCCTGTCGGCGCTGGAAATGATACTCTTCATCCTGTACATGGTGCTGTTCATCAGCCAGCAGACCAGCGAGAAACAGGAGATCCTGAACCTGAACCAGCAGCTGCAGCAGGCCAACGAGCAGCTGCGCATCTACGCCGAGGAGAGCGCCCACACCGCACAGGTGCAGGAGCGCAACCGCCTTGCGCGCGAGATCCACGACACGTTAGGCCATGTGCTCACGGGCATCACAGCGGGCGCGGACGCCTGCATCCAGATGATGGACGACTCGCCCGAGATGGCACGGCATCAGATGGAGCTGATAGCCGACACCGCCCGCAACGGAATGAACGATGTCCGGCGCTCGGTCAAGGCACTGCGGCCGGATTCGCTGGAAAAAGAAACCCTCTCGGGCGCGCTCAACAAGATGTGTGCCAGCATGGCGCAGAGCAGCGGCGCGCAGATCCAGCTGGAAGAGTCGCTGGCCGGGCTGACGCTCTCGCAGGATGAGGAAGACTGCGTCTACCGCACCGTGCAGGAGGGCATCACCAACGCCATCCGCCACGGCCACGCCACCCGGGTCCAGGTGCGGTGCCATATCGAGGACGGCGTGCTGGAAGTGTCGGTGAGGGACAACGGCATCGGCTGCAAGAGCGTGACGCCGGGCTTTGGCTTGCAGCATATGCAGGAGCGGATGCTCATGCTGGGCGGCACGTTCTGGTATGAGAACAGCGACGGGTTCTGCATCCGGGCAGAGATCCCTCTGCGCAAGACCCCGGGCAGTGAAAAGAGGAAACAGGAGGAAACGGTATGATAAAGGTGCTTCTGGCCGACGATCAGGAACTGATCCGTCAGAGCCTCAGCTTTGTGATGAGCAGGCAGGAAGACATTGAGATGGTGGGGACAGCCGCCAATGGCCGTGAAGCGCTGGAACTCGTGGAGGAAAAGCAGCCCGACGTGGTGCTGCTGGACATTCGGATGCCCGAGATGGACGGCGTGGAGTGTACCCGCCGCATCAAGCAGGAGTTTCCGGGCATCAAGGTCATCATCCTGACCACCTTTGACGATGACGATTATGTGTTTGACGCTCTGCGGTACGGCGCTTCCGGCTACCTGCTCAAGGGCGTCTCGGTGGACGGCCTGACCAACGCCGTGCGGGAGGCCGCGCGCGGCGGCTCCATCATCGCCCCGGATGTGGCGTCCAAGGTCTTGCAGATGTTCTCCCGCATGGCACAGGGCGACGTGCAGGTGCGCGTGAACAAAAAGAATGCGCTGGAGCTGACCAAGATGGAGTGGCAGGTCATCCGCGAGGTGGGCTGCGGCCTCTCCAACAAGGAGATCGCGGGCAGGCTCTATCTCTCCGAAGGCACGGTGCGCAACTACATCAGCAGCATCCTGCGCAAGCTGGAGCTCCGTGACCGCACCCAGCTGGCCATCTGGGCGGTGCAGAACCAGAACAGCCAGCCGGAGGCAGAGGTATGAGCCGGTACTGGAAGGCCGCGCTGCCCTTTCTGCTGGCAGCGGTCATCATTCTGGCGGCTGCCAGCCGTCCGGTGGTGCTGCACATCGGCTTCCCGTGTGACAGCTATTGGAATGTCCCGGGCGAGAACTACTATACCTTTATTGACGCCGCCATTGAAAAGTTTGAGGCAGAGCACCCCAACGTGAAAGTCGAGTACACCAGCGGCATCCGGGTCGAAGAGTACACCGAATGGCTCAGCGGCCAGTACCTGCTGGGGCAGGAGCCGGATGTGATGGTGATCCTTCCCGAGGACTTTGTAATTTTCAGCGATACAGCTTCCCTGCGGGAGCTGGACCCGTTCATGAAGCAAGACCCGGAAGCGGATCTGAGCGGCTTTTACCCGGCGGCATTGCAGGCCGGAGCCGACAAGGGGAAACAGTATGCGCTGCCGCTGGAATGCGTGCCGCAGATGATGTTCATCAATAAGACACTGCTCCAAAAAGAGCATATCCGCATCCCGGATAACGATTGGACATGGGACGAGTTTTACAGCCTGTGTGAGCAGCTGACGAGAGATACGGACGGGGACGGCATCGTTGACCAGTTCGGCGTCTACGATTACGGCTGGGAAGAGGCGCTGGCGGCCAACGGCTGTTCGCTGTTCAGTGAGGACGGCCAGCACTGCCTGCTGAACCAGAGCGCGCAGGAGTCCGCCATGCAGTTTGCGCGGCAGATCTACCAGCTCAACGCCGGAACGGATCTGAGCGACAAGACCTTCGACGAGGGCAGAGTGGCGTTCCGCCCGATGCTGTTTTCCGAGTACCGCAGCTATGAGCCGTATCCGTGGCGCATCAAGCGCTCGTCGAACTTTGAGTGGGACTGCATCGCCATGCCCAGCGGCACAAGCGCCGGCGGCGGCAACTACTCCCGGCTGAGCACCCTCATGCTGGGCATCAGTCAGCGCACAAAGCACTCCCGGCTGGCGTGGGAGCTGCTGAAGACCATTGCCTGCACTGAAGAGATGCAGACGATGGTCTACACCGAGTTGAGCGGCGTGTCCGCCCTGCACAGTGTGACGGAATCGGATGAGGTCGCCCGGCTGCTTCAGCTGGACTCGCAGGATACCGCCTCCCGCGGGATGTCTACTCTGCCCGCCATCATGGAGGATACGCTTGCCACGCCCCGCTTTGCGCGGTATCATCAGGCGATGGAGAGCGCCGACCGCCTGATCACCGAGGCCATGTCGGCAGACAAGAACTTTGAATTGCAGCTGCTGCAAATTCAGCAGCAGCTCGACGTCACATTGACAAGCTGACAAAAAATCCACGCAGAAAGCCCGTTTTTGTGCAAACTGCTGCATAAAAACGGGCTTTTATCTGACTATTTGACGAAAGAAGTGACATTTGTCATGCTTTATTTGGCAGAATGTCACATTCCGCTTGTGACATTCTACAGCTGTGAACAGGACATGAACATGGTATGATAAAGCCATGAAAATCAGATGGGCCTGCGCGAGGCTCATCCGAGAAGAGCAAGATCTGTTTGGAAAAATCAGGAGGAAAAATCACATGAAGAAGATTTCTCGTCGTTCGTTTCTCGCTGTCTGCGGCGCTATGGCTGCAACTGCTGCCCTGACCGCCTGCGGCGGGTTCTTGCCCTGCAGTTCTTCCGCTTCTACCGCCGGCACCGCTGCTTCCGGCTCCACTGCCGGTTCTGCTGCATCCGGTGAGGTCTTTGAGCTGAAGCTCTCCACCACCCAGACCGATACTTCCATGATCTATCAGGGCCTGCAGGCTGCTGCCGACAAGGTCGCTGAGGACACCGACGGCCATGTGAAGGTCACCATCTATCCTTCCAGCCAGCTGGGCGGTGAGGAAGACATGATCGACCAGGCTCTGCAGGGCATGGGCATCGCCGTCCTGACCGACGCAGGCCGTCTGTCCAGCTACGTCAACGACATCGGCATCATGAACATGGCCTACATCGTGGACAACTACGAGGACGGCATGAAGCTGATGGCTACCGACACCTTCAAGGGCTGGGACGCTGACCTGGCCAACAACGGCATCTGCGGCCTGTGCTACAACTACTACGACGGTGCTCGTTCCTTCATGGGCCACAAGGCTTACAACACCCCCGCCGATCTGAAGGGCGCTGTCATCCGCACCCCCGGTGCTGACCCGTACGTTGAGTCCATCTCCGCTATGGGCGCTACCCCGTACAACATCGCATGGTCTGAGGTCTACAACGGCATCCAGACCAAGTCCATCGACGGCTGCGAAGTCCAGTACACCTCCGCTGTTTCCAGCAAGATCTACGAGGTCTGCGAGTATGTCAGCAAGACCGAGCACATCAACCTGTTCAACATGGTCATCTGCGGTCAGGCATGGTTCGACAAGCTGCCCGCCGAGTATCAGGAAGTCATGAAGAAGGACTTCAACGACTGCGCATACAACAATGCTCAGGACATCATCGCTGCTCAGGCTGACATGGAGAAGATCCTGACCGACAACGGCATGACCATCGTCGAGGTCGATAAGGACATCTTCCGTGAGGCTGTCAAGCCCGCATACGAGAAGCTGGGCTGGACCGAGCTGCGCGAGCAGCTGTACAAGGAAGCCGGCGTCGAGGCCTGAGCCCTTAAAAAGCTGGATCGACCGTAACGTAAATGTCCTCCTGCATGGCAGCTCGCTGTGCAGGAGGTATTGTGAATAAGGACGACTTTCTATGAAGAAATTTTATGAAAAAGTCTGCAAGCTGGAAGAGCTGATCGCTCTGATCCTGGTTGCAGGCATCGCAGTCCTCGTCTTTGTTTCGGCGCTGATGCGTACCGTTGGCCATCCGCTGAACTGGGCACAGGACGTTGCACTGATCGCCTTCGCATGGCTGATCTTCCTCGGCAGCGATGTCGCAATGCGCGGCTCCGGCCTGATCGGTGTTGATCTGTTCGTCAAGAAGTTCCCCGCCGGGGTGCAGAAGGTTCTGGACATCCTGTTCAAGGTCATCATCGCAGCGTTCCTCTGCGTGCTGATCTACTACGGCTACGGCATGACCACCACCGGCTGGGCACGTCAGATCACTTCTCTGCACATCAGCTACAGCTGGGTCACGATGGCTGTGCCTGTCGGCTCCTTCTTTATGCTCATCTCCACCATCCTGAACATCATTGAGCGCGTCAAGACGCCCGCTGGTCAGGAAGTCAAACACGAAGCAGGGAGGGACGTCGGCTGATGTTTATTGCAATCGGTATCTTCTTTGTGTTTCTGCTGCTGGGTATGCCCGTGGCATTCTCCATCGGTCTGTCGGGCTTCTCGTTCTTTATGATCCGTGACCTGCCCATGACCGTTCTGGTGCAGAAATCCATTTCCACTTCTCAGAGCTTTACCATGCTGGCCATCCCTCTGTTCATTCTGGCCGGCAACCTGATGAACAGCTGCGGCATCACCAAGCGCCTGATGCGCTTTGCCAACGCCTGCACCGGCCATATGTACGGCAACATCGGTCAGGTCTCCTGCCTGATGTCCACCCTGATGGGCGGCGTCTCCGGTTCTGCGGTTGCAGATGCTTCGATGGAGTGCCGCATCCTCGGACCTGAGATGACCCGCCTGGGCTACGACCGCGGCTGGTCTGCCGCCATCAACGGCCTGTCCGGCCTGATCGTCGCCACCATTCCGCCGAGCATGGGCCTGATCATCTACGGCACCGTCGGCGAGGTGTCCATTGGCCGTCTGTTCATGGCCGGCTGGGGCCCCGGCATCCTGATGTGCGTGCTGCTGATGCTGGCCGTCACCTGGAGCGCCCGCCGCTTCGGCTACAAGCCCGAGCATGATCATCCGGCTCCGCTGTCTGAGATCCTGAAGGCTCTGCTGGATAGTATCTGGGCCATTCTGTTCCCTGTCCTGCTGATCGTCCTGATCCGCTTCGGCATCATGAGCCCCACCGAGTCCGGCTCCTTTGCCTGCGCATACGCCCTGCTGGTCGGCACCGTGTTCTACCACGAGCTGACCTGGGAGAGCCTGCTGCAGACCCTGCGCGACAGCGTGAAGGACATCACCGTCATCACCATCATTCTGGCGTTCTCCGGCGTGTTCGGCTACGGCATCGTGTTCGATAACATCACGGTCACCATTGCAAACGCTCTGCTGGGCATCACCAGCAACAGCGCCATCCTGCTGCTGCTGGTCGTCGTCTTCCTGCTGATCTGCGGTATGTTCATGGAGACCACCGTTATCGCCCTGATCCTGACCCCCATCCTGCTGCCCGTCATGCGCAGCATCGGCGTCAACGAAGTCGTGTTCGGCATGATCATGATGACCACCGTCACCTTCGGCGTCATGACTCCCCCTGTCGGCACCGCGCTGTATGCCGTGTCTGACATCATGGAGTGTCCCATTGAGGAGACCTTCAAGAAAGGCTGGCCCTTCTACCTCGCGATCATAGGTGTCATCCTGTTCATGATATTCTTCCCGCAGGCGGTGCTCTTCCTGCCGAACCTCGTGTACGGCGCGTAAATCAAGCTTTCCACATCTCTCTGATCCTTCTATCTGATAATAAAGCAGAGCCTGTCTTTCCTGCCTTGGAAAGGCAGGCTCTGTGCCTTTTATGGAGGGTTTTATGAAACCGACAACAGATTTCCCTTTCCTGCTGGACAACCCCCGGGCGTGGCGCACCTATCTGGGAGGCCGGATGCTGGACGCCCTGCACGGTGACTCCAACGGCGAGGACGGGCATTTCCCCGAAGAGTGGATCCTTTCCACCGTCGCCGCCCGCAACGCCGGACGGGAGCGATTCCCCGAAGAGGGCATGAGCCACCTGCGCGGCACCGACGTTACCCTGAGATCGGTGCTGGAAAGCGATACGGAGGGCTATCTCGGCAAGGGCGCGGCGCAGCCCACCCTCGGCGTGCTGACCAAGCTCATCGACAGCGCCGAGCGCCTGACCTTGCAGGTTCACCCCGACAAGCCGACAGCCCTGCGGCTGTTCCGGAGCCAGTACGGCAAGACTGAGTGCTGGCACATCCTCAGCGGCCATTCCGTGAACGGCGAAGAACCCTGCATCTACTACGGCTTCCAGCCGGACATGACCCGCGCGCGGTGGGAAGCGCTGTTCCACGCACAGGATATTCCCGGGATGCTGGCCGGGATGCAGAAATACCCGGTGCATCCGGGCGACACCATCCTGATCGAGGGCGGTATGCCCCACGCCATCGGCGCGGGCTGCTTCCTCGTGGAAATCCAGGAGCCGACGGATTATACGATCCGGGTGGAGCGCACGACGCCCAGCGGCTTTGCCGTGGCCGACAGTATGTGCCATCAGGGGCTGGGCTTTGAAAAGATGTTCGAATGCTTCCACTATGAGCCGCACAGCCGCGAGGAGATCCACGACCGCTGGTTCATCGAACCGGAAACGGTGCTGAAAACGGCGGGCGGAAGCATCACGACGCTGGTGGGCTATCGCAATACGCCGCTCTTCCGTCTGGACGAAGTAAACGTCTCCGACACCCTGACGGTGGACTGCCCGCCGCGCGGCAGCGGCATCTATGTGCTGGAAGGCGCAGGAACCCTGAGCGCAAACGGCCGCAGCCTGCCTCTGAAAAAGACCGACCAGCTCTTTGTCCCCGCTGGAACGGGAAGATTTACACTGTATGCGGAGGCTCCGCTGAGGGTCCTGCATTTCTTTGGCCCTGAACAGAAACAATAAATTCCAATGTAAAAAAGACCTCCGCAGCCCTGAAAGGCGGTGGAGGTCTTCTGCTATATGGGAGAGGTCACTTCCGTGCGATCATCTCGGTGTAGGCCAGCACCAGCGGGCCGACGCCCTTTGCATCGTTGCAGACCACCGGCTCACTGAAATAGTAAGCCAGCGAGCCGTCGCGGTGGTCCTTGCCGCCGAGGCCGGCCACGAGGCAGATGCCGTCCAGCTGCAGGCTGCCGTCCGGGTTCTTGCTCAGATACTTGTCACAGGTGCCGTAGAAGGCTTTCTCGGCCCATGCGGCCATCCGCTTGGGCAGGTAGCCGAGACGCACGCCCTTGAGCACAGCGTAGGCGAAGAGGGCCGTGCCGCTGGTCTCGAGGTAGTTGCCCTCGACGCCGGGGTGGTCCATCACCTGCCAGAACATGCCGGTCTCCTCGTCCTGGAACTTGTGGACGTCCTCAATGGTCTGCTTGAACATCGCCATGATGCCGCGGTACTCGTTGTACAGCTGCTCGTCCATCCGCTCCAGCACGT
>OCAV01001594.1_pt1 | contig 14168 bp, 12 predicted proteins | sample 1538331 | NCBI WGS metagenome assembly OCAV01 (sample SAMEA2580297, study PRJEB22360) | human gut metagenome | biome: human gut; feature: human-associated habitat; material: faeces | place: Denmark | collected 2008/2010
GTTTCGCTCGAAGCTCACGGCTTTGCGGCTGCCTTTGGTCACCGATCTGATGCCGAGGCCTTCCAGTACGTCTCCACACAGATTGACACTTGGTTTGACAGGCCCCAATACCGTGGCAGTCAAATAGTCCTGCGCCTCACCAATACCCACGTGGCCTCTCCCACGTGGAGCGCCACGTGGTTCCACGCCGACGATATGTGGCGCTTCACAGCCCCATGAATCCAGTCTGGACCGGTGCGACTTGGCTCTGGCCAGCCCCATCACCGACAATTCCGCGGCAATCACCTGCATGCCACTGCGCAGATCGGGTACGGTCTCAATGAGTCCACCCTGACCGGCATCTACGATGACAACGTCGTTCGTTTCCGCCAAGGCTCGAATGGCCGCTTGAACTTCCCACCAGTCAGGCTGGCGCGCGCTCCAAGGGTCATAGGGAAGTACTCGCACACCCTCCCACATCATCAGCTCATGGTTCATCGCATCGCCCTCGATGCGGCCGAGGGGTGCGTCGACTTGGCTGAATCGTAAACCCGGCTCTCGTTCTACACCCAGCAGCAGGTCAAGGCATCCGGCCACGAAATCAGCGTCTATGAGAGCGCAGCTGTGTTCACGTCTCGCCAATGTCCATGCAAGCATGGAAGCCATGACACTCAACCCCACGCCTCCATGACCTGACGTCATCGTCACAATGTTATGGAAGCTGGTGTCTGTAGTTAGGGCGAGTGCCGGAGCCTCGCCCGATCTCTGCCGTTCGCATGAGGCCAACGGCCTGGGCGGCGGAGTGTAGTAGCGATGCGCTGGAATCGGCGCATCGTCCGTGGGCAGCGGAATGCCCGGAGGTGCTACCGCTGGCGAGGTGATCCTACGCGCCACGCGGGGTGTGGTGTTGCTATTCATAAGCCGATTGAAACGTGTCCGAGTTCAATGCTCAACACGAATCGACCATTGTGGTTCTAGCTTGCTGAGTTATCCACACCCCGGCATGTCGTCCACGACAAATGTGGATAACCACGCTGTTGTTTCACGCCCATCTCATGCAGAAAAGGCCCTGACCTCATATGCACAGTCAGGGCCTTCATTTTCACGACGATTCCTTATGCGGTAATCTACATTCCTTGCTTACTTATCGAGGTTCTTGATGCCGTCTTCCATGACGTCCAACTGAGCATCGGTCACCTTGGCCGGCTTCTTCTTGCCGAACTTGGCCTTGAGCAGACCGATGATGGTCGGGGCGAGCGAAACCAGCAGAATCAGCACGATCACCAGTTCGAAGTGATCCTGCACGGCCGGAATGTTGCCGAAGAAGTAGCCCAGCAGCGTGAACAACGTGGACCAGCACAGGCCGCCGAGCACTGAGAACGGCGTGAAACGGCTCCAACGCATACCGGAAATACCGGAAATGAACGGCATGAACGTACGAATGAACGGGAAGAAGCGGCCCAGGAACACAGCCAGCGGGCCCCACTTTTCAATCATGCCCTCGGTTTTGGCCAGTCGCTCAGGAGTCAGCGCCTTCACCTTGCCGGATTGGATAATACGGCGGCCAAAGAAATGACCGATGAAGTAGTTGCACTGGTCGCCGATAATCGGCGCGCACCAAACCACCGGCAGCAACCAGAACAGCGGCAGCGCGGCCTTGCCGGTCGCAGCATCCGGGGCTGCGAACACGCCGGCCGCGAACAACAGCGAATCACCGGGCAGGAACGGGAAGAACACCACGCCCGTTTCGATGAATACGATGAGGAAGATGAATCCGAGGGTCGGCGCCACGCCCATGGCAATCCAACCGGCAATCGCGGCACGCGGATCCTTCAGCAGTTCGATGATGAAATTAACGAAGCCCATGTGTTTCCTATGAGTCCTAAATCTTGTATTGAGCTGCCAGCCCAATGAACCAGACAGTTATATGCAAACCGTCAAATACCCTACCAGCCGGCCTATAACATCAGGTCGACTGGGGTTTCCCACACAAACTCCGCAATACAAACGAAATTTCTACTCCCCCAAACGCTGCCGCACAAAGGCGTCCAGCGCGGCCGCATCGATGCCCTCATACGAGTCGATGGAGGCAAACTGGCCAAGGCCGGAAGTGTCGGTGCGAATCCAGCCAGTCTGCGCAATCAGTGTGGCCCCCGAGGCGGCGCCGGAGCGCAGACCGGATGAGGAATCTTCCATTACCACGCACTTGACCATGTCTTCAGGCGCGATGCCGAGTCTCTCAGCCGCGGCCAGATATGGGGCAGGGCTCGGCTTGTGCTCGTACGGATCATCGCCGCAGACGTAGCCGGCAAGCAATCCATCAGCCTGCTTCATGATGTTCTCGGCCATGCGGCGAGGCGAAGTAGTGACCAGCATGGATGGGATGTCGGCTTCCTTGAGCGAATGCAGCACGTCTTGCACACCAGGAATCCACGGCAGACGTTCGACCTCCGCCTTGAACACATAATCCTTGAGCTGCTTGTCGATTTCGGGAACGCTCAATGTGCAGCCATGCGCAATCATGACCTCTGCCACGTGTGGTACCGGAGTGCCGGAGCACTCCCAACCGAGGTCCTCGTTCCACTCGCCGCCATTGTTGTGCGCGATCTCAATCTCACCGTCATGCCAGAGCGGCTCAGAATCGATGAGAGTACCGTCCAAATCCCAGAACACGGCTTTGAGCAGCATAGTTACCTCCGTCCACATGCCCGCACGCCAATTGGCGCCTTTACTCTTGCTGCATTCCATTGCACCAATCGGATGCGACAACCATAGCGCGTCAGCACACCGCCCCTGCGCCTCAGCGCATGGTCAGCCCACCATCGACGTGCAGACATTGTCCGGTAATGAAGCCGGCCATGTCGGACGCCAACAACGCGACCCCTCCGGCGATGTCATCGGGACGGGCAAGGCGGCCAAGAGGCGTCATGGCAATGATTCGTTCACGGACATCCTCGGTGGTGGCTGCGCTGGATGCGGTTCCGGCCGTCAAACCTGCGGCAATGGCATTAACGGTAATGCCGAAGCCGCCCAGCTCCTGGGCCAGAGAGCGGGTCATGCCGACCAAGCCGCCTTTGGCAGTGATATACGAATGGTAGGGCACGATGGGCGAATCGACCAGATTGCTGGAGATGTTGATGATACGCCCGGAGGTCTGGGCTCGCATCAGCGGCACCACATGTGAGCACATCAGATATGCACCATGCAGGCATCCCTCGATCTGTGCGCTAAACTCATCCCAATCGCCTCCAGCAAAAGTGGAACGGCGACGCGGGTCAAAGGAGAAGCGTCCGAAAGCATTATTCACTAAGATGTCCACGCCGCCGAATGAGTCGACAGCGGTACCCACTAGCTTGGAAGATTGCGATTCATCGCAAACATCCGCCTGTACAGCTATAGCCAAGCCTCCCAGCGAGTGGATGTCTTCAACGGTGCGCTGCGCGCTGGCGGCGTCATGTACGTAATTGATGACGACAGCGGCTCCGTGCGATGCCAGGCATTTCGCCACAGCCGCTCCTATGCCCTTGCCGGAACCGGTGATGATCGCTGTTCTGCCATCCAGATTCACCATTGGACGCCGTGCCATATCGCTTTGCTCTGTCATTACCCTTGCCTTTCGCCCTGCTACCAGCCTCTGCTGCCCGCAACAGCACAGGCCTATTCCATATCCATATCGAACGAATCGCTGTACGCGTCGCTGCCGCGTTCGACATCCACCGCGCGCAACAGATCGATGAGGTTGAAGCCCCCATCATGATGCCAGCCGGATTTCGCCCGATCCATCTCACCGAGCGGACAGATGCGATTCACACCGACCTCGGCCAATGTATCTGCAAGACCAAACAGTCTGGTTGAATCCACAGCGACACCGCAGCTCTGCAGCCAGCCACGGCAGGAAGTCAGTCTTCTGGCAGCGTCCAACAAATCTGGCACCGCCACCACGTTGACGGTGCGGTTCAACGGCGACATCAGCGAAGCAACATCCTCGTCGGCACCGCTACCGTCAAGTTCTCGATACAGCACCGACCATGCCGTGCTATGGCCACTGGCGAACACCGCGGCCTTCCCGCCCATCAAGGCTCTCATCTCAGCGTCGGTGCGCGCCCGCTGAATGGCCACGTTCTCGGCGTCACTCAATACGGAGCGCGGATATTTGCGCTGCTGATTCTCAAGCTCGCCACCGAGCAGCTGAGCCACTTCACGAGGGGTGAGGGCTCCATCAGTCTCCACGAACACGGTCTGCGGAGCCAGGCAGCTTTGCTGGTCATATGTGGCGATGTCAACAGCCACACGATGCACGGTATCGGCATAGGTATCAGGACGCAAAGCCTCTCGGCCAATGAACGCCAACCCGACTTTTGCTCCGTAACCTAGACAGGGCTTGGACCCGGCGACTTTGCCCGCAATCAATTTGGTAGTCTGCGAAGAACCGTAAACAATCACGGCATCGGCCGCATCGATGGCTGAATCCTCGAGCTGCTGCGAGCCGCCCTTCCATGGAACCACCGCAATGGCATCAGCGAGGTCGGAATTGACCATCGCAATGCTGCGAGCAAAGAACGCAGGCATCACCGGCTCGGAAAATGAAGATTTGCCAAGAATCGCGCCTTTGACCAGCAGGGTCATCGCCATGCTCCACACGGGAATCCCCGGCACATTGCTGGAGAACACCTGATAGGTGAGCGCTGGGCCCACATATTTAGAGTATCCCCCCGCCTTGTTCGGCCGGAATTCGTCGAGCATAGACGGCTGACCGATTTCGGAGTCAAGGAACCGGAGCAGTTCACGACGCCTGAACTGGCGCATATACCGTTTGAGCTCAATCCGCACCATGTCAGGCTCATATCCGGTGATTGCGGGAATCAGCAGTTCAGCCTGACGCCGCAGCTCAAAATCCGGATCGGCCCAGAGTTGGGCCGCGTCGGCCACGATGTCGAGAATATCGTTGACACTCATCGCGGCAAGCGTGCGGTTGCGAACATCGACAAGCTGCTTGGCAAGGGAAGTCACCTTTGAGCCATCCAGTCGCGGATAGCGCAAACGCTTCACCCCATCCGATGTGGCGACCTCATAGATTTCGTAATCCGAAACATCCACTCCCGAGGGCAGGTGGAAGACATCAATGGCCTGACTCACGGATTCATCAACGGTTGGCACTGATGACCTCGTCTACCGCGATTGAGCACCCACGAGCCTCGGCTCCCTTCGCCCTGCCCTGCAGCAGGAATCCGTCCGGGGTCCGATGGCCGAGGTCCTCGGTCAGAATACCGATGCATGAATTCCAATTGGCAAGGTCGTAATGGGCTATCACACCGGTCTCACCATCCTTGACGGGAGTCAGCGTTTCCGGATCGAGGAAGACCGTGCGCACCCAGGCGGGGTTCGCCTTGAGATAGTTGCTGGTGCCATCCGTATACCACGACAGAATATTTTGGTCATAGATCTGCGAGCTCAACTCGGTCATGCCATACATGTTGACGCAGTGGTGGCGCGGCACCCCCAGTGTCTGTTCCAGCTCATCAAGCATCTGGTCTTCGGTGATGTCGCGCTTAGTGCTCTTGAAGCCGCCAGTGTCGAACAACCGGCTATCGGGGGCCAGCGCGAACGTCAGATCATGCTCATGCAGGTAATCGAACAGATACAGATAGGACGACGAGACACCCATCAGCATCACCGGTTCACCGTCAGACACCGCACGGTTAAGGAAGGCGATGATTTCATCGAACTTGAGTCCATGCTCGTCGAAGAACACACCGCTGCCTTCGCTGCCGCAGCACTCCACGGCCTTGGTAAGGTAGCGCGACAGGGAGGAGTTCTGGTTCATGTCCCATGCCGGCGAAATCACGGCGATGCGGATACGCTCTCGATCCGGCATGATGAAATGACGGAACGGCACAATCATTGATTCATCCCACACCTCAAGATCGGGATGGAAGTTGCGCCCACGCATCTTGCCGCCATGCGTGGTTCCGCTCGTCATGAATACGGCTTCGCACTGCTCGGTCGGTATGGTCGAAAGGTCAAGGTGCTTGAACCCGTCCACCGGCATCGGCGGAATCTCCCGCCAATCCTTGAGCGTTGCGGGGGTGACGCGTTTAGCCGCGCAGTAACGACGGTACGGCAGATCATACGTGTACTGATAGATGAACACGTCGCGCGCCAACGCACCAAACGCCTCTTCCGGGGCCTGCTCACAGCCATAGGTATGGATAAAATCCAGAATCCCGCGCTTGATACGACGCGCGTCATCCATCACATCAGTCATTGCATCGCTCCTGTCAATATCCAATATCAACCAGCATTATCGTTCATCGTACGCCGCAGCGCCAGTCCCATCCGCCGGATCGGCTGCTGGAACATCCACGGACGCCGGCGCACGATGCTTCGCCACCAAATCCGGAAGAGCGACGAAAAGCGCATTGAGAATGATGGCGCTGAATACACCGACCATGATGTTGTTGCCAAAGAACACGCTTGCGCCGCCGGTCAGGCCGGAGAGCGCCTTGGGCAGGGCGATGCCGAGCAACAGAGACATGCCGATGACCGTTTGACGGCGCTCGTCATCAGCGACCTTGCGCAGGGCGCGCAGGCCGGTCACGATTAGGCTGGCCGCAGCCGGCAGGAAAATGCCTCCGACGACTGCCGAGGGAATGACGGACAGCAACGCGCCCGCCTTTGGCACGAAGCCCAGAATCAGCAACAGCACAGCGGCGATGATCACAGGCGTGCGCGTGCGCAACTTGCCTTCGCCGGTCAGGTTGAGCAGGCCGACATTTTGCGGGTAGGCGGTGGTGGTGAATCCACCAATCAGCGAGGAAATGGCTGAACCGGCCGCCTCGCCGGCAAGACCGTAGCGCACCTGCTTGCGTTCGAGGGACGTGCCCTGAATCTCAGAAGCCGCCTGATAGACGCCGAGAGCTTCCATGACGGCAACCATGTAGGCAATGAAGAACGGGATGAAGATCTTCCAGTCAAATGTGAACGGACCGTAGGGCAGGAAGGTCGGCAGGCCCAACCATCCCTTGGATGCCACAGGAGAGAAGTCCACCATGCCAAACGCTGCGGCGACCACGGTGCCGACGACGAGCGCGATGAGGAATGAGAACGACTTGAGCAGGCCCTTGCCGAGCAACGACAGGACAAGCACAATCGCCGTGGTCAGAATCGACACGGTCAGGATGTGCGGATCGGCGAACGTCTTGTCGCCGGGAGCCCCGCCTAGAAACTCGCTCAGCGTGAATCCAGACAGCGAGACACCGACCATAAAGATGACCACGCCCGAAATCATCGGAGAGAACAGGAACCGCATCCGCTCTATCACACCGGTCAGGCACAGCAACAGGAACACAAGCGAAGCGATGAGAATGGACGAACTCGCCGCCCCCAGCATGCCGGCCGTACCTGCCGCGATCATCAACGCGTCAAACGCGGCTGACGGCCCCTGCACCACCGGCAGGCGAACCAGCCGAGTGGCCTGAACCAAAGTAACCAGACCAGAGACGATGAAGATGGCGTTAATCATGTTCGACGACAGGGCAATAGGTAAGCCGATTGCTCCGGCCACAAACACCGGATCAAGCCAGACGTTGGAAACAAGCACATGCTGGAAACCCAGCAGTACGTTCTGGGCGGTCAGCTCCTTGCGTATTGACATACGCTTCCTCTCTCTCAACGCGCATATGGGATGCCGAGCCGAACAGAGGAGTTCAACCGTCGCATTCCCTACGCGAGTGTTAGCTCACAGGTTCGAAGGGTTCGGCACATACCGTCTCAGCCTAAAGCACCCCTTACGAATCGGTTTTCGCACGTCACCGTAACAAACCTTGACATCTCCGTCAAGAAGATTCGTGCTTTTCGGCAGCTGCCCGATGTGAGATAACAAACAGTTTTACGAATGGAGAAGGAATCGAAGCAATGCGGCCAGACTCACCAACCCCACAGGACCATGGACTTGGAGTCGGCGGGAGTGTAGTTGGAGTCGCCGGTGGCGCCGGCAGCGATATCGGCGGCAGTATCGCGGCCGGGCAGTTCGCGGGTTTCGCGGCGGATGGCGTTGCGCCAGAGGCGGGCGCGGTTGGAGCGTTGTATCTCCACGATATTGCCGTCACGGCCTGCGGCGAAAACGCTCTCCTGGTCGCCGGTTTGCATGCGTTTGACTTCGCGGCGCAGTTGGCGATTCTCTTCTTCGAGGACCAAAATGCGCGCGATACCGGAAAGGTTGATGCCCTCATCCTGGCTCAGGCGCTGAGCTCGGGTCAGGCGGGCAATGTCGCGCAGGCAGTAGCGGCGTGCGCCGCCATCGGTGCGCTGCGGACGAACCAAACCGAGGCGGTCGTACTGACGGAGAGTCTGGGGGTGAATGTTGGCCAACTCGGCGGTCTGGCCGACGGTGAAGATGGGCAGTTCGATGTCGAAGCCGACGTCATCGGCTCCGTCGAGATCGGCCCTGCCCATCACGAGCGCGGTTGCGCACATCGCGTATAACTGCTTCATCTGGTTGGCTAACCGCGCCATTGTTCACCTCCTGATTACAGGCTGAGATAGTCGCCGGCTTTTTCGTCGAATTCTTTGGCGGCGTGCTTGACGGCCAGACCCGGCTTGGCGGGGACCATAATCTGCACACGGCCGATCAGATCGCCCGGCTGGTTGCTGCGCTGGACGCCAAGTCCCGTGAGCTTGACTTCCGCGCCGGAGCTGGAGCCTGCCGGCACCTTGAAGGTAACGGGATTGCCGTCGATATCCTTGGCCTCGACCTTGCCACCGGCCACGGCCTGACCCACGGTGACGGGCAGGTCCATGACGATATCATGGCCGCGCATCGAGAATGTGGCATCGGGCTTGACGGTGACGTGCCCGCCAAGCGGTGCAGGTACGGGCCCCCGGCCTTGCCGCCGTTGATGCCTAGCTTGCCCTTGCCGGCCAGCTTGATTTTCTGTCCGTCCTTGACGCCCGCAGGCACGTGGGCCTTGAACTTCTTGCCGTCCACGGACAGGGACACGGTAGCGCCCTTGACCGCCTGACGCAGGGTCAGGCTGATCTTGGAGTTGCGGTCCTCGCCGTTTTCGGGGCGCGGGGCCTCCTCATAGCCATAGCCGCCGGCATTGCCGTACGGCGATTGGCCGTAGCCGCCATACGGCTGGCCGCCCTGACCTGCAGCACCGCCGAACATCGAGAAGATGTCGTTGATGTTGTTGGGGCCGCCGCCCGAAGTGGAGAAGCGGATGCGCGAGCCATTGCCGCCGGCACCCTGGCCGAACATGGAACCAAAGATGTCGGAGAAACCGGAAGCATCGAAGCCGCCGGAACCGCCGGCGAAGCGGGCACCGCCCATGCCGAACTGACGAATCGCGTCGTACTTCTGGCGATCTTCCTTCTTGCTCAGCACGTCATAGGCTTCGGAGATGTCCTTGAACTTCTCCTCGGCTTCCTTGGTCTTGTTGACGTCAGGATGGTATTTGCGGGCGAGCTTGCGGTACGCCTTCTTGATGTCGTCGTCCGAAGCGTCCTTGGAGACACCAAGGACTTTGTAGAAGTCTTTGCTGAGCCATTCGTTTTCAGCCATTCATGTCTCCTTTCTAGAAAAGTCTTTATGTAATTGCACCTCCCTCTGATGAGGGAGGTGGCATCGCGCAGCGATGACGGAGGGAAAGATAGCGGGGACTATGGGCATCAAGAATGTGGCCCTCTGTCTTCCGCGGCCTGCGGCCGGCTTCTCTCCCTCAGTCAGCTTCGCTGACAGCTCCCTCATCAGAGGGAGCTAAGGCACTGTCAACTCATTGCAGCGAGCTGGATGTCAGTTTTGCGGGGAGGCTACTACTACTCGGGCGGCGCGGATTACGCGATCGCCGATGCGGTAGCCGGCCTCGACCACGGTGTCAACCGTTTCCTTTTCGGCATCCGCGTCCGGCTTGTGCAGGATCGCGTCATGCTTGGTGGGGTCGAAGTCCTCGCCCTTTTCGCCGAACTTCTCGACACCGAACTTCTCGAAGGCCTTGTCAATCTTGGTGGCGACGGCCTTGAACGAGTCGTCCATCTCGCTGTGTTCGCGAATGCGGTCGATATCGTCGAGGGCGGGCAGCAGCGCGGTCAGCACGTCGATGATGCCGTGCTGGCGGAAGCGCTCCTGCTCCTTCTGCGTGCGATTGCGGTAGTTGATGAACTCCGCACGTTCGCGTTGCAGGGCTTCGAGGTAGTCTGCGGCTTCCTTCTTGGCCTTGCCGAGCGGGGTGAGGGTGTCTGCGGAATCGGACTGGCCTTCGCCAGTCTTCTCTCCCTCAGCTGCGGCAGGAGCCGCGGCCGCGCCCTCCTTTGGAAGGGCTGGTGCTGGCTCCTTCATTGGAAGGAGCCTGGGCAGCCGAATCCTGCGCAGAGCCGGACTCGGCGGAGGCGTCAGCCCCTGAAGAGGCCTGAGCGGCAGCCTCAGCATCTGAGGGATCCGGCAGGTCGTTCAGGTAGTCGTCCTTGTTGAACTCGGACATCACTTGTTGTCCTTGTCGTCATCGTCATCCACGACCTCGGCCTCGACGGTGTCGTCGTCGGAACCGGAGGCGGAGCCAGCGGAAGCGCCGGCACCGTCAGCACCAGCGGCAGCACCCTCGGCACCCTGCTGGGCGTAGAGGACCTGGCCGATCTTCTGGGCGGCGGTCATCAGCTCGGTCTGAGCGGTCTTGACCTTCTCGGTGTCGTCACCCTTCAGGGCTTCCTTCAGAGCGTTGACCTTGTCGGTGACTTCCTTGACGATGTCGTCGGAGAGCTTGTCCTTGTTGTCGTTGACGAGCTTCTCGGTGGAGTAGGCGAAGGCCTCGGCCTGGTTGCGGGTCTCGGCGTCTTCCTTGCGCTTCTTGTCCTCAGCCTCATGAGCTTCGGCTTCCTTGACCATGCGGTCGATCTCGTCCTTCGGCAGGCCGGAACCACCGGTGATGGTCATGGACTGCTCCTTGCCGGTGCCCTTGTCCTTAGCGGACACGTGCACGATGCCGTTGGCGTCGATGTCGAAGGTGACCTCGATCTGCGGGACGCCACGCGGAGCCGGAGCGATGCCGGTCAGCTCGAAGGTGCCCAGCGGCTTGTTGTCGCGAGCGAACTCACGCTCACCCTGGTAGACCTGAATCAGCACGGACGGCTGGTTGTCTTCAGCGGTGGAGAAGACCTCGGAGCGCTTGGTCGGGATGGCGGTGTTGCGATCGATGAGCTTGGTCATGATGCCACCCTTGGTCTCGATACCGAGGGACAGCGGGGTCACGTCGATAAGCAGGACGTCCTTACGGTCGCCCTTGATGACGCCGGACTGCACGGCGGCACCGACAGCCACAACCTCATCCGGGTTCACGGACTGGTTCGCTTCCTTACCACCGGTGAGCTCCTTGACGAGTTCCTTGACGGCGGGCATACGAGTGGAACCACCGACGAGCACCACGTGGTCGATGTCGCTCACGGAGATGCCGGCGTCGTGCAGCACGTTGTTGAACGGCGTGCGGCAGCGACCCAGCAGGTCGGAGGTCATTTCCTCGAAGTGCGCACGGGTCAGAGTCTCATCCAGGTGCACCGGGGTGCCGTCAGGGGTCATGGCCAGGTACTGCATGGAGATGCTGGTGGAGGTGGAGGAGGAGAGCTCCTTCTTCGCCTGCTCAGCGGCTTCCTTCAGACGCTGCAGCGCGATCTTGTCCTTGGACAGGTCGACGCCGTACTTGTTCTTGACTTCGGAAACCAGCCAATCGATGATCTTCTGATCCCAGTCGTCACCACCGAGGTGGTTGTCGCCGTTGGTGGCCTGAACCTGAATGGTGGAGAAGCCGTCGTCATCCTTGCCAATCTCCAGCAGGGAGACATCGAAGGTGCCGCCGCCGAGGTCGAAGACCAGGATGCGCTCGTCTTCCTTGCCCTTCTCAAGGCCGTAGGCCAGAGCGGCTGCGGTCGGCTCGTTGATGATACGCAGGACGTTCAGGCCGGCGATCTTGCCGGCGTCCTTGGTGGCCTGACGCTGGGCATCGTTGAAGTATGCCGGGCAGGTGATGACGGCGTCGGTGACGGGCTCGCCGAGGTAGGCCTCAGCATCCCTCTTCAGCTTCATCAGGATCTGCGCGGAAATCTCCTGCGGGGTCCACTTCTTGCCGTCGATGTCGACGGTCCAGTCGGAGCCCATGTGGCGCTTGACGGAAGAAATAGTGCGGTCAACGTTGGTCACGGCCTGACGCTTGGCCACTTCGCCGACGAGGATCTCGCCGGACTTGGAGAAGGCCACCACAGACGGCGTGGTGCGCGCGCCTTCAGCGTTGACGATAACGGTGGGCTCGCCACCTTCAAGAGTTGCGATGCAGGAATTCGTGGTTCCCAGATCGATACCAACTGCACGTGCCATAATGTGTGCTCCTTAATTACTCGTTTGTTCTTACGTTCTTTGCCCAAGTTCCGATTGGTCGTCTCTTGGACCTTCCAAACTTGAGCCTACATCACTCAACTTCCATTTGGCAAGTTCTATTCCCAATTTCAACACAAAAAGTTGAGTATGTTTGGCTCAAGTTTTTTGTGGGAGTGACTGACGGCGATGACGGAGTGGTGCGTTTGGAGCCAAAATCCACTTATACAGAAAACTGCAAGGGGTGACTGGGGCGCGCCATCAGCCTTGCCATCAGACTTGCCAGCGGCGGCGCGCGATTGCGGCGCATGGGGTGTGTCGGCGACGTTATTGTCGCTGGGGGCATCGATGCACTGAATAACTCAGACACAGTGTTTGTCGCCGATTTTCTGCGGGAATTGTTTGGCAATATCGCCAGGTATGCCGATTCGACGCAGCGTTACGTGGTGCTGGTTTCCGCCGCTCAGGACCGCGTCACCATTGATGTGACGGACCGTCCGCGTCAAGGTGACGCGACGTTTGAGGGGGCGGCATTCCGGGCTTGCGTACTATCGGGAGCGTGTGCTGCATGCGCACGGGGATTGGGATGTGCGGGAGAAACGCGGGCAGTGGGTACTGCATGCTTCAGTGCCGGTCGATAACGCTGGCTAATCGACAACACCGGCTCATCAATAACGCCGGCTAATTGATACCGCCAATCACTCGATAACGCCAGCCAGTCAATAACGCCGGTCCCCGGCCGCGCCGGCGTGGGTCGCGAGCGAGGCCGCCATCGCGACCGCGCAGACCGCGGCGGCCACCGCGACGCCCTTGTGCTGTTTCACCTTGTGCATGAAAAGTTCCTTTCCACTGACCGCACGATGAGTGCAATCGCGAAGGCCATCCCACGCACTGCACCCGGTATGCCACGCTCTTCGGCAACCATGCCGAACTTATCGCCGCATACCGGGGCGCACCCGGATGTTGCAGAAAACTGCAACCGGGCTCAGCTGCGCAGCAAAATTTCTTCGAGCGCGCCGGCCACCGCATCGGGCATGTCGGTGATCCAGAAATCGTTGGCGTAGCGCGGACCACGGTTCATGGTGCGCAGGGCGCCGATCGCGCCGATGCCGAGCTTGTGGACCGCCTGCAGCGCGAGCTCCTTGGTGCGGTAGAGCATCTGGGCGTGCAGCAGTAGGTCCATCGCGTCCGATTCGACCGGATTGTCGGCGATGCGCAGACCGCCGGGAATCTCGAGGCGCAGACTGGCAGCCGAGCTGATGCCGGTGACGGACACGGTCAGGCTCATGGTCGCCTCGTCGTACGCCACCGTCGCCTCGACCGGAGCCTCGCCGGACCATGCACGCACGCCGCTGGCCGCGTCAACCGGCGCGACGCCGCGGAACACGACCGTCCAGTCGCGCAACTCGGGTACGGCGGACGTATCGCCGGTAACCGGCGCGACGGTGAAGGCGCTGGGCGACGCATCGGCCCCGCCCCACGTGAACGCTATCGCGGTGTCGGCGCTGGGGGCGCCCCACGTGCCGCGATCCTCGCGCATGACGAACGAGCCGTCGGCACCAGGGAACACCAGCACGCGCAGGGCCTGCGGGTTGGCGATAGAGTTGATCGCTTCGCCGGATTCCGCGACGTCCTGCAACGGCACGATCGCGCCGGCCTTGGCGAACACCGGCGTGCGGTCGAGCGAGCGCCAGACCTCCAGTCGGCGGCCAGCGGCGTCGGATGAGACGTATCGGCGGCCGTCGAAGAAGTCGAACCACTCCCCCTGCGGCAGCCAGGCGTCGGCGCGGCCGGGGGCGGGGGGGGGGCAGCCCCGGGGGGGAGATTCGTCCAA
>OCAV01001596.1_pt1 | contig 14162 bp, 10 predicted proteins | sample 1538331 | NCBI WGS metagenome assembly OCAV01 (sample SAMEA2580297, study PRJEB22360) | human gut metagenome | biome: human gut; feature: human-associated habitat; material: faeces | place: Denmark | collected 2008/2010
TACCCCTGGTTCAACCAGGGGTTTTGTTAAGCCTAAAGGCAGCAATAAAAATCGCCGGAGAGGATAAACCTCTCCGGCGATTTCCTTGTCTTTTTTCTGAGTTTAGCAGCTTACTTGCTCTTAATCGCAGCCTGTGCCGCCGCAAGGCGCGCAATCGGCACGCGGAACGGAGAGCAGGAAACATAGGCAAGGCCGATGTTATGGCAGAACTCAACGGAGCTCGGATCGCCGCCATGCTCGCCGCAGATGCCCAGCTTGATGTCGGGGCGGGTCTGGCGGCCAAGATCGGCAGCCATCTTCACCAGCTTGCCAACGCCGTTCTGATCGAGCCTGGCAAACGGATCGGACTCATAGATCTTCGCATCATAATAAGCATCAAGGAACTTACCCGCATCGTCACGGCTAAAGCCGAAGGTCATCTGCGTCAGGTCGTTTGTGCCGAAGGAGAAGAACTCAGCCTCCGTGGCAATCTCATCCGCCGTCAGCGCTGCGCGCGGGATTTCAATCATCGTACCCACTTTATAGGTCATCTCAACACCGGCATCCGCGATGAGCTTATCAGCCGTAGCGGTGACGAAGCTCTTCACATACTTGAGCTCCTTAATCTCGCCAACCAGCGGGATCATGATCTCAGGAACGATCTTGTATTCCGGATGCTCCTTGTTGACGGTGATCGCCGCGTTGATCACAGCGGTCGTCTGCATTTCGGCAATTTCCGGATAGGTGACGGCCAGGCGGCAGCCGCGATGGCCCATCATCGGGTTAAACTCGTGGAGGGAAGCGATTACAGCCTTGAGCTCGTCCACTGTGATATTCAGCTCGCCTGCGATTTCCGCAATATCCTCTTCCTTGGTGGGGAGGAACTCATGCAGCGGCGGGTCAAGGAAGCGGATCGTCATCGGGCGGCCCTCCAGCACGCGGTACATCTCTTCAAAGTCGCCCTGCTGATAGGGAAGAATCTTTGCAAGCGCCTTCTTGCGAGTTTCCACATCCTTTGCAACAATCATCTCGCGCATTGCCTTGATGCGGTCGCCCTCAAAGAACATGTGCTCCGTGCGGCAGAGGCCGATGCCCTCCGCGCCGAACTTCACTGCCTGCGCAGTATCGCGCGGCGTATCCGCATTCGTGCGAACCTTCAGAGTGCGTGCAGCGTCCGCCCACTTCATGAAGCGGTCGAAATCGCCGGAAATGGTGGCTTCCACAGTCGGTACCGCTTCGCCGTAAATCTTGCCGGTGGAGCCGTCGAGGGAGATATAGTCGCCCTCGTTGTACTTCTTGCCGCCAAGCTCAAAATATTTCTCCTCTGCATGCATCGTGATCTCGCCGCAGCCGGAAACACAGCAGGTGCCCATGCCACGCGCAACAACCGCCGCGTGGGAGGTCATGCCTCCGCGAACGGTCAGGATGCCCTGCGCCGCAGCCATACCCTCGATATCTTCGGGGGAAGTCTCCAAACGGACCAAAACGACCTTTTCACCCTTGTCGGCCCACTCTTTTGCATCTTCCGCCGTGAACACCACCTTGCCGCAGGCAGCTCCAGGGGAAGCCGCAAGGCCTGCGCCCACCGGAGCGGCAGCCTTCAGCGCCTTTGCATCAAACTGCGGGTGCAGCAGAGCGTCAAGCTGCTTCGGATCAACGCGGAGAACCGCCTCTTCCTCTGTGATCATGCCTTCGTCCACAAGGTCAACCGCAATTTTCAAAGCGGCGGCGGCGGTGCGCTTGCCGTTTCTTGTTTGCAGCATGTAGAGCTTGCCGTTCTCAATGGTGAACTCCATATCCTGCATATCTTTATAGTGATTTTCAAGATTCTGGGCGATTGTTGCAAACTGCTCATACACTTGCGGCATATCTTGCTTGAGCTGATCGATCTTGCTGGGGGTGCGCACGCCCGCAACAACATCTTCACCCTGCGCGTTAATCAGATATTCACCGAAGAGCGCTTTTTCACCCGTGGCCGGGTCGCGCGTAAAGGCAACGCCTGTGCCGGAATTTTCATTCAGGTTGCCGAACACCATGGGCTGCACATTAACGGCAGTACCCCAGGAGTAGGGGATATCGTTCATGCGGCGGTATACGTTGGCGCGGGGGTTGTCCCACGAACGGAAAACAGCCTTGACGGCTTCCATCATCTGTGTTTTGGGATCGGTCGGGAAATCAGTGCCCTTCTGCTCCTTGTAATACTCCTTGAAGCGCTTGACGAGCTCCTTCATATCATTCACATCGAGGTCGATATCGTTCTTAACCCCTTTGCGATCTTTGATTTCATCAATGATCACTTCAAACGTCTTTTTGGAAATTTCCATAACAACGTCGGAGAACATTTGGATGAAGCGGCGATAGGAGTCATAGACGAACCGCTCGAATTTCGGATCCGGGTTGCCTGCGATCATGCCTGCGGCAACCTCGTCATTCAGGCCGAGGTTCAGGATGGTGTCCATCATGCCGGGCATGGAAGCGCGCGCACCGCTGCGGACTGATACGAGCAGCGGATTCTTGGGGTCACCGAACTTCTTGCCGTTGATCTCTTCCATCTTAGCAAGGTATTCATAGATTTCTGCCTCAATTTCAGGCGCAATCTTTTTACCGTCGTCATAATAACGGGTGCAGGCCTCGGTAGAAATCGTGAAGCCCTGCGGAACGGGCATGCCGAGCCGCGTCATCTGCGCAAGGTTTGCGCCTTTGCCGCCGAGGAGCTCGCGCATGTTCTCGTCGCCCTCAGAGAACAGGTAAACATACTTGTGGCTCATTCCAAATCATCCTCCAATTTAAATATCAGCGAAATAATCACGACCACGGCCGGGTTTCCTAAAAAACCTGAAGGGCCGGTTTACGTCAACCTGCATTATAACAGATACGAACAATTTTTTCCATGCATGATTGATATAAATTCATGTTTTTAGCGTTTCCTTGTTTTGTATATTATAGATACCTTTTTACAATTTCAATCTCGAATTTTCGAAAAGCTTGAAAAACTACCACATTCTTGGCATAATATTAGAATCAATAAGAAATGGTTTTTTGGTGTTTCATTTATGATAATATGATTATGAAGCAAGGAAAGGGGTCGCACTCATGCAAAACAGCCGTTGTGCAGTTATTCTCGCCGCCAGCGATGGCAAACAGATGAAATCCTCCCGGCCAGCTGCCATGGCGGAGGCACTCTTCCAGCCAATGATCGATCGTATCGGCGGCCATCCAATCAACCTGCACCGTTGCCGCCCACTGCGAAGCCCTGGCCAGCCATCTGGAGGGGCGCGGCGAAACCATTCTGCTGGGGCCTTCCGGCACAGGCCATGCGATCTCGCAGGCACGCGCCTTTTTGGAGCGTTTTCGCGGTGGGGACGTATTTCTTCTCAACGGAAACATCCCCCTGATAGATGCCGATACGATACGATCCGCCTTTGATGCGCATAAACGCGCAGGGAATGCAGCCACTATTCTCGCCGCCTTTGTGAAAAACTCCAACGGCTATCCACATATTGCCCGCAGCGCGGACGGGGCTTTTGCAGGCATTCTTGCAGAGCAGGATGCCAATGAAACGGGTCGAGAGGTATTTGCCGGCGCCGGCTGGTTCCAATGTGACCAACTGCTCCGGGCGACGGGCCAGATTGCTGAGGAATGCACCGGCAGAGAATCTAATTTGATCGATGTGGTACAGTGCATGCTCGACAGCAGGCAGCACGTGGGTGTATTTACCGCCGCCGACCCGGATATTGCGCTCAAAGCTGATGATCGCGTCCAATTGCTCCACTTAAACAACCTCGCCCGCCAGCGGATGCTGATGCATTGGCTTCTGGAGGGAGTGGATATCCCCTGCGCTGACGGCGTGTTCATCGGGCCGGATGTTACGATCGGGGCGGATACCCGCATCCTACCGGGTACCATCCTGCGCGGAAAGACCATAATCGGCAAAAACTGCATCATCGGCCCTAACACACAGCTTATCGACACCCTGGCCGGCGACAATGTGAAGCTCGACAACGTGCTCAGCGAACAGGCGGAAATCCAGGAGGGCGCCGATATCGGTCCGTTCGTCCACCTGCGTCCCAATGCAAAAATTGGGCCGCATACACACCTGGGCAATTTTGTCGAGGTGAAAAACGCCCGGATCGGGGAGGGCACGAAAGTATCCCACCTGACTTATGTGGGTGATGCGGACGTGGGCAAAAGCGTGAATTTCGGCTGCGGCTGCGTCACCGTGAATTACACCGGGAAAGAAAAGCACCGCACCGTGATCGGAGACCACGCCTTCATCGGCTGCAACTCCAACCTCGTTGCCCCCGTCAGGGTTGGCGATTATGGATATACGGCCGCGGGCTCCACCATCACCGACGATGTGCCCGCGAACGCACTAGGCATCGCGCGTGCGCGTCAGGTGAATAAAGAGGGCTGGGTGCTGCGCAAAAAGCCTTATAAGGGCATGAAATAAAATCGAACGATCTCAGGGCGAGGGCTGTGGGCGCTTCCACAGCCCCGTTTGTGCGTACAATCTATTGTAATTGGGAAATAAATATGAAGGCTGGAGAGCACGATGTCTTTATTTGAAAAGTGGAAAACGAATCGTTCCCCTTCCGGTGCGCCGGAATTTTTGATCGTTGGGCTTGGCAATCCCGGGCCAAAATATGAATTCACCCGCCACAATGCGGGCTTTCTCTGCATGGATTTGCTCGCGCAGCAGCTCGGCGTGAAGATTGACCGCATCAAATTCAAATCCGTTGTGGCCGACGTTGCCATTGAAGGCAGCCGCTGCATCCTCATGAAACCGCAGACCTTTATGAACAATAGCGGCGAAGCGGTGCGCGACGCGGCCAATTTCTACAAAATTCCACCAGAGCATATCATTATACTATTTGACGATATCTCTCTGCCTCCGGGCAAACTGCGCATACGCAGGAAGGGATCGGACGGCGGACACAACGGCATCAAAAGCATTCTTTATCTACTGGGCAGCGATCAGTTCCCCCGCATAAAGCTTGGTGTGGGCGCAAAGCCGCGCCCGGATTACGATCTGGCCGACTGGGTGCTCTCCACGTTTCAAAAAGACGAGCTTTCTCGGATGAAGGAAGCGATGGAAAAGGCCTGTGAAGCAGTGCCTTTGCTTGTGCGGGAGGAAACGGACCGCGCGATGAACCTATACAACTCATAAGCCTGCTATTCCCCTATCCTTCCCTTGAGAAAGGCTGTGCAAAAATGTTTGACTCTACATACCGCTATACAACGCTGCTGTTTGATGCCGACGGCACGCTTTTCGACTACCAAAAGGCTTCCTGGGAGGCGCTGCGGCGCACCCTGGCGCAATTCGCCCTCCCTTTTTCGCAGGAGCTGTTTGCCCTGTATCAAGAAAAAAATCAGGCTCTTTGGGAATTATACGAGCTAGGCAAGGTCACAAAGGATCAGCTCGAAATTCAGCGTTTTTTGCACTTCTTCGACGCCGCGGGGATGGCTGGCGCCTCCCCTGTTGAAGCGAATGAAGCCTATATCGGCTACCTCGGCCAGGGCGCATATCTTCTTCCCGGCGCTCTGGAGCTGATTGATACTCTCCGGGCGAAATACAGCCTCTATTTGGTGACGAACGGGCTGAGGCGGGTGCAATACCGCAGGCTGGAGGGCTCCCCTCTCGCCCATGCTTTTGACGGCGTATTTGTTTCGGAAGAGACCGGCTTTCAAAAGCCGCAAAAGGGCTTTTTTGATTATGTATTTTCCCGCATTCCGGAGAAAAACCGCGCGCGCATGCTGATCATTGGCGATTCCCTCTCCTCCGATATCCGCGGCGGTAATCATGCGGGCATTGATACCTGTTGGCTGAACCCCAGCGGCATGCAAAACACGAGCGGCGCTATATGCACCTATGAAATCACCCAGCTGGAAGAGCTGTATCCCATTCTTGAAGTCAGTCTGGAGAATAGAGAAAATTGAAACCTGACAGTGCGCGGTAACGCGTGCGGAAGCGGAGCTGCAACCATGTCCTGTTTTTCTAAAGTGCTGCGTGCGAGCGCAGAATATAAAACCATATCCAACGCAATCCGGGAACATCGGCTGCCTGCCGGTGTGACGGGCGTTTCCCCGATCCACAAGGCACACCTTGTGCACTCGCTATGCGAGGACGAGGGCTGCCGCGCCGTGCTCATCGTGGCAGATGAAGCAGAGGGCAGCCGCCTTGTAGAAAACTTAAACGCTATGAAGGGCGGCGCACTGCTCTATCCGGCAAGGGATTGGAGCCTTCGCCCATCACAGGGCCAATCCCGCGACTATGAGCAGCAGCGGCTCGGCGTGCTCGGCCATATGCTGGAGGGCGAATACCGTGTTGTAGTCTGCTCCGTTGAGGCCGCCGTGCAGCTGACCCTGCCTCCGGAGGAGCTCTATACCCGCACCGTTACGCTGAAGGCAGGTGAGAGCTGCACACCAGGCTCGGTTGTAGAGGTGCTGCTTGCCGCAGGCTACGTCCGTTCAGAAACGGTAGACGGCATTGGGCAGTTTGCCCAACGCGGCGGAATTATCGATTTTTTCCCCCCAGATGGCTCGTTTCCCCTGCGGTTGGAATTTTGGGGCGACACGATTGATACGATCGCACATTTTGAAATTGAATCCCAGCGCCGGACAGACCAGCTCCAATCGGCAAAAATCACACCGGCGCTGGAAATCCTATTTGACAGCCAGGAGCTTTTGGCCGATAAAATTGAAGCGCACTGCGCCTCCCTGCGTGGAAAGGCCGCCAAGGCAAGGGCATCTTTGCTTGCGGATGTGGACAGCCTGCGGGCTGGCGCGCACCTCTCCTCGCTAGACCGGTATCTGAACCTCGCTTACGATTCGCCCGCAACAATCCTCGATTATGCGGAAGACGCAATGCTATTCATCAGCGATACCGGCAAAGTTAAGGAGCGCGCGGCGGCATCCGCATCCCTCTTTCATGAAGAAATAAAAGAGCTCTTTGAAGACGGCATCCTGTGCCGCGGCCTGGATACCTTTACATTAGGCTGGGGGGAGCTGGTCAAAGCCTATGAGGAGCACGGCGCAATCTATCTTGACACCTTCGCCCGCGGCAGCTTTGATACGCCCGTGCAGGCGTTGACTACGCTCAATGCCCAGCAGCTGCCCGTTTGGGGCGGCGCGCTCGACATCCTGCTGCAAGAGCTGCGCCCGGCACGGGAGCAAGGGTATACCTGTGTTGTGATGGCGGGCACGGACAAGGCCGCTAAAACGCTCGCACAGGATTTGGAAGCCGAGGGCCTGCCCAGCGTTTTTTTTAATATTCCTCCTTCTGAGTTTCCCTCAAGCCGTGTCAGCATCCTGCCCGGCGGGCTCACTGCGGGCATGGAATACCCGCTGCTGAAATTTATGCTTTTCACCCACGGGCGCGCGGCGGGCGCTTCTCGCCGCGCGGTAAAGAAAAACAAAAATCCCCGCGCGGGCATCCATTCGCTCGATGAGCTGCACCGAGGGGACTATATTGTTCATGCTGTTCACGGCATCGGCATTTTTGACGGGATTAACAAGCTGGAGGTTAGCGGCGTTACCAAGGATTACATCAAAATCAAATATGCAAAAGAGGATGTTTTATACGTCCCCGTCACGCAGCTTGATCTCGTTTCCAAATACATCGGCCCGCATGAGGATGGCAAGAGCCTGAAAATCAACCGCCTCGGCGGCAAGGAGTGGCAAAAAACCCGCTCGCGCGTGCGCGCCGCTGTCAAAGATATGGCAGAGCAGCTTACCAAGCTCTATGCGGAGCGCATGAAGGCGCCAGGCTATGCATTCTCTCCAGATTCGGACATGCAGAACGATTTTGAACGGCGCTTTGAATTTGAGGAAACAGACGATCAACTGCGTTGCATTGACGAAATCAAAGGCGATATGGAGAAAAATTATCCGATGGACCGCCTGCTTTGCGGCGACGTAGGCTTTGGCAAAACAGAGGTTGCCCTGCGCGCCGCCTTTAAGTGCATTGCGGAGGGCAAGCAGTGCGCCATGCTCGTGCCAACGACGATCCTTGCCTTTCAGCACTATCAAACGATCCTCAAGCGCTTTGAGGGATTCCCTGTGGAAGTGGATATGATTTCGCGCTTCCGCACGCCGCAGGAACAGGCAAAAATCCTGCGCGGGCTCAGGCAAGGCAGCATGGATATGGTGGTCGGCACGCACCGGCTGATCTCAAAGGATATCAAATTCAAAGATTTGGGCCTTGTGATCATTGATGAGGAACAGCGATTCGGTGTGGCGCAGAAGGAGCATCTGAAAGAACTGTTCCCGACCGTTGACGTGCTCACCCTCTCCGCTACCCCGATCCCCCGCACGCTCAATATGGCAATGACCGGCATCCGCGATATGTCGATGCTGGAAGAGGCTCCACAGGATCGCCACCCCGTGCAAACCTATGTAATGGAGCACGACATGGGGATTCTGGCAGAGGCGATCCAGAAGGAGCTGCGGCGCGGCGGGCAGGTCTACTACCTGCATAACCGGGTGGATACGATCACCCGCGCGGCGGCACGAATCCATGAATTCCTGCCAGAGGCGCGCATTGGCATTGCCCATGGCAAGATGGAAGAGGAAGAGCTCAGCGAAATTTGGAGCAATCTGCTCAACGGGGAGATTGATGTGCTCGTCTGCACGACCATCATTGAAACCGGCGTGGATGTGCCAAATGTCAACACTCTAATTATCGAAAACGCCGACCGGCTGGGCCTTGCACAGCTGCATCAAATCCGCGGGCGCGTGGGGCGCTCCACCCGGCGGGCCTATGCCTACCTCACCTTTACCCGTGGCAAGGAATTGAGTGAAATCGCCACCCGCCGCCTGAGTGCAATCCGGGAATATACAGAATTTGGCTCCGGCTTCCAAATTGCAATGCGCGACCTCGAAATCCGCGGCGCAGGCAACATTCTCGGCGCACAGCAGCATGGTCATATGGAAGCGGTCGGCTATGATATGTATATTCAGATGCTCTCGGAAGCTATCGCGGAGGAGCGGGGCGAAAAACCGCAAAAGCCGGAGGAAGAGTGCCTAATTGACCTGCAAGTGGAAGCGCACATCCCTGAGGAATACATTGAGAGCATCCCACAGCGGCTTTCTATCTATCGGCGGATTGCGGATATCCGCACGCCGGATGATGTGGAGGACGTATATGACGAGCTCATCGACCGTTTTGGAGACCCGCCGCCCAGTGTGCAGGGGCTGGTTAATGTCTCCCTCCTGCGCAACTCCGCCTCTGGGCAGGGCATCTACGAAATCAGCCAGCGCGGCAACTGCCTGCTGCTCTATTCTAATGCGATCGACATGCAGAAGGTATCGCGCCTGGCCGCTCTTCTACGCGGCCGGATCTTGGTCAGCGCGGGGGCAAAGCCCTATATTTCTGTAAAAATGGGCGCAGGGCAATCCCCCGTTGACACACTACAGGAAGCCTTACGCATTTATTCGCTCGAGCCGGAGGGGAAAAAATAGAAGCTGCGTACACCTGCAAAAGTATCCTCTATTTTTTGATTCGCAAAAACAACCGATGGCAAATCTGCCATCGGTTGTTTTTTCTTTCTTCATGCTTTGAACTGATAAAAGTAGTCTAATTTATAAGAAGCTTTCTATATGAGCAATCAACCCATTCATAAAATTCAGCCTTTGAGCCCTGTCAATCCCCTTTTGCCGGGTTAAAACGAAAACACTGCCCTTTGCCCCGTTACGCACTGCGCGCCCGTTTCCGTTTTTACTGTGATTTCATAAGCGTTCTGCTCACGTTTCACATACACGCTCGCCGTTTGCCCGCAAAGCCGCATCTGCTCTATGGAAAACACGTCCCATTCCGCCGGCAAATTCGGCTTTATTTCAAAGCGTTTCAATCCGGTTGGGCGATAGCCGAGAATCCCCTCGGAATAGATGCGTAAATATAGCCCGCTTTCGGCGGAAAGTTGGGCCTGATTCCCTTCCGGAAACGCCTCTACCGCGTATGGGATATGTTCACCGAGCAGCCGTGCTGAAGAGTAGCGCTTCAAGAGCCGTAGCGCGTCATTTGCCTTTCCGCAATAAAACATTCCACGCAGTGCATACAATGTGGTTCGATCCCAAAACACCTTTTCCCCGCTGCGTGTCACCAAGCCGTCATTCTTCAAAAGCTTGCCGCTTGTAAGCGCACGGACGGTTTCATCGGCCCGCTGTGTCAGCCCCATAGTAAGCGGAGCGCAGATCCAGGAGCGCAGATTTTTTTCCTCCCTGCAATACCGATAGGTGAAATACCCCTCTACCTGCGCGCCAAAATAGGCTTCAATCGCCTGGGAAAGCCTCTCTGCACACTCCAGAAGGAATTTCGCACGCTCCTTGTCGCCGATTTCGTTTTCCAAAAAGGCGCAGCTCCTCAATGCATCATAGGCGAGGCAGGAGGTGCAGAGATTATAGCTACCGCTTTCAAAGCGATTTTCCAGCTCATCCGAGTCGCTGCGCACAACGCCGTCTTTCCCAATCTGCGAGAGCGTATAGGCAATGCAATCCCGGATGGAGTCCATATAGAGAAGCGCCGTTTCCCGATCTCCAAGCGACAACAAAAAGCGGCTGCATCCATAGGCATACATGGCGCTGTCGCCGCGGTCTTTCGCGCCGTGCCAAACGCCGTCCCCCTGCGCGATGATGCTTGTAACCAGCGCCTTGTCAGGAGAAAGGTAGGGTTGATACATTTTGTAGGTATTGAAAGCCTGCTGCATGCCGGTTTCATAGCCGAGATATGCATACAAAGGGTTTATATACTCACATTGGTCATTCGTCCATATCGCGGCGTAAAAATAGCCGCCGCCCGGGGAATGCATCAGCCCGGCCTTTGTTTGGAAGATGCTCTCGCAGGCTCGGATTTTCGCATATGCCGCCATGGTATTGAGCGTTTTATCCGGTGTATTTACGACAAAAAAGGTTTCCGTTTCTTTCAGGAACGCTTGCCTAGAGCGTGATTCCGCCTCACAATCGACGATAAATTGCTCCCCTTTTTCCGCAGCGCAATAGGCAACCGAAACGGTCTTTGCTTCTCCTGGCTGCAAATCAAATTGCATGCAGGGATCTTCCTGCATATACATGCGATAAACAGCTCGATTCATTCCGTAGCAGGGCTTTGTTTCAGTCGGATGGTCATGGTTGTGAATTTGCACGCGCGCGGCCTTGCCCGTTGCATTGCACAACCGTACCCTCTCCACGCAGGCCTTTCGATTCGGTGCAGTAAAAATACAATGTTCCGCTTCTATGCCGCTTAAATCAGTAAACAGGTGTAAAATACCGTCAAACTCAAACCGAATCGCCTTTTCCCGCGCCGGTTTTTGATTGATCGAAAAGGTGATTCCCTTAAAATTATAGTCAAGATGGCTCCCCGTCAGATTCGGATACATACGCAGGGAGGGGAACGCAACATGGCGCATGATCCGCAGGTTGCCGCTCGAATCAGCTCCATAGCTGATGATAGAGGCCGCATAAAATCCAGCCATTTCAAGATGATTGGCATATTCTTTTTCCTTCTGGATAGAATAACAAATCTTTTTGCCCTCCAGCGTGTGTTTTTCCCCTATAAAAGGCTTGGTCATTTTTGCCCAACGGGCAAAATAGGGCGTTCTTCTTCGCGCAATCTGAAAAGGAAGCATGCGATCCCTCCATCATATGTAACACAACTTATTCGCTTTTAGCATATCGAAAACGCGCTAGAAATACTATAGAAAAAATACCAATTTTCTTAGAGATTTAACTAATTTGGACTTGCGCAAGTGCAGATTCTTGACAGATCGCATCATTTTCAGTATATTTGTTTTGTAAATATACCCACGGTGTACAAATGATATGGAGGTGGACTGGTGCTGAAGCGTTACAAAAATCCGGCTATCTGCTTTTATAGCCTATTTGTGATCGCCATGGCGGTCGCCGTATTTTATGACTTAGCGCTTGATATCTGGCTAAACAATCCGGGGAATCTCTTTGCTATTTGGCTGCGCAATACGGGGGAAATCCCCTCACGCCTGATCTGCCCGCTCGCTGGTACGGTAATTTTTTTTGCCGCATCCGGCCGCTGGGAAAAAGCCGCCGGATTTCTGCTTTCTATTGGCGGCTCCGCCTATTTCGGTTACTATTTCGGCAAGTATTTCTTTGTGGAGGAGCATCGAATGCTTTTCAGCATCCTCTGGGGCGTCGGGTTTGGAATCGTCGCGCTGCTCATAGGGAGCCTTATTCCACGCGAGCTGATGCAAAAGCTAAGAGCCGCCGCTTGGATTGGCGTGGTTGTTATGACCGCCCAGCTGCTTTGCATTGAGGGCTTGAAATATCTCTGGGGCCGCGTTCGTTTCCGTGATCTGCTCGCGGCTGGGAATTACGACGCCTTCACCTCATGGCTCCACCCTAATGGGATCAACGGGAATAAATCTTTTCCCAGTGGGCACACGGCGGGCGCAGGCATGAGCTACCTGATGATGCTCCTACCACTTTACACGGATCGATTCAAGGGAAAAGAGCGGCTTTGCTTTCTACTTCCATTCATCTATACATCTCTCGTGGCCTTCTCGCGCCTCATTATGGGCGCGCATTACCTCAGCGATGTGGCAATGGGCGGGGCGATCAGCTTCTCCCTCGTGCTAGTTGCACTGAAGCTTTCCGAAAAAACCGCTCCTGCAAACAAATCATAAGATGTTTCCTATAAAAAGCGAAGAGTGGATTCGCCCGCACAAGGCGAATCCACTCTTTTCCTATTTTTCTTCCTTCAATTGGATTGCACCGGTTGAGCTTTCAATATTGATTTGGCATGCGCCGTCACCATATAATATTTCACCGCTGTCCCCCACGATATTTTGCCCACCCGTTTTCATAATCCGTATATGAGAAGGCAGCTTATCAATTAGCTTGCCGACATTGGTGTTATAAAACAGATGAAAGCCCCGATCCAAAGATAGAAATGCCGATACAGCCCCCACCTCCGCTTTTAGCTCCAGTTGGTTGGCCGCCCGGTTCCCCCGGCCATAATCGATTCCCCCGGTGGAAGTGGTTATCTTCGTCTTCTTCGTCTGCACACCGGTTAACCTGGTTCCGCCGGTATCTGTGTGGATATGCAGCTCCTCCACAGTAATATTTTCCACCTGGCAACCGCCAACAGTCACCTTGCAATTCACCCGTTGCATACCGCTCGGCACATATACCACCAACGTGGCGCCACCGTTCCTGCCCCAGGGCCGGAACATTTTCCGCTTCAGGTAAAGATAGGTTTCCCCCAAGCGCGTCTCCACCCCATAGCTGTAGTTCGTTAAACGGTCCCCCATGGAATGCATCTTCACTTCGGACCGCAGCTTTCCATCCCATGAGGGCAACAGTTTAAGCCCTCCCACATCCACCTCCACGCGGATGTTTTGGCATGGCTCCTCCGTTTCTGTGCAAAGCCCGTTTTCCTGCCAGTTTTCAGGCGCTTCCAACTTCCCATCTGCCGGTGGATCGCTCTGCCCCTGCCCAGATGCGCCAAGCGCATCAATCAAACGATCTGCCTCCTCCTGGGTAATCACGCCATCTGCTACCATCTGCAAAATTTCTGCACGGGTATTCATGCTCATGATCATTCCTTTCCTGCTTAAATCCGCACAGGTTTGCGGATTTAAGCAGCCAAAATTTTAAATCGCATTGATGCTCGAAAATCACGAAACTCAGATTGCCAGAGATGGCTTTTAATCTTCCTTTTCTTGGTTTGTTTTGATCTGTGTGATTGCTTCATCCACAGTAAGCTCGCCATTTCTAATTTTCTCCAGCATCTCTTGCTGGGCAGATTTCTTTTTCACTTCAAAGCCCATTTTGCGAATGATCGTCTCTAAATTTTTTTTCACAGTTGGATAAGAGATGCCCAGCTCTTTTTCCATCTCCCGGATGCTGCCCTGTACGCGCAGAAACGTTTCCGCAAAAGCAAGCTCCTCCCTACTGAGCGCATTAAATTTGGAAAGTGCAAAATCCCCGCTGATCTGCGTTCCGCACTGGCAACAGGATAATTGCGTTACATGAAGCTTCTCCCCGCAAACGGGGCAAATCCCGATAATTTCATGTGGCAATCGTTTCAACTCCTTTCTTCTCTGATGTCCTGTGGTTTAAAAATAACACATCCAATTCACTTTGTCAATCGTAAAATCAATTTTTTTAATTATTTAATTTATTTATTTGATTACCATCTCAAAAGAGCCGTAGTT
>OCAV01001597.1_pt1 | contig 14162 bp, 11 predicted proteins | sample 1538331 | NCBI WGS metagenome assembly OCAV01 (sample SAMEA2580297, study PRJEB22360) | human gut metagenome | biome: human gut; feature: human-associated habitat; material: faeces | place: Denmark | collected 2008/2010
ATCTGACCAGCTGTCGTGTCCCGCCCCGGCGTCAGCAGCTGCAGCCGCAGCTGTCATGATTTCTTTTAAGTTTCCCTGTGTTTCAATAATGGCATCGATAGCCGGATACAGCGCATCGACCATAGTCTTATCACCGGGCTTTGCTTTGGAAATATCCATAAAATCTTCTTTGGCCTGCGTAAACATTTTCCGCAGCTCCAAGTCAGTCAGTTCAGCCTGATCGTCGATTCCTTCGGCCATCCCTGTAAACACCGTACCCCAAAGCGGTCCGGCGCTGCCGCCGTTGATACCCATAAAAGCGTCGCCCAGCTCATCCAGCAAGACCCTCATCGTATCAATAGTAGTATCTTCTGTTTTTTCTTTCATCACATCAGCCATTCTGCCAATAGTGATTCCGTGATCACCGTCGCCAGCCACACTGTCAAGCTCACATAAATATTTACTGTTAGCTTTCAGCTCTGTACCAGCACGATTCAGCATTTTTCTAAGTAAAGGCAAAGTCAGCATTTCCGATCACCTCACAAATGTATTTACCGTAATTTTAACATTTGTCAGAACATTTGTAAATTAATTTTCAGACAATTTGCGACATTTTCACATTATAACTTCTGGCAGAATTTGTAATTTTAGAAAGCTTTTATCAGGCATTATTGTAAACGATTAAACAAGCAGTGTTAGCCGCACTATATACTTTAAAAGTATAAACTAAAATTATTATCATTTTTATTCCTGAAAATTTATGTAAGGGGACTTTTTTATGTCCGTTGACTCTGTCAAACAAAAGAATATATCAAAGACATTGACGCTCTGGAATTTTTTTACAATCGGGTTCGGTGCGATCATCGGTACCGGCTGGATTTTTTTAGTCGGCGAATGGATCATCATCAGCGGAGGACCCATTCCGGCCATGCTGGCATTTTTACTGGGGGCGCTGCTTTTACTGCCTATCGGAGCTGTATTCGGAGAGCTTACAAGCGCTCTGCCTATTGACGGCGGGGTAATAGAATATGTTGACCGCACCTACGGTAAAACAGTATCTTTTATTACAGGCTGGCTGCTGCTGCTAAGTAATATTATCATGTGTCCATGGGAAACGATTGCTGTCTCCACCCTTTTTGGCACCCTGTTCGGAGATATGTTTCCATGGCTGCGTTCAATCAGGCTCTACAGCATTTTAGGTGCCGATGTATACCTTTTCCCAGTACTGATAGCGCTTTGCCTTTCAGGATTTATCATCAGACAAAATCTGCACGGCCCAAAAGCAGCAGCTAAAGCCCAGTCTTTCCTGACTAAAGCGCTGCTCGCAGGATTACTGCTGGCCATTATCAGTGCTTTTGACAAAGGCAGTCTTGCAAACTGGCAACCGCTTTTTCTTCCGGTCAATGAGTCGACAGCACATACTCAGGCCACCTCTCTCTGGACCGGTATTTTTGCCCTGCTTACAGTAACGCCTTTTTTCTATACCGGGTTTGACACTATCCCGCAGCAGGCAGAAGAAGCTGCTCAGGGCTTAGACTGGCACAAATTCGGCAGAATTATCAGCCTTGCACTTTTATCTGCAGCCACCTTTTACATTATCTGCATAGCAGCTTTCAGCAGTCTTATCCCCTGGACAAGTTTTGTCAAACAGCCTTTGGCAGCTCTTGCCTGTCTTAAGCACATCAATTTTAATTTATACTTTCTCATGCTCTGCATAACTGTTTTGGGAGCGTTGGGTCCTATGAACTCCTTTTATGCCTCATCCTCCAGGATTTTACTGGCTATGGCCCGAAAAAAACAACTGCCTGCAGCCTTCAGCCCCTCCGACCACTCTCAGGCTATTGCCAAATCTACACATATTCTGCTCAGCACAAGTATCGTTCTCGCCCCTTTCCTGGGAAGCAATATGCTGCTGCCTCTGACAAATGTTGCTGCCCTGACCTTCATGTTCTCCTGTATGATGGTCAGTCTGGCCTGTTATAAAATGCGCAGCAGCGAAGCAAATCTATACCGCCCCTACAAAGTCCCTGGCGGCAAAGCGGGTATCAGTGCTGCATGCTGCGTCAGTTTTCTCATTATTGCTGCCATGCTGCTGCCCGGTACCTCTGCTTCGCTGAGTAAAACTGAATACCTGCTGCTGACAGGATGGACTGCTTTTGGGCTGCTAGTTAAAAGCCTGCATCTTTATAAAAAAAATAAGGACTGCCGTTAAAACGGCAGTCCTTATTTTTTCCCCCAGAGTAATGACAACATAACAGAAACACTAAAAACATTATCAGAATGGCTGACTGAAAATTCACCATTATATTTTTCAACAATCTTTCTGATATTAAACAGGCCTATACCACAATAACGCTCATCAATCTTCACTGTTCTGTAAATATTATTCTGTTTTTTCACTTCACCAGTAAACGAATTAGCGATATCAATGAACAGATAATCTTTTTTGATATTGACGTTAAGAACAATAAATTTTTTCCTGCCCGGTTCTACGATTCTTTCACATGCCTCCACGGCATTATCAATCAAATTTCCAAAAAGAATACATAAATCCACGTCAGCGATATTTAACGAAGGCGGTATAATTATACTGCATTTTAAATTTATACCACGGTTTTCCAAATTAGCCAAACCATTACTGAGAATGGAATCAATAACTATATTCCCACTGTAAATAATGCCCTGCAAGCCTTTATTACAGGTATAAAGTTCCTTAATATATTCCTTAGCTTCTTTAGCATGACCACTGTCCAAAAGCGCATATAGACAGCTAATATGATTTTTGATATCATGCCGCAGACTCTGTAATTCACGCTGTGATATATCCAATCGTTCATAATGACGGCGCTGCAGTGACAGCAATTCTTCCATTACCGATGACTTTTCTCCGGACATATCCAAAAGAATATTTTTTTCCAGAAGGTAGAAAAGACTGATTGATGCAGAAAACAAAAGTACTGAAGTATAAATATAAAAGACCTGTATCCCCGCGGCAGATCCAAACCCAATATTTTTATGGGAAATAATGATTACTGAAATCATCACAGTCAGTGGAAACAGATATGAAATTACAGCATAAAGTAAATTTTGCTTATTCAACCTCAACTCGCGAATACAAATCGTACCCCATAAACTCAAAACAAACAGTATACATGCCATCATCTGCGACCAGGGATCCATAACAATGCGATAATTAATCAGCTCCCGCGGCAAAGTCTGTTCACCCCAGGCCAAGGCAATACCTGTCATAGCCGTTTTACATGCATAATTCATAATAACAAACAGTAAGGCAATCGTAATCTTATTCTGTAAAGAATCAGAAAAGAAAACAACAGCAATAATTGTAGCAAAGAAAAAATAATAAGCCGCCGTCGAAAACATGGGACTTTCATTTACATAAGAAAACATCTGGAAAGTAAAATAAAATATCACCCCCAGCCAATAATACCTCTGTCTTACTGAATTACGAGTCAAATAAGTATTGAAAAGACGATATCCGATCCACGTCTCAGCCGCAGATAAAATCACATAAGCGATCCATTTCAGCATAATATCCATATCAAATATTTTCCTTCATATAGGATAGGAACTGCTGCCGCAATTCTTTGCTACGATGCCTGCTAAGCGGCAATTCCTCTCCATTTTCTAAAGTAACAGTATCTTTAAAAATATTACGTATATGTTTTAGATTAACAACATAACTTTTATGAATCCTGAAAAAACTCTGTTCACTCAGTGACTCCTCCACCTCACTGATTTTCCCCGTAAAAGTTGTTTTTCCCCCCAGATGGCAAACCGATAAAGTGCGCATATTAGATTCGAAATAATAAATATCAGTAGTTTTTATTTTAAACAATCCTTTTTCATTGGTAAAACTGAAATATTTATTCTGTAACCTGGCTATTGATGTCAAAATAGTCCGTACTTCCTGTAAAAAATAAGCTTTATCTACTGGCTTCAAAATATAACGATAGGCATTTACCTGATAACCATCCATCGCATATTCAACAGTTCCCGTTACGATTAAAATCGGCACTTCGCTGTCATATTTCCTGATCAGCCTTGCTGTTTCAATACCATTTAATGGCTTCATCAGCATGTCCAATATGATATCAAATTTACGCCCCCGTTCATACTGGTGTACCAGTTCCCGTCCGTTCAAAAAAGGCACACTTTCCAGCTGTAATCCCGATCTTTTGATCTCTGATAAATAACCGGTCAATATTTCTACAGCCTGCCATTCATCATCGCACAAAGCAATATAAAACATCTTCTCACCTCCGTTCCTAACTGGTAATTATATTTTTATTATAACATCTGTATCTTGAACTAATCGCTACGATTATGACACTGGAAGTGCCGATTTTGCTGCTATAAAATTTAACCCGTACCTGATATTACATCGAATATATCAATTATGAAATTTTTGTCGTAACACGATTTACTTTAAGCTATAGTAAAGCTGTACAAAGTTACTACCCTTCTCTAAATTATTCGAATATTTAGACATCGTTTCATGTTTCTCATTATCTTCACTCAAAGGAGGGCTTTTACATGTCAGCATCAAACCAAAAAAGCAGTATGCAAAAAACACTGTCACTCTGGAATTTTTTTACAATCGGTTTCGGAGCTATTATCGGAACCGGCTGGGTTTTGATGGTAGGCGACTGGATGATCATTGGCGGAGGTCCTGTAGCAGCTATGATCGCCTTTATTATTGGAGCTGTATTTCTACTGCCTATCGGAGCTGTATTCGGAGAACTTACTGCAGCAATCCCTATATCCGGCGGCATCGTTGAATATGTAGACCGTACTTATGGAAATACCATGTCCTATATTACTGGCTGGTTCTTGGCTTTAGGCAATGCAATCCTCTGTCCATGGGAAGCAATTGCTATTTCAACGCTCGTTTCAGATATGTTCGGAGATTTATTTCCAATCCTCCGTTCAATTAAGCTCTATTCAATTATGGGCGCTGATGTCTACCTGCTTCCCACTGTTATTGCTCTGAGTTTTGCTGTTTATGTAATCATCCAAAATTTTCGTGGTGCTTCCGCAGCGGCAAGCCTACAGGCATTTCTTACTAAAGCCCTGCTCTGTGGAATGATTCTTGCTATGGGTATCTCACTTGTTAAAGGCGGCCCTGAGAACATCCAACCAATTTTTGCAAGTGTTGAAGGTGCGGCTTCATCAACTTCAGCTTCAACTATGTTTGCCGGTATCATCTCGGTTCTTGTTATGACACCATTCTTTTACGCAGGTTTCGACACTATTCCTCAACAGGCAGAAGAAGCCGCTGAAGGTCTCGACTGGAACAAATTTGGGCGTGTTATCAGTCTAGCACTGCTAGCCTCCGGCGGTTTTTATATGGTCTGCATCTATTCCTTTGGCAGTATCATACCCTGGACTGATTTTGTAAAAAGTTCTGTTCCTGCTTTAGCTTGTTTGAAAACAATAAATATTTTTTTGTATATCGCAATGCTCTGCATTGCCACAATCGGGCCTATGGGTCCCATGAATTCTTTTTATGGTGCTACAAGCCGTATTATGCTTGCTATGGGACGTAAAGGCCAACTGCCCAGATCTTTTGCTGAAGTAGACCCTGTTTCAGGAACTCCCAAAACAGCTAATATTCTCTTAGCCGTTTTAACTGTTATCGGCCCATTTCTAGGAAAAAAGATGTTAGTACCACTGACTAATGTCTCAGCTCTGGCTTTTATTTTCGCCTGTACTATGGTCAGTTTCTCCTGTTACAAAATGCGCCTTACAGAACCTGATCTTCCCAGACCTTATAAAGTACCAGGCGGAAAATTTGGCATCTCACTGGCCTGTCTTGCAGGATCACTGATCGTACTTCTGATGATAGTTCCCGGAAGCCCCGCTACACTAAATGCCGTAGAATGGAGTATCGTTTTGGGATGGCTGGCTATAGGCCTGATTATAAAAACTTTGCACCGAAATAAAACCTCTGGATCTACAACAATTCCGATATCCATAGATGACACACAGATTCATAAATAACTTTAATTAAAAACCATATTCACAAAAAATAATCAAGGGGGTATTTATCATGAAAAAAATCGCTTTAGTTGGAGGTTATCTCATTGATGGCACCGGTAGAGAACCACTTGTAAACTCATTAGTCTTGGTCGAAGGCAAAAAAATAACCTATGCCGGACCTGCCAAGCAAATCTCTCCTGAATATGAACAGATCGATATTAATGGCAAAACTATCATGCCAGGACTTATTGATACGCACTTGCACTTTTCCGGCAACTTGACAGATGACGATACCGAGTGGGTTTTAGAAGATCGCGTTCAAAAAACGGTAGTAGCTGTACAACAGGCCCACGAATGTTTGGAAAATGGTTTGACTACAGTCGGAGAAATCTCTTATTCAGGCCTTGCAATCCGAAATATGGTAGAAAAAGGTGTTATGCAGGGACCACGTGTCGTCGGTACAGGATTAGGCTTCTGCCGTACCTGCGGCCACGGAGATTCTCATAAACTTCCTATTTGGTATAATGAACAATCTCATCCATGGGCTGAACGTGTAGACGGCCCCTGGGAACTGCGTAAAGCTGTCCGCAAAAGACTGCGTGAAAATCCTGACGCTATCAAAATATGGTCTACCGGCGGCGGCATTTGGCGCTGGGATCAAAAATTAGACCAGCATTATACCTTTGAAGAAATCAAGGCTGTCGTTGACGAATGCAATATGGTCGGTATCCCAGTCTGGTCTCACGCCGAAGGTTACGGTGGCGCCCTTGATTCTGCAAAAGCCGGAGTTCATCTGATTATCCATGGACAGACCTTAAATGATGAATGTCTTGATATCATGGCTGAAAAAGGGATTTACTTCTGCCCAACAATCCAATTCCTTAACGAATGGTTCAAAACATACGCGCCGCCATACATCCCAGAGGTACACGATCAGTATTCCGGAGCAACTGTTGCAGAAAAAGAACTGAACCGTGTTTACGCCAATCTGCGTAAAGCAAAATCCAAAGGCATAGGGTTAACCATTGGCTCTGATAGCTTCTGTTCCAGCCTTACACCTTACGGGACCACTGCTATCGGCGAAATGTATTCTTTCGTAGAAAAAGCCGGCATTTCAGAAATGGATACTATCGTGGCAGCAACAAAAGTAGGTGCTGAAATGCTGAAGGTCGATAAAATAACCGGTACTTTAGAAGTCGATAAGTTTGCTGATATCCTTGTCCTAGATGGCAATCCTTTAGAAAACATACGCGCTGTTGCAGTTAACAATATGAAAATTATCATGAAAGAAGGTACAATCATAAAACAATAACCTTCTGCAGCTACTTGGGTAACATTATCATCCTCCTACATAAGTTTCTCAAGCAAACGGAAGGGAATTTCCCTTCCGTTTGCTGCTTTACAGTAAAAAAGTCTGCCGCATAAGCGACAGACTTTCATAAAAAAATATTTTCTTATACAGTGCCTTCTTCCAAAATTCCCAGCTTACGGCGCCAGTAACGTGAATAAACCGCCCCAGCAGGATTATTTGCTAAAACCCTGTCCTTAGTAATTATACTGGAAACCGGCACTTTGGATTCCATGGTAAAAAGCATATCGTGACCTACGCAAAGCCCTACGATAAAATTCAATTCTGTACCGCCTTCATTCAGCAGGCGGGCCTGCACTTTAGGATTGCACATAGCTTCACGCTGTCCGGGTTTGATTTTTTCCAGTTCCAGCAGATCTTTATCGACGGAACAGACTTTGCAGCATACCGATTGAACATCCAGCCCTTCATTCTTAAAATACTGGGCACAAAAATGAGCTTCATTGGCTAAACCGATGCAAAAGGCTATCCCGACTTTTTTTACACCCATCTCTTTAGCGAAAAATACGCTTTCTTCCAACCGTGTCATTTTCAAATAATTGCGGCTCTCTGTCGCAGATGACGCTCGCATCATTTTTTTATCTTCGTCGGTATAATACTCGCTGATTTCTTCATGAGTCAGACGAGTACAGTTCTGACCGCTGGTATAACATTTGTGATGAGGGCAAAAAGCACAGTTCATAAGTCATTCCTCCTATCATAGGCTGATGTTTATCTGTAAGTATTCGCCGCTCAAACAGCAAATCCTTTTTCTAATTTTAATATAGCAAGCAACAGCTCTGATTTCCTGCTCTGCAACACTCTTTTAACTGGAAATAAATCCTAATTTATGATATTATAGTTGTTGTATTTTTCAACATTTATCCTTACGTAAAATCTATTTTTATAAGCAGGTAAACATGCAGCAGAATTCTTTTTCTTATCCGGCCATGCTGGACTTAAAAAATAAAAAATGTGTCATTATCGGCGGTGGTAAAGTAGCCGTCCGTAAAGCGCTGCCATTGATCGAAGCAGGTGCGGACCTGACTGTAATCGCACCTGCGGCTGATCCGCAGCTGTTGACTTTAGCAAAGACCGGACTGCTGCAGCTGGAACTGCGCGCTTATGCAGACAACGATCTCATTGATGCTTTTGTAACGATTGCAGCAACCGACGATTTTCATATCAACAGAAAAATCGCTGCTGCTGCACCCTGTCTCTGTAATGTTGTTACAGAACCGTCATTAGGTAACTTCAGTGTGCCTTCAACCGTAAAAAACGGGGCTTTGACATTTACTCTGTCTACCGGAGGTATGCCCGCTTTGACGCGGGTACTGTCACAGGACCTTAGGGCATATTATGGCTCTGATTTTGCCGAATTCAACGAATTCTTACAACAGCTTCGACGAGAACTGAAAACAATAGCTACTACACCTGAAAAGCGTACTGCTTTCTGGCGCCAGACTTTAAACCAATCCGTCATCAGCCTGCTTCATGCAGGTAAGCTTGACCAAGCAAAGGAGATCATTACTGATGCAGCTAATCGTTTTAGGCTTGAATCACAAAACAGCCCCCGTTGAGATCCGTGAACGTTTCAATTTTTCACAGGATAGAACGGTTCGTGTGCTGCGCCGGCTGCGCAATAACGACAACCTCAACGAAGCAGTTTTACTTTCAACCTGCAACCGTACTGAACTTTATATGGTGCTGGAAGATCCTGCTGCCGGATTACATTTTATCCGTACTTTGCTGCGCCATCTGGCAGGCGAGCAATATAAACCCGACTATTTCTATAATCTGACCGGCATTAATTGCGTCCGTCATCTGTTTAAAGTCGCTTCCAGCCTTGACTCACTCATCATCGGGGAAGGCCAGATCCTGAGCCAGATTAAAAATGCATATCATCTGTCCCGCAGCTGCGGTATGACAGACACTTTGTTCAACACCTTATTTAATCGTGCTATCGCCGTCGGCAAGCGTGTACGTACAGAAACAAAGATCGCCTACAGTTCTGTTTCTGTTTCTTCCGCCGCGGTAGATCTGGCTATCGACGTTGTCGGCGATCTGACTAAAGCCAATATTTTAGTATTGGGTGCCGGCAGAATGAGTGAACTGACCGCCCGCCATTTGATTGATAAAGGCGCTAAAACTATCTTTGTCAGTAACCGTAATCTGTCTCACGCTCAAGAACTGGCAGAAAAATTTAACGGTACTGCGATCCCGTATAACGAATTTATGCATCAGGCGATAACCTCTGATATCATTATCACTTCTACAGGAGCGCCTCACTATGTTATAACAGAACAGGGTGTACGCGATATTATTCCTAAACGCAGCGGCAAACCGCTTATTTTAGTTGATATTGCCGTTCCCCGTGACGTTGATCCTCTGGTTGGAGATATAGAAGGCGTTACCCTGTATAATATCGACGATCTGGAAGGCGTTGTCGATATGAATAAGAATTTCCGATCTTCTGAAGCCAAGGTGGCTGAAGCAATTATTGACGAAGAAATAACGGCACTGAAAGAACGGCTGCGCTATCTGACGATGCGGCCTGTAATGGTTCAGCTGCATGAAAAAATGAATTTTCTGCGGCAGAAGGTTTTAAAACGGGCATTTGCCAAACTGCCAAATCTTACTGATAAAGAACGCCGTATCATCGATATCATGACTCAGCGCCTGGAACACAAATTCCTGCGCGAACCAATGACAGCTATGAACAGTGCTGCCGGAACGGCAGATGAAGAACGTTACAGAGATATGATCTGCGAGTTATTTTTACTCAACGATTCGGGAGAGGACTATATAGGTGATGAAAACAAATTTGATTATTGGGACTAGACAGAGCCTGCTGGCTCTGTGGCAAAGCAATCATATTGCCGACCTTCTGCGCAGGCAATATCCGGAATGTACTGTAACTTTAAAAAAAATCATTACCAAGGGAGACCGTATCCTTGATGTACCGCTGGCCAAAATCGGCGGCAAGGGACTTTTTACCAAGGAACTGGAAATTGCTCTTCTAGAAGGTGAAATTGATCTTGCCGTCCACAGTCTGAAAGATATGCCTACTGTTCTGCCGGAAGGCCTGTGCCTGACAGCGGTTACCAAGCGGGCTAATGCTGGCGACGCTTTTGTCAGCAATAAATATGCTTCTATCGAAACACTGCCGCAGGGAGCAGTTCTGGGTACTTCCAGTCTGCGCCGCAAAGCCCAGCTTTTGTCAGCACGCCCGGATCTGAAAATCGTAGATTTACGAGGCAACGTCGATACGCGTCTGCGGAAGCTTGACGACGGCCAAATGGATGCTATAATCCTTGCTGCGGCAGGATTGACTCGTCTCGGATATACCGATCGGATCAGAGAAATAATCCCCCATAATTTCTGCTTACCCGCAGTTGGACAAGGCGCTTTGGCAATCGAATGCCGCACCGATAATACAGAAGTAAGAGCTATGCTTAATTTTTTAAATGACCAGCCTACCAAACAGGCTACTGATGCCGAACGTGCTTTTTTAGGGCTCATTGAGGGCGGCTGCCAGGTCCCTATTGGTGTACATGCTGTCACTGAAGGAGATGCTGTATCTATTGAAGCAATCATCGCATCTCTGGACGGAAGCACTGTTTTACGCGATACGATCAGAGGCCAGGCTGTAAACGCTGCAGAACTTGGAAAAGAACTTGGCAATAAAATGTTAGATCAGGGCGGCCGTGCAATCCTCGCCGAGATCATGTAAGGAGAGAAATTAATGACAAAACAGGGAAAAGTTTACTTGATCGGTGCAGGCCCCGGTGATCCCGGTCTGCTTTCAATCAAAGCCATGGAATGTTTGCAAACAGCCGACGCTGTCGTTTACGACCGTTTGGCAGATCCGAGAATTTTAGCTTATGCTAAAGACGACGCAGAAATGGTTTATGTCGGCAAAGCTTCTGCCAACCATACAATGCGTCAGCCAGATATCAATAAACTGCTGGTAAAGCTGGCAGCCGAAGGTAAGACTGTTGCCCGCCTCAAAGGCGGTGATCCTTTTGTTTTCGGACGCGGCGGTGAAGAAGCTATTGAACTTTTAGAAGCCGGACTGCCATTTGAATTCGTTCCCGGCGTAACTTCTGCCATCGCAGTTGCTGAATACGCAGGCATTCCTGTCACCCATCGTCACGTAGCCACTTCCTTTGCAGTCATTACCGGCCACGAAGACCCTACCAAAGGCGAATCAACTATTAACTGGAGCGGTCTTGCTACCGCTGTTGATACTTTAGTTTTCCTGATGGGTGTCGAAAATCTTACTAATATTACAAAAAATCTCATCGCCAACGGGCGCAGCGCCGATACTCCGGCAGCAGTCATTCGCTGGGGCACCAAACCGGAACAGCGCACTCTGATCACTACTGTCGGTACTGCTGCTGCCGACGTTGCCGCCGGCAATTTTTATCGTCGGCAATGTTGTCAAACTGCGCGAGCAGCTGCAGTGGTTCGATAACAAACCTCTCTTTGGCAAAACAATCGTAGTAACCAGAGCCCGCGCGCAGGCCAGTACTTTGACCAGACAGCTGGAAGCCGCTGGTGCTCGTGTAATCGAGGCGCCGGCAATCAAAATCATCCCCCCGGAAGATTATACCCCGCTGGATAAAGCAATCGAAAACATCAAAACCTACAAATGGCTGATCCTGACCAGTGCTAACGGCGTTACCTCTTTCTTCAATCGCCTTGATAATGCCGGATTAGATTCCCGTTCCCTGTCTGACATCAAAATAGCCGCTATCGGCAGTGAAACGGCGAAAGCTTTAAAAAACTATGGCATCTCCGCCGATTTAGTTCCCCCAGCCTTCAAAGCTGAAGAACTGGCCGAAACCCTGTCAGCAGAAGTGCAAGTTGGTGATAAAATCCTGCTGGCACGCGCTAAAGTAGCCCGTGAAGTATTACCGGAAAGCCTGCGTGCTTTAGGAGCCAGCGTTGATGTTGTAACTGCCTATGAAACTGTTACCGCTCTGGATAACAAAGAAGAATTGCTGACTGCTCTGCAAAACGGAGAAGTTGATCTTGTTACTTTTACCAGTTCCTCAACTGTTACTAATCTTTTGACATCCTTAGGCGATCAAAGAGAACTTATCAATAATATTCCAGCAGCGGCTATTGGCCCTGTTACCGCCGAAACCTGCCGCCAAAATAATCTTGAACCTGACATCATAGCTGAAACATTTACTATTGCAGGTTTGACAGACGCTATTCAAAGATATTATAAGGAGTGATCAGTATGGGCTTTCCTATTTACCGTCCCCGCCGCCTGCGCGCTACAGAAAACCTGCGCAGCATGATCCGCGAGACTGAACTTTCCGTTAAAGACCTCATTTATCCGTTATTCGTCGTCCCGGGCACCGGTGTAAAAAATGAAATTGAATCGCTGCCGGGCAATTACCATTGGTCCTTAGACCGTTTGCCGGAAGTTTTACAGGAAATCAGCGAACTTGGAATTCCTGCCGTTATACTGTTTGGTATCCCCTCTTATAAAAATGCTGTCGGCAGCAGCGCCTGGGATGCAGAAGAACCTGTACAGCAGGCCTGCCGCCTGATCAAAAACACTTATCCCGAACTGGTAGTCGTCACCGATGCCTGCCTGTGTGAATATACAGAACATGGCCATTGCGGCGTTCTGGAAAACGGCTGTACTGTCAACAATGATGAAACGCTGCCGCTTTTAGCTAAAATCGCAGTTTCCCACGCTCAAGCCGGCGCTGATGTCATTGCGCCATCCAATATGATGGACGGTTATGTCAAAGTTATGCGTGAAGCCTTAGACGAAGCAGGTTTCAGCAATGTGTCCCTGATGGCTTATTCAGCTAAATACGCTTCAGCCTATTATGGCCCTTTCCGCGCTGCAGCCGATTCCACTCCCTCTGCAGGCGACCGCAAAGGCTATCAGATGGATCCCGGCAACAGTGACGAAGCTCTGCGTGAAGTTGCTCTTGATATCGAAGAAGGCGCAGATATCGTTATGGTAAAACCCGCTTTGGCTTTTATGGATATCATCAGCCGTGTCAAAGAAACATTTAACCGCCCTTTATGTGTTTATAATGTCAGCGGTGAATACGCTATGGTCAAAGCAGCAGCAGCCAAAGGCTGGATCGATGAACAGCGTATCGTTATGGAAACGATGCTCGGTTTTAAACGTGCCGGCGCCAAAATGATCATCACCTATCATGCTCTCGACGTAGCCAAGTGGCTGCTGGGCAAATAAGGAGGCCGCATATGGATCACAGCAAATCTCAGGCAGCTTTTGCCGAAGCCAAACAATACATTCCCGGCGGCGTCAACAGCCCCGTTCGTTCCTTCCGCAGTGTTGGCGGTGTTCCGCCTGTCATTGCCAAAGGCAGCGGCAGCAAACTCACCGACATCGACGGCAACGAATATATCGATTATGTACTTTCTTACGGTCCTTTACTTTTAGGGCATGCACACCCGCAGGTCACCGAAGCCATCCAAACTGCAGCCGCCAAAGGCTCATCCTATGGCGCGCCGACCCTGGCTGAAACAGAGCTTGCCAAACTTCTCTGCACACTTGTCCCTTCTATGGAAATGGTACGTATGGTCAACAGCGGAACAGAAGCTACCATGAGTGCTCTGCGTTTAGCACGCGCTTATACAGGACGTGAAAGCATCGTTAAATTTATAGGCTGTTATCATGGCCATCACGACAGCCTGCTGGTCAAAGCCGGCAGCGGCGCAGCTACTTTAGGCGTTCCTGACAGCCCCGGTGTTCCTAAAGGCGTTGCCGCCAATACCATCACTGTTCCTTTTAACGACCGGGCTGCCCTGGAAGCTGCTTTTGCTGCTAAAGGCA
>OCAV01001601.1_pt1 | contig 14134 bp, 10 predicted proteins | sample 1538331 | NCBI WGS metagenome assembly OCAV01 (sample SAMEA2580297, study PRJEB22360) | human gut metagenome | biome: human gut; feature: human-associated habitat; material: faeces | place: Denmark | collected 2008/2010
TCTCTATCGTGTCATCTGGTTTTTGTTGGGACAAAAGAACAACCGTCTCCACATGTGTCGTCATCGGAAATTGATCAACCGCTCTCCATTTCTCAATCTGATACCCTGCTGTTTTTTCGTCTTCCTGTGCCCCTTCGCACAATATTTTCAGATCTCTTGCCAATGTTGCGGAATCGCAGCTTACATAAACAATCCTCTCCGGCTGCATCTTAAGAATCGTTTCCAACAATTCAGCGTCGCACCCTTTCCGAGGCGGATCTACGACGATCACATCCGCGTGTGCCTTTTCTCCTCCGTGCTGTTCTTCATAATCTTTATAGTATTTCGGAAGGATTTCTTCAGATTTTCCCACAAAAAACTGTGCGTTTTCTATTCCGTTTAACAGTGCGTTTTCTCTTGCATCATCAATCGCAGGGGGCACGATTTCCACGCCGTAAACCTGTTTTGCCTTCTGCGCAAGAAACAAAGAAATTGTTCCGATACCGCAGTACAAATCCCAAACCGTTTCATCTCCTTTTAAGCCTGCATATTCAAGCGCCTGAGAGTATAATTTTTCCGTCTGTACCGGGTTTACTTGATAAAACGACAAAGGAGAAATCTGATATTTCACTGAGCCGATATAGTCTGTAATATATCCTTGCCCCCAAAGCACCTCAAACGTATCTCCCATAATTACGTTTGTTCGCTTTGTGTTGGGACTTGCCGTTATACTCGTCATTCCGTCAATTTTAGCAAGCTCTTCCACCAACTCTTTCTGATGCGGAAACCATTCTCCGCTTTTATCCGCTTTATCTTTATTCACAACAAAACACACCATGATTTCTTTTGTCGTAAATCCATAACGAAGCAGCACATGACGAAACAGACCCGTTCCTGTTTTTTCATCATAGGAACGGATCTTATATTTTTTCATAAAATCAAGAATGCTCTCTAAAATATGTTCATTTACCGCTGCACCGAGAATGCAGTTTGTATTTGCTATAATGTCATGTGTACGGCCTGCGTAAAATCCTGTTACGGGATTTCCTTCTTTGTCTGTTCCAAACGGAAACTGCGCCTTATTTCTATAATAAAACGGAGTTTCCATCCCAATGATCGGCTCTTTTGTACATTCCAAAAGTTCAGATGAAAAACCGCCGATCCGTTCAAGATTTCCCCTGACTTTTCTTTCTTTAAACTCAAGCTGCTTTTCATAGGACATTTCCTGAATCTGACAACCCCCGCATTTTCTTGCGAAAGGACACTTAGGTTCAACCCGGCTGTTTGACGGTTCAAGCACGTTTATCAATCGGGCATATCCGTAATTTTTCTTAGCCTTGATCACTTTAACTTCTGCAACATCTCCTATTACAGCGTCTTTTATGAACAGCGTATATCCGTCTATCTTTCCGATTCCTTCTCCGTTGACACCGATATCCGTGATTTCAACAACTACAGTATCATTTTTCTGCATACACATATCTTCCCTTTTCTTTCTGTTTTCCTGCATTTTTTGCACATCCGCATCTGCGCACATATTTCCCCACCGGAAACACCGTATAGTTACGATCTATCCGCCGCCTACAATCGGCTTTTTCTGTTTACGCTCCTGACGTTCTGCGCAAATTAGAATCGAACAATCGGTTAAATCCTAACCAGTCTGTACCTGTTTTCCCTTTAAATATTTCCGTCAAAGTCTGCATTTTTGCATCTGCATTATCCGCAAGATTCAACGCTACCGCCTCCGCAAGCGCCGGTTTTTTCGGAGAACCGTATTCCAACTCTCCGTGGTGGGCGATAATACAGTGTTTCAATTCATTTGCAAGGCGAACCGGAAAATCCGGTATTGTCCTGATTGCCTCGTCGAGCATTTCCACTCCGATCACAATATGCCCTATCAACTGTCCTTCATCTGTATAATCATTGTCCGGAAATGACGAAAGTTCCCTTGTTTTTCCGATGTCATGGCACATTGCCGCTGTCAACAGAAGATCTTTGTTTAAAATTCCATATGATCCGGCAAAATATTCGCACATCCGAAGTACGCTCAACGTATGTTCCAGCAGTCCTCCCGAAAATCCGTGGTGTACCGTTTTCGCTGCAGAATGTGACCGGAATTTTTTAATAAATTCCTGATCGTTCACAAAGAAATATTCTAACAGACTTTTCAGATACGGATTGGAAATGTGACGGATAAACTCTGTCAGCTGTTCATACATCCCGTCAACGCTTTTCTCTGTGGTAGGCATGTAATCTGCCGGGTTGTATTCCTCTTCACCGGCTTTGCGGATCTGTTTTATATTAATCTGCAGATTTCCGTTATAATTGATCACTTCTCCATATACTTCTATAAAATCTTTTTCATCATAGTCCGCAATCCCCTGCGAATTCGGGTCCCATACTTTTCCGTCAAGCGTTCCTGTCTTATCCTGCAAAAGCACGTTGTCATATGGTTTTCCGTTTCTTGTTTCAGCCGAACGTTTTCCCTTACACAGATAAATATTTCTGATTGTTTCTCCTTCATGTAACCCACTGATATATCTCATGTCTCGCTATTCCTCTTTCTATTTTTTCTTTATTTCTCTATGTTCTATTTCTTTTAATCTGTTTTCTTATTTTTTCATTCCTGCTTTTTTACTGAACTTCTTCTTTTCTTATTTTCTCATTCCTGCTTCTTACTGAACTTCTTCTTTTCTTATTTTCTCATTCCCGCTTTTTACTGAACTTCTTCTTTTCCTATTTTCTCATTCCTGCTTCTTACCAAACTTCTTCTTTTCTTATTTTCTCATTCCCGCTTCTTTATTTAACTTCTTCTTTTTCTGTGGTCACGACAGAAAATTTTATATTGACATATCCGTCTGAACCGAGCCGTTTTCCGACAAACTCCATCGTTTCTCCTACAGACGAGCCTATCACAATGTTTTGGTATGCGGCAATATCCTTTATCTCTTCTCCCGATGCTTCACATATAATATCTCCGATTTGTATTCCCGCCGCCATCGCCGGTGAATCCGGATCAACATCTGCCACATAAATACCTGACGGCATTTTATGTTCTTCTGCAAGCTGCTCCGTCACCGTTGTTCCGTAAATTCCGATATATGGAACGCTTTTCCCATTGATGAGCAATTCTATAATCGGCTTCAAATCTGAAATTCCATATGCATTCACAACATTTTTTCCTGTGTCGTTCCATACGGATGAAGAAATCATCCCTACCACTTCGCCATCCATGTTAAACAACATGCCTGTTCCTTGTTCCTCTGCCGGAATGTCTGTCGCGATCACTGCGCATTCTCCGTCGAAAAATGTCGCCTTATAATTCGATGCGCTGACAACGCCGTAAGACATTCCGTCTGCATATCCAAATATATTTCCGAGAGCGATCACTGCATCTCCCTGCGCCACTTTCTTTGAATTACCTAAAACGGCTACTTTGATCAATCCGCTGTCATCCTCATCTACGACATGTTTCCCGATGCCGAACACTGCTATCTTTCTGTTATTATCGACCTTTTTCAGCGCTGCATCGAAGCTTTTTCCATCGGAAATTGTCACTCTCCATGCAGAAGCGCCTGTGCAGATCGAACTGTCGGCGATAATCAAAAATTCCCGACCGTTATCTCCGGCGATAACACCTGTAACACTCTGCAAAATTCCTGTCATCTCTCCGTCCCAGTCTGCCTTTTCAGATACAGAAGATACAGAAACAATACTTTTTCTCGCCTCTTTTACACGTTCATTCAACCCGGCGGTCATCTCTTCATAACTTTCCGCATCGAGCGCAGGATCTTCTTTTCCCTCTTGATTTTTCTCAGAATCTTCCGCTGCCTGTTCATCTTCGGGGATCATCACAGTCTTTGCATTTCCCGCAAACCATTGCTGCATCCACGGTTTAAGCGCAAAAAAACCTAAGCAGGCAAACATCCCCAATATCAGACCATAGATCGCAATTCGGATAAATTGTTTTATAAGCGTTTCCCTGCTGCCCTGTTTCCCTTTTATCTTTTCTTGTAAAAAAGAATATTTCTTCTCTTCCGCCTCTTCTTCGGGCGATTTTTTTTGTTCTTTATCACTCGGCATGGACTTATTTTCCTCCAAATTCTAGTATACCTGATTCAATCCTCTATGAAAAGGTTTTTCTTACTTCCTGAAAGTCCTTTTCTTTATACGGATAATAGAGTAGAATGAGGATACAAACATTACAGACAGGTGAAGATTTATGAATAACAAAACATTAATAAAACTTGAATTTGATAAAATTATTTCCATGTTGGAAAATGAGGCAAGTTCTTTCCGCGGAAAACAACTTTGCCGACGGCTGAAACCGGTAACGGATCTTACGAAGATCGATTTGCTTCAGGAACAGACCGCCGCCGCTTTTACAAGGATCATTAAAAAGGGGCGGATTTCTTTCGGCGACGCAGCTCCTGTGGAAGAATCTCTCAAACGACTTGAGATCGGAGGCGCTCTAAATACAGCGGAACTTCTCCGCATCTGCCGTCTTCTTTCAAACACTGCGCGGGCCAAGTCATACGGACGGCATGACACGCAGGAAGATCTTGCCGACTGTCTTGATATTTATTTTGACGGACTTGAGCCGCTCACACCTCTTTCAAATGAAATTGAAAGATGCATCATTTCCGAAGATGAAATCAGTGATGACGCAAGCAGTGCGCTAAAGCATATCCGAAGGAGCATAAATAATCTCAACGACCGTGTTCACACAACACTTTCAGGTCTTGTAAACGGTTCTTTAAGAACGTACCTGCAGGATGCTCTGATCACAATGCGCGGCGACCGCTATTGTATCCCTGTCAAAGCCGAATACCGCAGTCAGGTACAAGGGCTGATCCATGACCAGTCCGCATCCGGTTCTACATTATTTATTGAACCTATGGCTATTGTAAAACTGAACAATGACTTAAAAGAATTATATGTACAAGAACAGGATGAGATCCGAAAGATTCTTGCTTCTTTAAGCGAAGAGGCCGCACAATATATCGAAGAGATCCGAACAGACTACCGATCTCTCACCGATCTGGATTTCATTTTTGCAAGAGGCGCTCTTGCTCTTACTATGCGCGCAAGTCGTCCGATTCTAAATGAAGAAGGACGTATCCGTATCCGGGAAGGACGCCACCCTCTTCTCGACCAGAAGAAAGTTGTCCCGATCACCGTATCTCTCGGCGATGAATTTTCTCTTCTCATCATCACCGGACCTAATACAGGCGGAAAGACCGTCTCTTTAAAAACGGTCGGACTTCTCACCCTCATGGGGCAGGCCGGACTTCATATTCCGGCAGGCGACCGTTCGGAAATCGCCGTATTCCGACAGGTTTACGCCGATATCGGAGATGAGCAGAGCATAGAACAAAGTCTGAGTACATTTTCTTCACATATGACAAATATTGTTTCCTTTTTGAAAAAGGTCGACGATCGTTCTCTCGTTCTTTTCGACGAATTAGGCGCAGGAACCGACCCGACAGAAGGAGCGGCCCTTGCCATTGCTATTTTATCGCATCTCCATAAGCGAAACATACGCACTATGGCAACAACCCATTACAGCGAGCTGAAAATCTATGCCCTTTCTACCCCGGGCGTTGAAAATGCCTGCTGTGAATTCGATGTGGAAAGTCTCCGGCCGACTTACCGGCTTCTCATCGGTATTCCGGGTAAAAGTAATGCTTTTGCGATTTCCGGAAAGCTCGGACTTCCCGGCTATATTATCGACGATGCAAAAAAACGTCTGAGTGAACAAGACGTCTCTTTTGAAGATCTCCTAAGCGATCTTGAGGCAAGCAGACGCACGATCGAAAAAGAACAGGCTGAAATTGCCGCTTATAAAAAAGAGGCCGAAACTTTAAAACGGCAGGCTGTGCAAAAACAGGAAAAGCTCGAAGAACAACGTGACCGCATCATCCGTGAAGCAAATGAAAAAGCAAATGCAATACTAAGAGAAGCGAAAGAAGTTGCCGACGAGACGATCCGCAATTTTCACAAATTCGGAAAGGAGAATATCTCCGCCGCTGAAATGGAAAAAGAACGGGAGCGTCTGCGCAAAAAGATCAAAGATACTTCCGCTTCTGCTTCACTGAAAACAAACAAACCGAAAAAGACTTACAAACCGTCTGATTTCAAACTCGGAGAATCTGTAAAAGTATTAAGTATGAATCTGACCGGCACCATCGGCTCTCTCCCCGATGCAAGAGGCAACGTCACAGTTCAGATGGGAATCCTTCGGTCACAAGTCAATATTTCCGATTTGGAAATTATCGAAGAAGTATCGCCTTACGCACCGAAGCGGATGAACCGTACGGCAAAAAGCAAGATCAAGATGAGCAAGTCACTTTCTGTAAGTCCTGAGATCAATCTGCTCGGAAAAACAGTAGACGAAGCGGTCGCCGAACTGGATAAATATTTAGATGACGCCCTGCTCTCGCATCTAAACAGCGTACGCGTAGTTCACGGAAAAGGAACCGGAGCTTTAAGAAAAGGAATCCACGAATATCTCAGAAGACAAAAACATGTAAAATCATACCGCCTTGCCGAGTTCGGAGAAGGCGATGCCGGAGTCACAATCGTTGAGCTCGGATAACGGGTTCACCCATAAAACGGAGGAAAAATATGATCGGAAAACAAAGAATACTAATCGTTGACGATGATGAAAATATCGCAGAACTTATCTCTCTCTATCTTACAAAAGAGTGTTTTGACACAAAAATAGTATTTAACGGAGAAGACGCCTTGAGCACATTTGAAACATACGAACCGAATCTGATTCTTCTTGACCTTATGCTTCCGGGCATCGACGGCTATCAAGTATGCCGGGAGATCAGGGCAAAATCAGGCGTGCCGATTATTATGCTTTCGGCGAAAGGGGAAATATTCGACAAAGTACTCGGTCTGGAACTCGGTGCGGACGATTATATCTTAAAGCCTTTTGATTCAAAAGAAATGATTGCGCGTGTGCGCGCCGTTCTTCGCCGTTATCATCCGATAAAAAACGAACCGTCCCAGGCGGAAAAGCCAAAGTGTGTCGAGTATGAAGGACTGACCATCAACCTGACAAATTATTCTGTTCTCTGTGACGGAAACACTGTTGAAATGCCGCCAAAAGAACTGGAGCTTTTATACTGTCTCGCCTCATCTCCGAATCAGGTATTTACAAGGGAGCAGCTCCTTGACCGTATATGGGGTTATGAATATCTCGGTGACACCCGCACTGTCGACGTCCATATCAAACGTCTCCGGGAAAAACTTAAAGATCATCCTCATTGGAAATTAGGAACCGTATGGGGCATCGGCTATAAATTTGAGACAAAATAACAGATAAACAGGAGACTACCGCGTATGAGAAGCACTCTGCACATTAAATTTATTGCACTTTATATCATATTTGGATTTTTATGTCTATTCTCAACTGCAACGCTTACAGAGCAGCTTGTGACAGATAAGCTTACCGAAGACACTTCTCATACGCTTTACAGAGAAGCTACTTTTGTTGCCAATGATTATCTCCCATCTTACTTCTCCGGCGATTCTTCCATTTATAACGTCCAGTCACAGTTGTCTGCAATGAGACTGTACTTCAACGCTTCTATCTGGTTCGTAGACAGTACCGGAAGAACACTTACCTCTTCCAGTTTAGAAGACACTGTATGTCCTGATAGGATCAAAGACTTCAACCCTGCCGAAATCGGCGGAAACCGCTATATTACAGGTACATATCACGGATATTTTGACGAAGATATGATCACCGTTATGGCGCCTGTGACACAAGGTTTTTCTACAAAGGGATACCTTCTGATCCACAGTCCCGTCTCTGCCATCGAAGAGAGATGCGCTCCGATCATGACTCAGGTATACATCTCCACAGCAGTCATTTTCGCACTTTCTCTTATCTTTCTCCTCGGCGTGCAGTTTTTCATCCATCGTCCGCTCAGGCAGATTTCCGAAGCGGCAAAACAATACGCTATCGGAAATCTTGACTATGAGATTCCGGTACACACTCATGATGAACTCGGATATCTCTCTGCTTCACTGAATTACATGGCAGTCAGACTGAAAGATATGGATGACTATCAAAAAAAAATTGTCGCAAATGTCTCTCATGATTTTCGTTCTCCTCTCACGTCCATAAAAGGATATGTTGAGGCAATGGCCGACGGAACGATCCCGCCTGAATTGTACGGAAAATATTTAAATATTATTTTGTTTGAAACAGAGCGTCTCACCGACCTCACGCGAGATCTGCTGACATTAAATGAATTCGATACAAAAGAACTTCTTCTTAACAAGTCAGATTTTGACATACAGGAAGTTCTGAAAAGTACCGCCGCATCTTTTGAATCTGCCTGTACCCAAAAACATATTTCCATCGAACTGCTTCTCATGCCTGATGCTGTTTTTGTTTTGGCAGACAAACGTAAGATCCAGCAAGTCCTCTATAACTTGATCGATAATGCAATTAAATTCAGCGAAAACGATTCTTTGATTACTGTAGAGGTTAGTGAAAAGAACGAAAAAGTATTTATTTCCGTAAAAGATCACGGAATCGGAATCCCGCGGCAAGAGCAGACTAAAATATGGGAGCGTTTTTACAAATCAGACCTTTCCCGCGGCAAAGATAAAAAAGGGACAGGCCTTGGCCTGTCCATCGTAAAAGAAATTATTCAAGCTCATGACGAGCATATTAATGTAGTAAGTACCGAAGGAGTCGGCACTGAATTTATCTTTTCACTCAGTCGGAGCGGGTAACTCTTTACCCGCTAATGGAAAACAGAGTTTCCTCGCTTACGCCTGACGAAAACTATTTGTAAAGCATCCGCTTACGCCTGACGAAGACTATTCGTAAAGCATCCCCTTCACGTCCGGGTCGTCCATATTTTCTTTATCCACCCAAACATATCCTGTATCGACGGTTGCCTCATTTCCGATCTCAAGCGCAGCCCGCGCCGCCGCCACAACTGTCGCATATCCCATGCCGAACGGATTTTGCACAATAAGACCATCTATCGTTCCGTTTTTCAATGCCGCGATCTGTTCCTTTCCGGCATCAAATCCCATCAACACGATATCTTCTTCATTTTCTGCTGTCTCAAAAACATCCATTGCCAGTAAAACCGCATCGGCATTTACCGCAAAACAACCCTTCAGGTTCGGGTATTTTTCCATATAACGGGCAACCACATCCGCATCTGTCATCCCGTCCGCGACAGCGCGAATATCTTCCAGTTTCGTGCGCACCTCTTCCGACATCGCTTCTTCCCCTTCATCTGCCGGAGTCTGACCGGACGATTCCACCGTCCACTCGGCAAGCTGCTCTTTCGTCACCCCGAGTTCGTCCGCTGCAGCCTGCATCTTAAGATCGTCAAACTGATCCATATAGATCGTCTCTACAACCTTCACATTCGGATAATTTGCCGTAATTTCTTCTGTCACTGCCTTTGTTCGCTCTTTTGCCGTTCCCGAAACAGAATCCTGTGCGATCAACAGAATCTCTCCTTTTTCTTCGATCGCCTCGCTCATTTTCCGAGCCCCTTCTTTTGCCGCCGCCACATTATCCGTCATGCAGGTGCACTGAATTCCCTGATAATTGTTCCTCGAATCAAATGCCACGACTGCAATTCCGTTTTCTGCCGCAAGATCGAACTGAACAGCCGACGCATCTTCCGCTACGCTTGCAACAGCGATCACATCCGGATATCGCGCCAGCTCCTCGTCAAGGATATTCACCTGTTCGTCAATATTCTCACTGTCTGCCGGAGCGTTATAAAGAACTTTTATCTTGTCCTCCCCTTTATATCCCAGATGCTTATTAATGTCTTCCGCCGCCTGCTCAACTCCGGCCTGCACTTCGCTCCAGTAAGCCGTTCCCTCTCTCTTTCCGATGACTGATATATACGTCCCCGGCTTCAGGTCAAGATTACTGATATCTGCATATACTTCAGGGGAAATCCGGTCAAGATTCGGCTGCCACGCAAGCTCTTCCTTTTCCTTTCCCGTAAATGTATCTTCCTTTTCAGACGGACTGCATGCGCAGACTCCCATTGCCACACACAATGCAAATGCCGCCGCTGCTGTAATTTTTCTCTTCATTATAATTTATCCCTCCGCTTTTATCCTTTTATAATACACCATATCATACAAAATAAATGTGAATTTTTACTAAACTTTTATTTCTTGAAGAAATCCCCTTATTATGGTACAATTTTACAATATATTGCACATTTTGCGAAAGGAATGAGTGACAAACATGACAACAGAACACATTTGTATTATGATCGCCATTATTGTTTATCTTGGCGCCATGCTCTATGTCGGCTACCGTTGTTCCAAGAACAACCATGATACGACCGATTTTTATCTTGGAGGGCGTAAGCTCGGACCTCTTGTGACGGCAATGAGCGCCGAAGCCTCCGATATGAGCAGCTGGCTTCTGATGGGGCTTCCCGGTCTGGCCTATCTGACAGGTATTGCCGACGCCGGATGGACTGCCATCGGACTCGCCATCGGAACGTACATAAACTGGAGGATCGTAGCAAAACGGATCCGCCGCTACACTCTCGTAGCCGGCAATTCGATCACGCTTCCTTCTTTTTTCAGTAACCGATACAGAGATCAGCGTAAGATCCTTCAATCTATCGGAGCGATTTTTATCGTTATATTTTTCATACCGTACACAGCCTCCGGATTCGCCGCATGCGGAAAACTGTTTTCCAGCCTGTTCGGGGTTAATTATGTTGCCGCTATGATCATAAGTGCGATCGTCATCGTAGGGTATACGGCGCTTGGCGGATTTCTTGCCGCCTCAACAACAGACTTCATTCAGAGTATTATCATGTCTGTTGCCCTGATCATCGTCTTTATATTCGGCATCAATATTGCCGGAGGTATCCCTGCCGTAGTTGAGAACGCACAGTCGCTTCCGGGATATTTGACGATGATGACTACATACGATCCTGTTGCAGGTGTCGAACAGCCTTATCCGATCATCAATATTATTTCCATGATCGCATGGGGGCTCGGTTACTTCGGTATGCCTCATATCCTGCTTCGCTTCATGGCTATCGAGGACGAAGAAAAACTCACGCTCTCCAGACGCGTTGCGACAATCTGGGTTGTCATTTCCCTTGCAGTTGCGGTTTTGATCGGTGTGATCGGTCTGGCAATGAGCGATGTAGGCGCTTTAAAAACTCTGACAGGTTCCGATTCTGAAACGATCATTGTGCAGATCGCCGACTTGTTAAGTAAACACGGTATTCTTCCTGCCTTACTTGCGGGAACGATCCTTGCCGGCATTCTTGCCTCTACAATGTCCACGGCAGACTCACAGCTTTTGGCTGCATCCTCCGCCGTATCTTCCGACCTTTTCGGCGACAGAGTTGCCAAAACGGGAGACAAGAAAAAAGCAATGAACGCAGCTCGCTTCACCTTGCTTGCCATCGCGGTAATCGCCGCTTTTATTGCCCGTGATCCGAACAGTTCGGTATTCGGCATCGTTTCCTTTGCATGGGCAGGTTTTGGCGCCGTATTCGGTCCTGTCGTATTATTTGCCCTCTTCTGGAGACGCTCAAACTGGCAGGGCGCACTTGCCGGAATGATTTCAGGCGGAGCTATGGTATTCATCTGGAAATACCTCGTACGTCCTCTCGGCGGTGTATGGAACATTTATGAGCTGCTCCCGGCTTTCAGCGTATCATGCCTTATGATCGTCATTGTAAGCCTGCTCACAAAAGCACCTTCAAAAGAGATCACAGAAGAATTCGACCGGGTTTAGGTTCTTAATTTAGAACATACAAATCACTTGTATATTCAAACTCATTGTATTAAAATAGTGATAATAAAGAGAACTACCTTTCTTTGTTTCTCTTTTTAAATTCAAAAAAGGAGGATACATACTATGGCACACGTTATTAGTGATGAATGCGTAAGCTGTGGTTCTTGCGAAGCTGAATGTCCTGTAGGCGCTATCTCTGAAGGCGATGGCAAATACGAGATCGACGCTGATGCTTGTGTAGACTGCGGAGCTTGTGAAGCTGCGTGTCCGACAGGCGCTATCTCAGCTGAGTAATATAAATCGCAAAGTGATCACAAAAGAGAAGCACCGCTCCTATGTGGAGCGGTGTTTTTTTGTAGGAACTTGACGAACGATTTTTTCGTTCTGAAGTCATGGTCTATGCTATAATAACCTCAAAAGCAAAATGAGGAGGTTCACATATTAATGGGTGAAGTCAGATTTATGATTTCCGAAGCCGCAAAACAGGTCAATGTCGAATCACATGTATTAAGATATTGGGAAGAAGAACTCGACCTGACGATCGGGCGAACGGAAATGGGACATCGATACTACACCAAAGATGACATTCAGCTCTTCTGCTGTATCAAAAAACTCAAAAACGAAGGAATGCTCTTAAAAGACTTAAAACCACTCATTCCCGAATTAAAAGAAAAAAAATCTAAGTTAAAAACTCCCGAAAAAGAAAAAACTCAACTTCAGACAGTCACTTCAGAAACAGGAGATATTCTTCTTCCTCTTAATACGATCGATCAAATGCGTGCTCTCGTAGGCGATGTTTTCCGCGAAGCGCTGAATGAAAACAACTCCATATTAAAAAATGACATCAGCAGTACGATCACCACTGACGTCATTCATGAAATGGATTTTATACTTGAGGCAAAAGAACGCCGTCAGGAAGAACATTTCCGCAAACTGGACATGCTCATCCGCAGACAGCAGACCGCGCGAAAAGAATCCTCTAAATCAGGCGCGATCATGAAATTAAAAAGCATATTTACATAATCACTGCTGCTGACGCAGTTCATTTCCGAAACGGGTATACTGCGGCATCCACGCAAGACGGACGGTTCCGATGGGACCGTTCCTCTGTTTTGCGATAATGATCTCCGCAATATTCTTATCCTCCGTATCCGGATTATAATAATCATCACGGTAAATAAACATACATACGTCGGCATCCTGCTCGATTGCTCCCGATTCACGAAGGTCGGAAAGCATCGGTCTTTTATCCGTTCTCTGCTCAACCGCACGGCTCAACTGAGACAATGCGATCACCGGTACGTTCAATTCTCTGGCAAGTCCTTTCAACGATCGTGAAATCTCCGAAATTTCCTGCTGGCGGCTTTCATTTTTACGTCCGCCGCTTCCGCTCATCAACTGCAAATAGTCGATGATGATCAGATCAAGTCCCTGCTCCAATTTGTATTTACGACATTTTGAGCGCATCTCCGAAATACTGATACCCGACGTATCGTCTATGATCATACGAGAGCTTCCGATCGTGCCTGCTCCCTCGATCAGTTTCTCCCAATCCGTATCTGTCAGGTTTCCGTTTCTCAGCACCTGTGCGTCAACATGCGATTCCAGTGAAAACAGACGGTTTACAAGCTGTTCCTTTGACATCTCAAGACTGAAGATCGCTACCGCAAGATTTTGCCGAAACGCTACATGCTGCGCAATATTGAGCACGAACGCCGTTTTTCCCATAGACGGACGCGCCGCTATAAGAACAAGGTCTGATCTTTGCAGACCGGACAGTTTGTAATCAAGGTCGATGAACCCTGTCGGTATTCCGGTGACATTTCCTTTCGTCTTAGACGCCTTTTCGATCACATCCAGCGCGTTTAATACGACCTGCTTTATCGGAACGTATTCCTGGGAATTCCCGTTTTCCGCAAGTTCAAACACTCGCTTCTCTGTTCGTTCAAGCAGTTCATCAAGAGGCTCGTTTTCAAGATAACACGCATTCGCCGTCTCTTCGTTAAGTTTGATCAAACTGCGTAAAACCGATTTTTCTTTTACGATTTCCGCATAATATTTTACGTTGGCAGATGTCTGAGTTCCTACGAGAAGATCTCTTGCAAATTCCATACTGCTTACTTCCGGAGGCACGTCTTTTGTTTTTAAATATTCCTGAAGCGTGATCAAATCTACCGGACGCCCCGATTTAAACAGATCTGTCATAGCGTCGAATAAGATCCCATATGCCGTCTGATAAAAATCCTGTCCGGCCAAAATCTCCGATGTGACCGTAATCGCATCTTTATTCATCAGCATCGCCCCAAGTACAGCCTGCTCGGCTTCTGTACTATGGGGCGGTATCCGCTTCATGGCCGGCTCTTAAAGTCGAGC
>OCAV01001628.1_pt1 | contig 13978 bp, 8 predicted proteins | sample 1538331 | NCBI WGS metagenome assembly OCAV01 (sample SAMEA2580297, study PRJEB22360) | human gut metagenome | biome: human gut; feature: human-associated habitat; material: faeces | place: Denmark | collected 2008/2010
CTCTTGTTATTTCATAACATATTTTTTTGTATTCATTATTATCAAGCTCAAAATCACTTTTCCTAAATAATGATTTATTTCCCTTCATATTATTTATTTCCATGTAAATAACAATATTTTTCATATAATTTCTTATTATTGAAAAATAATTATATAAAGATAGATTATCAATATATACCTCTATGATATCCTGCATGCGTAAACATTTAAATTTACTAAAAGTTTCAACTCTATAAAGAAAAGTATCCTCAATATATTTTACACTCTCCCGAGGCAACTTTAGATTATCCCATATAGATAGTTTTCTCCATGGTAATTTGTCTATATAGTTTTCTTGACACCATGCTATTGCATGTTCTTCACCATAATATGCTGCCTTTAAATATAATTTTCCAGCAGTTTCTTTATTTTCCTCGACATATAATCCTTTTTCGTACATTTGTGCTATTAAAAATATAGATGTCTTATTTCCAAAATGTTCAGCTAAACTTAATGATTTATATGCATATTCTAAATCTTTTTCTATTTCGACGCCTGGTTCATTTGTAGACAATGTACCATAATAAAAACAGCCACCAATTGTAAATAAAAATTTTGCTGTGTTATCAATATTTTCTATGTCACAAGTTATATTAGCACCAAAATTAACTGCCTCTCTAAACTTATCTACAATATATTGTGTATCCCTATCCACGTTTTTATGCTTTATTTCTTCTGCATATAGAACCCCCAAATTATAACAAACTTCAACCATCAATTCTGCACTTATTTTACTAGTTAACTCATCATTTTTATAATCATTATAAAATCGTTCTAACCACATTGCTCCTTTTGAATAATTAACTGGTACATTTCCATATCCAGACAAATATATTTTGTAAATAAGCGAATAATCTCCTCTATACCCTAAATTAACTGCTTTTTCCATTAACTCAATTGCTGTTACATAGTCACTATCATCCATAGCTTCTATGCATTGTTGCAATACTCGTTGCGTTTCTTCTTCTTTTTTTGTTCTTCTTCACTTAAAATTCTAAAAGAGATTTTACCCCCTTCTAATGATCCTTTGCCTATCATATATATTCCCCTTTTCAGCTACTGTTTTCAACAGTTTTAGACCCTACCCGAATAATTGTTTCTAATACCGCCTTGTTAAAATTCTTTGTTAATCTTAAGTATTCTATTTATAGTATCTCTTTATTTGAATCCTCAACACCAAATTTTTTCACAAAATCCTCATAACTATTTACCCAATCAAACTTCATCTCCTTTGATACAGCTTGAAAATGTAATTCTCCACAATGAATCTTGTTTCTTTCAACTTCGGTAAGATCTGCCCATGTTTTTCCAGCTTTTGTTTCTACAATAAAATAAATGCCAATACTTGCATCTGTTAATGATTCTCTTCTGCATACAACCGCCCAATCTGGACTATAATTTCCATATGGTGTATCAATTACGAATCCACCTTTTTTTAATTTTGTAAACAATAAAATATTCTCATTATTTTCTAATCTATGAGCAAATTCCGATTCGCCTTTACTATCTAATTTATAATACTCATTCATTGCAGAACTTCTATCTGATTTTGCTTGGAATACTTTCCACTCCTGCTCAAAATCTGATTCTGAAATAGTATCTAATTCAAAAATATTACGTTCATCCAATTCATACCCATTTATTACTTCATAAGAAGTTATATGAGATGCTTTTGTATCATTAAGAATTTTAAGAATAAGCTGAGTTACTCCGTCCAAAATATCTTGGTTATTAAGTAAATTTCTCTTTTTTATTCCCTTTAAAATTTTGAAAATTGCTAATCGTGGTAACATCGTATGATACATTATAAAATTCACAATTTCAAAATCAGATTTAGGCTCAGACATTGCTTCAATTTCTAATTCTCTCTCACCATATGGCATTTCTTCCATTAGCAACATCTCTGATTCATTGAACGTCGCCATACCAGTGGTGATTTTATATGAATTGCTTTCCCTTTTAAATAATAATGCATCATTAATCTGCCATATACAATCCTCAATAAATTTATCCTTGTCAATTTTAAATTTATAAATTGATCTTTTCATAAGATTCTTGCGAAGACCTAAATAAATCTTTTTAAATTCCCCTTCTGTCACATATGCTCTAACCCTATTTTCATATGGTGCGTTGTCTCCATTCGTGATTTCAACCTTTTTTGAACCTTTTTGTGCCATTAAATCCTTAAACCTCTGTTTGATCATCTCTGCATGCTCATTTAGATCATCATTTACAAATACCATATTTTCCAAAGTTTCTGTAATTTTACTTGCAGAACCTTTTAAAATATTCTTACTATCCATTACTCCTGCTGATACTAATTCTTCTTTTAAATCATCTACTAACTGTGCTGTGATTTTTTCTTTTGGAATCCTAGCATATTTTAAAGTAGAAATGAGTATTTCGGCAGTTACTTCATCTTTAACAAAATGCATTTTATCATTAAAATCATCTTGAAGTGCAGATGCAAAATGATCATAATAATCATTTGCAATCACAGTCAATTCATTTATTCTCTTATCTACACAACGATTTCCCGTATCATCAACTGGTAATCTTAAACCTCGCCCAATCTCCTGTTTTTTTGCAATATCAGATCCACCAACTTTCAATGTGCAAAGAGTGAAAACATTGGGATTATCCCATCCTTCTCTAAGTGCCGAATGCGAAAAGATAAATGCAAGCGGTTCTTGAAACGAAATTAATTCGTCCTTCTTTTCAAGAATAAGCTCAATTCCTCTATCCACATCCTCTTGTGATTTCTTTTTTAATTTAACTTCGCTATCATCAACTGAAGAATCCCAACCATCTACATCTACTACATTATTTTTCTTATCCCTGGCAAAATATCCTTCTCTAACAGCTTGTACATTCATAAAATCTGGAAAATATTCTTTATTTTCATACAACATATGAGCGTGCGTACTTACATAATTCTGATATTCTTCATCAAATATTTTTAAATATTCTCCTCTTCCATCTGGTGCAGAATCATCTCGTACCTTATCTACAGCATCAATAAAAAATAATGTTAATGCCTTAATTTTTCTGCCTTGACGAATAATATTAAACTGCTTAGCAAAATGATTTTCTATTGCTAATCTTATTTGAATTCTTACTGCTTCATTCTTTTCTACTTCATAATTGCTATGTCCAATTTCTAACCCAAAGAAACCTTCTTTTGTTGCAATTGACAATGGCTTTAATTTATGTGGTTCTTCTGATATACGATAATCTTTGTATTGCGATAAACCGCCTGATAATTCTTCTAGCGAGGCTCCTCCTCCTACTCGAAATGATTTAAATCTTATTGTTCCACCTTGATCTTGTGAAAAAATCTCAATTTTCGCTTTTAAATCTGATGTAAAAGCCAAATATCTAACATATGGATAATCTTTTGGTATTACACCATAAACCGTTTTAACCGTAATTTTTTTTACCAAATTTTTCTGATATGCAGCATACGAATCTAGTTTATAAATTTGATTATATAATTGTTTATGTGTTGCTGAATAACGTAAAATAAATAAGGGATATAATTTCTCAATAGCAACCAATGATTTTGATTTTTTCTTTTTCGTTCCTTCAATTTTTTGTGGCTCATCAATAATTACTATTGGCTTTATGTATTTAATATCTTCCCAAAGATTCTGCCCATATTCATCTTCCTGACGAATCTTATTTGTACTTTTATTGAATGCTTGAATATTGAGAACACAAATACTTAGATCATTACTCTCAACTAATTTTGAACTGATTTGTTTTGGGTTACTACTATCATAAATAAAACTGTGTTTCCCTATATCAATATTATAAAGACGTTTAAAATGATCTGTTAACTGCTCCATTGATTTTTCTACACCTTTACGAATGGCTATTGATGGGACCACAATCATAAATTTTTTAAACCCATATTCTTTATATAATTCAAGAATCGTACGAAGATACACATACGTTTTACCAGTTCCCGTTTCCATCTCAATTGTAAAATTATTTCCATCTTCAAGCGTATTATCTGCAAATAAATTATTTGCTAATTGTACTCTTCTTAAATTTTTCAATAAACGAGTGCCTACTACAATATCACTATTTCTAACTGGATCTCCTTCACCAAATTTTCGTGTACGATTGGGTCTGTAAATCCCATCTACGTTTCTTGATAATCCTCTAAATAATTCTATTGTTGAACGAATTGCTTGCATTTGATAATCAAGATCATCTTCAAATTGAAATGTAATACGCTTAGGCATCTTCTTTTCCTCCGATTTTAAAAATTTTCTTTTGTTTAAATAAATTCAACTGTGTATGCTGGCTTATTTGTTCCAGCGTTTTTCTCAATTAATGCTTTTAATCTTCTAAATGTTTCGTCTTTTAATGAAATATCATCTTTAAAAGCAGAATCTCTAAAAATAAATTTAATTGGTAATGGATCAAGTTCTGATAATTTTGAAACTAATTCTTCTGTAATTTCTGTTTCTAAGCACACTAAATAACTACTTGCATAAAGATAGGTACGTTTTCCTAAATCTGATAATCGCACTAAGGATTCCGAAAGTGGTAAATCTCTTTGTCGAAGCATTAACTCATATACAATGTTTACATCATCTGCACCTGGTATAAAATCTATAAGCTCCGGACTATTCTCTATTTGTGTAACATCTAATTGCCCCATATCAATAAGTGAATTCCATTTAATATTTGTATCGGAAGTTTTAAATACTTTAAATCCATCATCTATATCATTTTCTGGGAATTCTTGTTTGATTTTTTCTCCAACTCTTCTTATTCGCTCTTTTGCAATTTCAGACAACTTATGTGGTAAATGTTTCTTTTCACATAAACCTATTGCATTTTTAATTGTCGTTTTATTATCATTAGAAGCTTTTTCTAGTCCCTTATCTAAATCCTCTGGCAACTGAACTAAAATAAATTTTCTTTTTCCACCATCTTCTGCATTAAGTTGCATAATCGCATCCGCTGTAGTTCCAGAACCACTAAAAAAATCAAGAATCGTTGCTTCTTTATTATCTACGACTAAGTTTATTATGTATTTAATCAATTTAGTTGGTTTTGGGGTATCGAATATATTTTCTGGCATCTCTTCTAATAATTCATATTTAGCCTGCCTATTATGTCCTGTTTTTTCAAAATCTATCCATAGTGATGATGGTGGAAGACCTTTCATATCACGCAAGTATGTCCTTCTTTTTATATTAGTTTGATCTGCATTAAAATATATCTCTCCAGTATCCATTTTTTGCTTTAATGTTTCTTTTGACCATCTCCATCCATTTTTTGGTGGTTTTATTATAGTTCCATTTGGAGCTTTTATGTCATACTTTAAATTTTCACGATAATTTGGAGAATTTAAAGGATTTCCATCAAACCATGGTCCTTTGGGATCATTATCTGGATTCTTAAAGTGTTTTTGCTTTTTCTCATCGTACTGTTTTTGTGGCATCCAATCAACTGATTTAGAATAAATCAACGTTTCATTATGATCATAAGAAAACTGTTTAGCATCATTATTACTATTATCAGATGATCTCCATATAGCATTACATACAAAACAGTCTTCACCAAAAATCTCATCACATAATTTTTTTAAATTAGCAGCCTCATGATAGTCAATAGATATAAAAATAACGCCTTGTTCAGAAAGTAAATCTTTTGCTATTACTAATCTAGGATATATCATATTCAACCATTTTGCATGATATCTATTCTGTGATTTACTATTTATAACAAGTCTCTGTCCTAATTCTCCAATAACCCCTTCCTCTAAATCACTTTCTTTTTTATTCATTTTAAAAATATCATTATAAATAAAATCTTTTCCCGTATTATACGGTGGATCTATATAAATTATTTTAATTGCTCCATAGTAATTTTGACGAAGCATCTTTAATACTTCTAAATTATCTCCTTCAATATATACATTCTCCGTCGTCTCCACATTTTTACTCTCTTCTGCATAAAAATTCAATGTTCTACCAACAACATTCTCTTGTGCTAGTTTTTTAGCATTCTTTTTACCTGCCCATGTGATTTCATATTTTTCATTTTCAACTTTTTGAAACTGCCCTAATTCTTCTTTTAAAGCATCAAAATCAACTTCTCCGTCTTTTACCACAGATGGAAAAATGCTTTCTAATTTTCTCACTTGTTCATTTACAATATTGTTAATATTCTGATCTACTTTTTTATATTCCATAGTAACCTCCAATTTCTCATTTTCAGCACTATGACCCTAACATATCCAGTAAAATCAGTTCTACAATATTATAAAAATTCTACTGTATATGTCATTTTTTTCATTCCATTATTTTTTTCTATTAATGCTTTTAATCTTCTAAATGTTTCATCTTTTAATGCTATATCATCTTGGAATGCTGAGTCTCTGAAAATGAATTTTATTGGCAAAGGATCAATCTTTGCCAACTTATCAATTAATTCTTCTGTAATCTTTGTCTCAAGGCAAACCAAGTAACTATCCGCATAAAGGTAGGTACGTGAATACCCCCCCCGAAAATTTTCTCTACTTTTGAGGATAGTGGTACATCTTTTTGTCTTAACATTAATTCATAAACAATATCCACATCTTTTGTATTTGGCATAAAATCCACAAGATCAGGTGTATATTCAAGTTGATTAATATTTACTTGTCCTAAATCCATAAGAGAATTCCATTTAATATTAGTATCCGCAGTTCTAAATACTTTAAAACCAGTATCAATATCTACATCAGGATTCTCCAATTTAATTTTTTTAGATACTCTCTGTATTCTGTCTTCTCCTATTTCGTTAATTGTTTTATATCCAGATTTTCTTGCATCACTATTTTCAGCACATTCTTCCATTGCCTGTACTAGAATATATTTCCTATTTGCACCATCTTCAAGATTTTGTTCCATTACTGCTTGAGCAGTTGTACCCGAACCAGAAAAGAAATCAATAATTAAATCTTCTTTCTTAGTAGTATATTGCACTAACTTTTTAATAAGCGAAACTGGTTTTGAATAGTCAAATACATTAGTATCAAATACATGCAATAAATTTTTTTTTGAATTATCATTTGAAAATTCATTCTCAATAAATTCAAGTGATGAAATTGCTTTTGTTCGTTTCATATACTCAATTTCAAAATCATTTCCTTTTTTTATTATCTTACAATTCTGATAAGTCTTTGTATATATTCTAGAATATCCATCATATTTTTTTAACACTACAAAGTCATTTTTATACCCCCAATCAAATTTATCCTTACTCCATCGCCATGCCCAATCTGCCCTCGCATGCTTTCCGTTCTTTCTTTCTAAATATTTTTCATATGATTGTCCTGGGTATAAAGTTTCTCCTTCTATCTCAATAGGATAATCTAAACTAGAACTATATGATAAACTATCATAATCTAATGTCTGATTAAGTTTATATTTACCTCTTTCATTCACATGTTTATCTACATATTTAAATCCAGCGTCCGTATGCTGTGGTAAATAGATTAATGGATTTTCATTAGAATATGCCAGAATATAATCATGGTTTCTTGCAATAGCCTCTGTTGTTTTTCCAGCTTTCTTCGTTACTCGCGGAAAACATGCCATAAAATTATCATCCCCAAATATTTCATCACATATTTTTTTTAAATTGAAAACCTCATTATCATCAATTGAAATAAAAATAATTCCGTCATAACTTAATATATCTTTTGCAATGGATAGACGAGTATACATATTAGTCAACCAATTTGCATGAAATCTATTTTGTGATTTCATATTTACCGTAAATCTGTTTCCAAAATCGTCTACATTTCCTTCTGCAAATTCAGAATCTTTTTTTTTCATAACATCCTTATCCCGATATATAAAATCCGTTCCTGTATTATATGGTGGATCAATATAAATCATTTTAGCTGCAGCGTAATAATTCTGTCTAAGCAATTTTAATACTTCTAAATTTTCTCCTTCAATATATAAATTATTTGTTTTATTGCTATCTATACTTTTTTCTTCAATAAATTTCAATGTTCTTCCAGCAACATCTTCTTGTGCTAATTTTTTTGCATTTTGTTTCCCAGACCAGATAAATTCATATTTTTCACTACCAACTTCTTGAAAATCTCCCAATTCTTCTTTCAATGCTTCAAAATCAACCTCTCCATCTTTTACTACTGCTGGAAATACCTGAGCCAGTTTTTTTACATTATCGCCGACAATATCATTCATCTGCTGCGATACCTTATGATCCATTACTCTATCCTCCTATATTTCTTCGTTATCTAATTCTTGAATTTGTATTTTTATTTCCTTATTTATTTTCATGCGTTCCATATTTGTAACAGCTTTATTCAATCTGTTTTTATCTGCAATTAATTGCAGATACTTCTGACATATCCTAGAAGTCCTACTTGAATCATACCAAAAATCACTTTCCAGCAACCTTTGCGTATGTGAATACTCCTTCTCATTTATCACCATATATGCCTTATAATACCATTCTTTATAAAGCTGTACCTTATCTGTTTTATTCTTTAATAAATTATAATTCATATAGTTCAACAGTCTTTGCCTTGCACTATCTGGAATCCCTATCATATATTTATCTGTCAAAAGGCTTTGTTCTATCACCATTTCATTATGATTCACCTGACTTAATCGTTTAATTGCAAATGAATAAATCTCATCCTTTGCATCATATATATGTATTACACACAAAGGTTTTATAATATCTTGGTAAATATTTGCAAGATAATTTGATTCTTTAATATTTTCCACTTCCATATCATAAAATTGTATAGCCTCACAATGGTAAATTCCATCGTTTAGTGATGGTATTTCTTCCCCGATAATCTGATATTCCAATTTTACATTTTTTATAGCTTTTTTTATTCTATTTTTATCTTTAGATTTTAAAACTTTTGGTATAAAATCTTTCAAGTTAACCTGATAATCTAGCTTATACGCATCTGGTATATTGAACATAACATCATCCCTTTTTATATCTTCTCCAACTCTATTTATTCCACAACTAAAAACGAAATCAATTCAAAATCATCTGCTGTTTCTTCTGCAAATGCATTATTAAATCCACCAAAATCAAACATTAATTGTGTTGCCTTTGATTCCTCTTCCCCTTTAATTGATTTAATCGCTTTATTTAACAAGTCCGAATAAAATTGCATATCTTTTGCATTATTCGTTCGTACAAAAAATTGTTGAAATAATTCCATAATCGGTTGTTTTTTCTTGTAGCAAAGTTTTCGAAACTGCTTGACTACTTCTCGTGCTTGTCCATTTCCATAAAATACTTCACCATTATTTCTCATATAAATAAGATAGTATGGATATAAGGAACTGCCTGATTTAGGCTTATTAGCATCATTCCTATGTTTGAAACAAAACAGAACTCCTACATTATCTCCATCTGTAACTGAATAAACTCCCTTTGGAACTTTTTTAATTTCAGGAACATTTTGAATATATTCTGACAACTCATTTAGATATTCATTCATATTTAAATCTGTCAGTGAAATATTATCATTCGCATCCTCTATATCAATAACTTCATCTTTTAATCGTTCTAGCTGCCGTTTTCTAAAATTGAAGTCATTCATTTCTGGTGTAAGCACATCCTCATCACCCGTAGATACTAAATTCAGAGTTGTCATCTTACCTTTGACCCTTGCTTCAAGTCCTAGATAATCATTTAACTCCATATTGGGGAAGAAATTAATCATCTGAATATTTGTATTTTTACTTCCAATACGATCAATTCGCCCAAATCTTTGTATCAATGAAACGGGATTCCACTGAATGTCAAAATTAATCACGGTATCACAATCTTGTAAATTCTGTCCCTCAGAAATACAATCTGTAGCAATTAATAAATCTATCTGTTCATCTACTGAAATTTCTTTTTTCATTTTTGAAAGTGGTGAAAATGCACATAATACAGAATTAAATTCATTATCCACATTCTTATTATTTGTTACTACTCGTTTACCCGTTACACATGCTGTATATACATTAAGTTTTTTTGATAATTCGTCATATAAATAATCTGCCGTATCTGCAAATGCAGTAAATACAATAACTTTTTTGTTTCCATTATTATATGGCGTTTCTTTTAACTTATATTCTAATATTTTTATAAGATCTCTCAGCTTTTGATCTCTTTGCTCAGTAAGAACTTTTTTAGCATTTTCATGAATTTTAGATATGATTCTTTTATCACTCTCTAAATCTTCCAAATAATCATCAATTCTCAAATGCTTTACATCAATTTCATATTTACCTTCAATATATACTTCTTCATTATCATCAAATTCTGTATCTTCTTGTAAGACATCTCCAATTCCTTTTGATAACGATTCCTGTGTACGTTCAATCTTTTCTATCATCCTACGAAGAGTTTCCTCAAATGAATATACAGAACTTTCCAATCGTTTAAACAAATTAAATCTATGTAAAATAATCATTCCATTCGCCTGAGTATCAAACTCCATATATCCCCCATGTTTTCCCTTAAGCGAATACTTGTCTGTATATATCTTTGTGTATTCTTTCTTAATATACTTCATCGGTGTATATACACTTAATATTAATGCTTCCAATAGTTCATTTGTTTCTTTAAAATTTAATAACTCACCTTCTGTATCAATGTCACTATTAAGTGTAATTGGACGATTTTTTTCAGGAAACTTGCCAACTCCATTATTCCCGTAATAATTCGTAATATGTTTCCTGCTGCGTGCTATAGTCATCATTTCAAGTAATTTATAAAAATCAGAAGGAAGACTATCTAATAATTCATCCTTTTTATGATGAGATCTTTTTTCCCATGCATTAATACTCGCAGATGTTCTTCGTAAAAGATTCTCTACACTTGTGATTCCTTTTTCTTCAAAAGCTGAATCTGTATCTCTTGTAATAATACTAATCTGATTCTTCAAATCAACCAAACTATTATTTACAGGTGTTGCCGATAACATAAGGACTTTTGTATTATTATTTCCATGCTTTATAACATCCTGCATTAATCTTGCATATCGAGTCATAATTAACTGATCATTATCATCATATCTGTCATTCCTATTACGGAAGTTGTGACTTTCATCAATAACAACCAAATCATATAATCCCCAATCAAATTTTTTCAAATCTTGTCCTGAACGCGACATTCCACTATATCTAGATAAATCTGTATGAAACATGATTCTATAATTAAATGTTTCCTTTAAAAATGAATCCTTGTAATCTCCTCTAAATGAATTCCAGTTATCATATAATTTGGCTGGTGTTAAAACCAACACCCTATTCATCCCAATTTCAAAATATTTTATAATTGCTAAAGCTTCAAATGTTTTTCCTAAACCTACCGAATCTGCAATAATACAACCTCCATATGTATTAAGTTTTCGAATAGCAGAAACCACACAATCTTTCTGAAAATCATATAACGCATTCCAAATTTGTGTCTTTTTAAATCTTACACTATCTCTCTCAAAACGTTCTACCCCAGCATCTAACTGATCACCAAATAACTCATTCAAAGTAAAATAATATAAAAACTCTGGAGCATGTTCTTTATATACATATTGTAAACTGATAAGTAATTCTTTTTTATAATCTACAGAAAATCGTTTATTAAACCATATACGATTAAAAGTCTCTGTTGCCCCTTGTATTTGTTCTTTATCTGCACTTCCACTTAATATGCTGTCAAAATTAATATTACTAAGCAATTCTCTGTTATTTTTTTTCGATACTTCAAGTGATGATGACCCTTGAATCATAAAGTCGTCATCTATAATCAAAACATTCCCACCTACTTGTATTCCTGAATTTACTTTTCGAACATTAACATATTTTTCTATAAAATCATGCATGCTCCTTGCTCTTGAAAAATGTTGTAATTTATTTTTTTCTGTTATGTCGTATGCATTAAATAATACATCTGTTGGATTTATTTCAAATTCATGTGCTATCTCTGACTGCTGCGGTAAATATCTCACATCACGAATTACAAAATTAATTTTTTTTACGTTCTTCAGATTTTTTTCCAACAATGAAAATACCGAAATCGTCAGTTTATCATTCACAATATTTACTACTGCATCTTTCTTATTTTGAAGAACCTCATTAATTTTTTGAATCATTTGTTCATTGGTATTTATCGCATTCATTGTATTAATCTCATCTTTCCGTATATATTGGCATTTTATCTTTCAAATTATCTATTCGTAATTATAATTTGGTATCATACAACCAATATCATAATATTTTCATAATAAAAATATTATATTCTATAATCAGATTAATTACAACCATCTATAATTAATTGATTGATTTATAATGTTAATATTAAAATTAAAAATCTTTCCAAATTCTTACTTAATATATGTAACGAATTTGAAAAGATTTTGTATATTCACAGCTCAACTATTTTTGACACATATTATAAAAATCAATCATCTTCTTTTCTATAATTTCAAATTTAAATGTTGGTACAGGGCAATAATTGCTTTTTGACATTTTTCCTCCTATACTTCTTCCATACTTTGTTAATATCCAATCTCCAGATTTATCCTTTATAACTACTCCCATTTTTTCCCACAAATCGTAAACCCATTTTGTATCCATTCCAACTTTATTTCCAACAAACCGTGCAGACATTCTCATCGTTAAATTACCTCCAATTTTTAATTGATTATATGTTTCGTATTATGATATAATCATATCACAATTATTGTCCGCATAATAGATGTTTTTATATTTATATTGTCCGCATCAGAAGGAGATTAAAATGCCAAGAGGTAAAACTAACAAAGAATTTATCAACAAAACAATTTTCATGGAACTTATACGTTATAAAAAGAGTAGTATTCGTCAACTCGGAAAACTTGAATCCATTGCTTGCACTGAACGAACTATACGACGATCTCTTAATGAAGGACTTATTACTCACAAATTTTTAGATCAAATTGCTCGTCATCTAGATCTAGATCCAGAATTACTCTCTGGAAAATTGCATAAACACGCTGATTCTATTGATGATCCAATATTAAAGCAATTATATTTAAACACACTTTCACCAGATCGACACCCTTATTACAAAAAAATATATACTGAACAAATAAAAAAACCGATTGCTGATTTTTTATCATCTTTACTATCTTTTTTTAAAATTTCTTATAAACAGTTAAATGAATTTCCATTTGAAACACAATATCAATTTCAATATGATTTTTTTGAAGCAATAATTCCTATTATAGATAAATATTTTAAAACTGATGGCTATGGAAATCCACTTAACGAGAATTTGTATTTGCCACTCGCCCAATTAGAAACATACTACGAACAACATGAAATGGAAATTTACGCACTTCAAACACTGCGCTCTAAATTTCTTCAAAATTTGCCTAAAGGATATACAAAACAACAAATATCTAAAATGTCCTCTGAGGAATTAATTGAATTAGATCGTATGATTCAATGGGAATCTCAAAATCAATCTTAACAACTCAACCTTCCCACCAGTAAAACTGGCATAAACAGTTGATTTTTCAACTAAAATTTTAAAATAATTGGTACTATCATTTTCTCAATAAAACTTCCTATAACTGGAGCAGGTTTCTTCTGCTCCTTGCAGCTAAAATTACTTCCAAATTTGATGCTCTTATCAGGCTAGATTAGGCAAAGGTACTGATTCTGGATGATTCCGTAGTTAAGCGGAATCGAAGTAAATCTGTAAAACTGCCTGCACATGTTTACGATCATGTAGAACATAAATTTCACAAGAGATTTTGTTTACATTGGGCTAGTCCGATGGTTACAGTTTTATCCCTGTTGGGTTCAATCTGCTTTCTTCCACTAAAAAGAACAATTGTTACAATGAAATTTCTAAAAATATTGATCATCGTACAAACGGTTATAAGTTT
>OCAV01001630.1_pt1 | contig 13968 bp, 12 predicted proteins | sample 1538331 | NCBI WGS metagenome assembly OCAV01 (sample SAMEA2580297, study PRJEB22360) | human gut metagenome | biome: human gut; feature: human-associated habitat; material: faeces | place: Denmark | collected 2008/2010
GGACGCTGCCCTTCGTGCGAGGCACCTCCCGCGCCCGCACCATCGGCAATGTGGAAGCCGTGCAGCTGGCCATTTCCCGAGGCGCGGCCATCCAATTTGACGATATCGCCCAGTCTCCTTTCTTCCGCTACTGGTCCAACGGAACAGAACACGAAGTGTGGTTCGAAGATGTCCGCAGCTTGAATAGGAAATTTGACCTTGTCGAAGAGTTCGGCCTAAGAGGCGTATCCTACTGGCAGATAATGCAACTATTTCGGGCCAACTGGCTCCTTCTGGCTGACCGGTTCAATTTGACACACCAGTTGTGACGATTTTACGCACCAGTTGAGGCAAGTTGACACGTAACAAAATGAAGATGTGCACGTAACACTTTTCAAAAGTGTTACGTGCACATCTTCATTTTGTTACGTGTTCAATATACGCTTGGCGTTCTCCACGCGTTCTGTTGTGGGGGGCTCCACCCCTTCCAGGGGATACTCAAGCCCCAGTTCTTTCCATTTATATACGCCCAGCGTATGGTAGGGAAGAACTTCTACTTTTTCTACATTCTTCAGGGTCGCGATAAAGTCATGAAGTCTTATGAGATATGCATCTTCATCGCTTCTTCCCGGAACCAGGACGTGGCGAATCCAGACTGGCTTTCCTATATCTGAGAGATATCCTGCCAGTTCCAGGATATTCTGGTTTGATTGTCCGGTCAGAATCTTATGCTGTCCGTCATCGATATGCTTGATATCCAGCAGCACCAGATCGGTGTACTCCATCAGTTTTCGGAATTTTCCAAAGAACGGCTCTTTTTTTGTAAATGGATTTCCGCTGGTATCAAGGGCAGTATGGATACCTTCCTGCCTGGCCCTTTCGAATAGTTCTAATAAGAAGTCGATCTGTAAGAGGGGCTCGCCTCCGCTGACTGTGATCCCGCCTTTGCTTCCCCAGTAAGAGCGGTACTTTAGCGCCTTTTCTATTAGTTCATCCGCAGTATAAGGGGTTCCTGCCCTCTTATTCCAGGTGTCCGGGTTGTGACAGAACTGGCAGCGCATGGCGCAGCCGGAGGTAAATATCACGTAGCGGACGCCTGGTCCATCTACAGAGCCAAAACTTTCCAAAGAATGAATGTATCCTTTTGTCATACTCTTGCTCCTTCTTACATTCTATCGTGACAGGTTCTGGCGATAACGTCCATCTGCTGTTCCCTGGTCAGGTCAATGAACTTAACCGCATATCCGGACACGCGAATCGTGAAATTGGCGTATTCCGGCTTTTCTGGGTGCTCCATAGCATCAATTAGTTTCTCGGTGCCAAACACGTTTACATTCAGATGATGCGCTCCTTGGCTGAAATATCCGTCCAGCACGCCTACCAGATTGTCCGTGCGCTCCTCATCGCTGTGCCCAAGCGCGCCCGGGCTGATGGTCTGCGTATTAGAGATTCCGTCAAGGGCAAGTTCATAAGGAAGCTTCGCCACAGAGTTCAGAGACGCCAGCAGCCCGTTCTTCTCCGCGCCGTATGATGGGTTCGCCCCAGGCGCCAGTGGCTCTCCTGCTTTTCTTCCATCCGGCAGCGATCCGGTAGCCTTGCCATATACTACGTTGGACGTAATGGTAAGGATTGAGGTTGTGGGTTCAGAATTCCGGTAGGTATGGCATTTCTTAAGTTTATGCATGAATGTCTTGAGAAGCCAGATTGCGATCTCGTCCGCACGGTCGTCATCATTCCCGTATCTTGGGAAGTCTCCCTGCGTCTCAAAGTCCACCGCCAGGCCGTCCTCGTCTCGAATCACCTTGACCTTGGCATACTTGATCGCGCTCAAGGAATCGACCACATGAGAGAATCCGGCGATCCCGGTGGCGAATGTACGTCTTACATCCGTGTCGATAAGCGCCATCTCCGCTGCCTCATAGTTGTACTTGTCATGCATATAGTGAATCATATTCAGGGTGTCCACATACAGTTTTGACAGCCATTCCATCATAGCGTCATATCGTTCCATAACTTCATCGTAATCCAGATACTCTGAGGTGATCGGCCTGTACGCCGGCGCTACCTGCTCTCTCGACTTTACATCGATACCGCCATTGATGGCATACAGCAGGCATTTCGCCAGATTAGCGCGGGCGCCGAAGAACTGCATCTCCTTGCCTGTCTGGGTGGCTGACACGCAGCAGCAGATGGAATAGTCGTCCCCCCATACCGGGCGCATGACATCATCATTTTCATACTGGATGGAACTTGTGGTCACGGATATCATGGCCGCATACTTCTTGAAGTTCTCCGGCAGGCGCGGGGAATAGAGCACCGTCAGGTTCGGCTCCGGCGATGGACCCATGTTTTCCAGGGTATGAAGGAATCGGTAATCGTTCTTCGTCACCATAGAACGTCCATCCTGTCCGAGTCCTCCCACCTCCAGGGTCGCCCAGACCGGATCTCCGGAGAAGAGTTCATTATATGACGGAATTCTTGCAAACTTCACCATTCGAAACTTCATAACCATGTGGTCGATCAATTCCTGAGCCTGCGTCTCAGTAAGCGTTCCCTTTTCCAAGTCTCTCTGCATATAGATATCCAGGAATGTGGAAATGCGTCCTACACTCATAGCTGCCCCGTTCTGGGTCTTGATGGCTGCAAGATAGCCGAAGTAGAGCCATTGTATCGCTTCTTTCGCGTCCTTGGCCGGCTGCGAGATGTCATAGCCATAGACCGAAGCCATCTCTTTCATTTCTTTTAATGCCTTGATCTGGTCTGCGATCTCTTCCCGCAGGCGGAAGTCCGTACCCTTCATGCCGTGCCTCTCGCCGCGGATAAAGTCCTGCTGCTTACGCTCGATCAAGTAGTCGATGCCATAGAGCGCTACGCGCCGGTAATCCCCTACGATACGTCCCCTGCCATATGTATCCGGCAGACCCGTAATAATCTTGTTGTGGCGCGCCCTTTTCATCTCCGGCGTATAGATATCGAATACGCCCTGATTGTGCGTCTTATGATATTTGGTAAATATCTCGTGAAGTCTCTCGCTTGGCTGGTAGCCATAGGGGATGCAAGCCTGCCATTCCTGGCATAAAAGCGCGCTTCAGCGGCTTGTCTGTCTGAAGACCCACCACTTGTTCCAGATCCTTCCTATCTTCCTCAATATATCCAGGGCCATAAGCCGTAAGCCCGGATACGATCTCTGTCTCCATATCCAGTACTCCGCCTTTTGCACGCTCTTCTTTCTGAAGTTCCTGCAATCTGCCCCATAGTCTGTCGGTTGCTTCTGTAGCGCCCGCCAGGAATGACGTGTCGCCTTCATACGGAACGTAGTTGTTCTGGATAAAGTCTCTTACATCAACGTCATCTTTCCATAGCCTTCCCTTAAAACCTTCCCACTGTTCATACTGTGCCATTCTAATTTATCCCCTTTCGTGTATCAGGTTTTCATTTTCTCGCACAGTATATCACCCGGAAATAAAAATATCAAGCCTTATTCTGATAATTGTTCTCATTACTAATCATGTATGCAATTTTGTGCAATATGCTTTAAGCTTATAGCATTTATTGATAGTCCAAATACTGTTTGCCCCAGTTACACATTTCGACCAGTATAGGCGAAAGGGTATTGCCAAAATCCGTAAGCGAATACTCTGTTTTTGGCGGTACGACAGGATATACTTTTCGATTTATAAGTCCATCCTTTTCTAATTCACGGAGCTGTTGGGCCAGCATCTTATCAGTCGCCTTAGGCATTAACTTGTGAATCTCGCTATAACGCAATGTCTTCCCCATCAAATGCCACAGGATGACCGATTTATACTTGCCGCCGATCAGCTGGATTGTCGCTTCGACAGGACAAGTAAATTCACAACACTTGGTATTCATCAAATCACCATACTTTCTTTTTGGGTAGTATATAACTTAATAGTGCGTTCTTGTCATATAATCTATTGCAGGTATAATTATAGTATAGGTTAACCTGATACACAACGACAAATCAAGGAGGATTTTTTATGAATTTTTTGGATATTGCAAAAACACGCTTTTCTGTAAGAAAATATACAGACAAGAAAGTAGAGGCAGAAAAACTTGATCAAATTTTAAACGCTGCACATGTAGCGCCTACCGCCGCTAATCTACAGCCCGTGCGCTTGCTGGTCATACAACAAGAAGAAGGGTTAAAAAAGATTTCCAAGGCTGCTAATCTACATGGGGCGCCTTTAGCGATCCTTGTCTGCGCCGACCATTCCAAGGCATGGAAACGTCCTTTTGACGGCAAAAAAACCACGGATATTGATGCTTCTATTTTGACAGACCATATGATGCTAGAAGCTACGGAACTTGGCCTGGGTTCTGTATGGATATGTTTCTTCAAGCCAGACATTATAAAAGAAGAATTTCAGCTGCCGGATTCTCTTGAGCCGATCAATATCCTGGCTATCGGCTATGCGGATGAAGCGCCGGCAGACCCAGAACGCCATTTGGCAACGCGTATCCCATTGGGCCAATTGGCATCCTATGAAAAACTTGATTAAACCATTTATAAAAGCACAGGGGCAGCGCGATTTAAGACGAATCACGCTGCCCATATTCCTATTATTTCAAATTATTTCAGATGCCAGATATCTTTATTGTATTCCGCTATCGTCCGGTCGGAGGAGAAGTACCCTGCCATCGCGATGTTGGTCAGCATCTTCTTGCTCCACGCCTTGCGATCCGCATACTCTTCGTATGCGCGGTTCTTGGTGGCAATATAGTCTTTCAGGTCCAGAAGTGTCATGAACCAGTCCTTCTGGATCAGTTCCGCATGAATCTGAAGCAGATGGTAAGGATCGCCGATCTTCATCATCTCTGGGCTGATAATGAAGTTGATCAGGGAGCGGATCTGCTCGTCATTAATATAGTAATCCACCGCCCGGTAGTCCCGGTTCGCATAATGGTCAATGACCTGCTGGCTGGACTCGCCGAAGATATAGATGTTGTCATCCCCCACCAGTTCGTGGATCTCCACGTTGGCCCCATCTTCCGTGCCAAGCGTCACCGCCCCGTTCAGCATGAACTTCATGTTGCCCGTTCCGGATGCTTCCTTGGAGGCCAGGGATATCTGCTCGGAGATATCGCAGGCAGGTATCAGATGTTCAGCCATGGTTACATTATAATTTTCCACCATGACTACCTTGAGGTATGGCGCCACATCCGGATCATGATCTACCAGTTCCTGCAGGCACAGGATCAGATGGATGATATCCTTTGCGATGGTGTATGCCGGCGCGGCCTTTGCCCCGAAGATCATGGTAATCGGTATCTGCGGCTTCTTTCCGGCCTTTATTTCCATATATTTATAGATCACATACAGGGCATTCATCTGCTGCCGCTTGTACTCATGCAGGCGCTTGATCTGGATGTCGAAGATAGAATCCGGGTTCAGTTCCAGCCTCTGCGTCTCTTTTAAATATTCCGCCAGCTGCACTTTCTTCTGGTGCTTCACATCCAGGAGTTTCTCTAATGCGATCTCGCTGTCGATGTGGCGCAGCAGTTTCTCCAACTTGTTGGCATCCTTTCGGAAGTCTTCCTCCACATACCCGCTGATCCAGCGCACCAGTTCCTTATTGCAGTGCAGAAGCCACCGGCGGAAGGTAATGCCGTTCGTCTTGTTATTGAACTTCTGCGGGTAGATATCATAGAAATGCTTCAATTCGGAATTCTTCAGTATCTCCGTATGAAGAGCCGCCACTCCATTGACGCTGTGCCCGAAGTGGATGTCCATATGTGCCATGTGGACGCGGTTCTGTTCATCTATAATGGCAACCCTTGGATCCTGGTATCTTCCCTTGACGCGCGTATCCAGATCCTTGATAATCGGCACGATCTGCGGCGCTACCTGCTCTAAGTAATCCAGCGGCCATTTCTCCAGCGCTTCTGCCAGGATCGTATGGTTCGTATACGCGCAGGTCTTCTGCACGATCTCGATGGCTTCATTAAAGTCGATCTGATTCTGCACCAGCAGACGGATCAGTTCCGGGATCACCATGGACGGGTGGGTGTCATTGATCTGGATCGCCACATGCTCATGCAGCCGGCGAAGGTCATATCCCTTTTCTTTGCATTCCTTTAAGATCAGCTGGGCCGCGTTGGATACCATAAAGTACTGCTGGTAGATCCGAAGAAGGTTGCCTGCCTTGTCGCTGTCATCCGGGTACAGAAAGAGCGTCAGGTTCTTGCCGATATTGTGCTTGTCAAAGTTGATCCCGTCCCCGATAATGCTCTCGTCCACGCCTTCCACATCAAAAAGGTGCAGTTTGTTCTTCCCATTCTCATAGCCCGCAACATCAATGTCATACAGCCTGGAAGTCAGCGTAAAATCACGGAACGGCACTTCAAATCTAATTCCCGTATCCGTAAGCCAGCTCTCGGGCTCTATCCATGGATTCGGCACTTCCTTCTGCTTGTGCCCCTGAAATACCTGGCGGAACAGGCCCATATGGTAGTTCAGGCCGATTCCGTCGCCGGCAAGGCCCAAAGTTGCGATGGAATCCAGGAAGCAGGCGGCAAGCCTTCCAAGTCCGCCGTTTCCAAGGGACGGCTCCGGCTCCACTTCTTCAATCCGGGAAAGCTCCCTGCCATTTTTCTTCAGGACTTCTGCCACCTCTTCATAGATGCCAAGATTAATCAGGTTATTAGACAGAAGCTTCCCAATCAGGAATTCTGCGGAAATATAGTATAATTTCTTATCGCCCTCAATCGCCGGCGTCTCTTTCAGTCTTTCTTTCGTATAGGCAAGCAGGACATAATACAATTCCTTATCGCTTGCATCTTTCATCTCTTTATTTAATTTTGTCTGCACCAAGGCCGTCAATTCATTTTCTAACATAATCTTCCTCCTTTTGCCATTTCTTCTACACTCTAACACAAATCCAGTTTTTTTTCCACTATCCCTTTACCGCTCCCGCGGCAACACCTTTAATGATATGCTTCTGGCTAAGCAGATAGAAGACAATGATCGGAAGAATGGCCAGTACCAGCATCGCCATCATAGCGCCCATATCAACGGAGCCATACCCGCCCCTCAGATATTGGACCGCGATGGGGAGCGTCTTATAGTCGCTGCCGATGACCAGATAAGGAAGCAGGTAGTCGTTCCAGATCCACATGGCATTCAAGATTGCGATGGTGATCACCGTCGGCTTCAATATCGGAAGCACGATCCTGAAAAATGTCTGAAGAGGCGCGCAGCCATCAATCATCGCCGCCTCTTCTATCTCCAGCGGGATGGACTTGATGAATCCGCAGAACATGAAGACTGAAAGGCCACAGCCAAACCCCAGGTACAGAAATATGATTCCCACCGGATTATCCAGATACAGCATGTTGGCGATCTTCGTCATCGTAAACATCACCATCTGGAAGGGCACGATCATCGCGAAGACGAACAGATAATAGAGCGCCGTGGTAAATCGATTCTTAACCCTTATGATATACCAGGCGGTCATCGAAGTACACAGTATGATGAGGGCTACCGAAAATACTGTGATGAATAGGGAATACCCGAATGCGGACAAAAATCCGGTCTTTTCTACCCCTCCCACGTAGTTCTCAAGCCCTGCAAACAGATTGCCAACCGGTAAAGCAAAGGGTTCATTGCTGATATACAGCTTGCTTTTAAATGAATTCTGCAGCACCACCAGAATGGGGAGCAGGAAAATCACCGCCAGAACTCCGATTCCCACGGTCAGCGTCACGCCTGCTCTCCGGGACAGTTCGCTTACGTCCTCCTCTTTCTTTGCTTTTTTCCTTCCCATCAGTTCTCCACCTCCCTGCGTCTGGTAAAATAAAGCTGCAGCAGCGCGATCGCCGCGACCATCACGAAGAATACCACGGCCTTGGCCTGCCCTACGCCTTCCCAGCCGGTTCTACCATAAAAGGTATTGTAGATATCAAGCGCCAGCATCTGCGTCTGCCTCCCCGGCAGTCCGGCGGTCAGCGCAAGATTCTGGTCAAACAGCTTGAAGGAGTTGGTAAGCGTAAGGAACAGGCAGATGGTGATGGAGGGCATGACCAGCGGGATCGTAATCTTTCCCAATATCTGAAGATTCGTAGCCCCGTCTATCTTTGCCGCTTCCATCAGTTCTGTGGAAATGTTCTGAATGCCAGCGATATAGATGATCATCATATATCCGATCATCTGCCAGCCCATGAGGATCACCAGCCCCCAGAAGCCGTACCTTGCGCTGGTGGTTATGGTAACCCCGGATCGCAGAAGCACCGCGTTGATGATCAGCTGCCAGATATATCCCAGCACGATGCCGCCGATCAGGTTGGGCATAAAGAATACGGTTCGGTAAAGATTGGTTCCTTTGATTCCTTTTGTAAGCGCAAGCGCCAGAAGAAAAGCGCCTGCATTGATCAGGATGACTGAAACAACTGTAAATCTTGCCGTAAAGGACAACGCTGACAGGAAGTCCTGGTTTGAGAACATCTTCGTATAATTGCTGATGCCTGTGAATCTTGCATCGATCACGGTTGTAAAGTTACAGAACGACAGATAGATTCCCATTACGAACGGAATCAGGAACGCGACCGCAAATGCCAGCAGGGTCGGAAGCACGAAAATAGGAAAATATCTCTTTAAGGTCTTCTGCATAACTTGCTCCTTCCCTATTCACCGTCCGATGAATTGGCTTTTTCCGCAGCCCAGTCCTTTTTCATATCAGATACCACTGCTTTCCATTCCTTGCTTCCCTGGGCGTATTCCAACAAGGACGCGCCGAAATTATCTTTGAAGGTCTGGCTTGGAAATGAGGTAAAGTTCCAGGATATGGTTTCAAGTCCATTGTCATTCATATATCTGACTACTTCTTTTGCCAGCGGATCGTCCGGCTGCTCATCCTCGCTGAACGTCTTAAATGGGGAGATGAATCCAAGTTTGACCATTTCCTTCTTGCCCTTCTCCTCATTGGTCAGCCAATTCAGGAATTCAATGGCAGCCAGCCTCTTGGCTTCATCCACCTTGCTGTTGACGCACCAGAAGTTCTCTGTGCCGATGCACAGGCCCTGTTTTGCATCCTCATCCATTCCTGTATAGATTGGAAGGAATTTTACATCCTCTTCCTTTACGACATTGCCTTTAACGTCAGAGACTTGTCCCCATCCCCAGTTGCCGTTCTGGACCATGGCTGATTTGCCAAGGGCGAATTCCGCCATGGAGTCTTCCACCGTCTTGGAGCCCACAAGTCCAGGTTCCGTACAAGAGTTATTCAGGTACAGGTCGAAGATATTCTGAAAGTTCTTGTTGTAGGTAAAGTCAATCTTCTCTTTGTCTGTCACCCCGCTTTCCTGATACTCATAGTAGATCGGAACGTTGGCAAGATGGGTCTGCCATCTCCAATCCTCCCCTGCAGCAAAAGAAGTGGATGAGAATACGCCTTCAATGCCCAGTTCGTCCTTATGCCTGGTCATATCTTCCACTACTGCTTTCAAGGTTTCAAAATCTTTAATCTCTTCGGCCGAACCGATCTCTACCGCCTTTTGTGGCAGCGCAAAATATTTCTCCATGATCGCATCGTTATAGATGATTCCATACCCCTCTACCACGTAAGGGATTCCATAGACGCCCTTGCCGTCCACGCCCCGGATCGCCATATCCTTATCCGCCAGATTGTTATAGACTTCCGTATCTTCCAGATCCAGGCAGTAATCCTTCCAGTTGTGATAGCCGATGGGCCCGTTTATCTGGAACAGAGTCGGCGGATTCTTCTTGGCAACCTCGGACTTAAGCGTGGATTCATAAGTGCCAGAGGCCGCTGTCACCACCTTTACCTCTACCCCGGTCTCTTTCTTATACTTTTTCGCGATCTCTTCCCACTGCTTTGCCACCTCCGGCTTAAAATTCAGGTAATAGATGGATGCTTTTCCTTCCTCCTTCTTTCCGCACCCAGTCATAGCCATGCCGGCAACCATAGATAATGCCAATCCTGCAGCCAGGATTCTCTTTAATTTCATAACAGTTCTCCCTTCCTTGAAATATTTGGAATACATATTGTAAGTATTCCTGTTTTCAAGGAAAATATTACTTTATAAAATCAATTCAATCCCAAATCCGCTGTCAGACGTAGGCACCTCGTCGATCTTCACCTGAATTGCCAGTTTTTCCGCATACTTCTTTACAAAGTAAAGTCCCATGCCTGTAGAATTCCGGAAGTCTGCCCTATGCCCGGTGAATCCCTTATCGAAGATAAAGGGAAGATCTTCATAAGGCACGCCATTTCCGTTGTCCCTGACTTTCAGATGTGCCTTGCCTTCTTCCTTAGCATCCATCCAGCCATCCACGCTTACCCGGCCGGATTCCTGGTCTGCATACTTGAGTGCATTGCTCAAGATCTGTGCAAGCATGAAGGCTAGCACCTTCCGGTCGCTTATCACTTCTATGGACGCAATATCAGTCTTTACGTCAATTCCCCGTTCCTTTGCGATGGGAAGGAAATCATCCAGACTCTCTCTGACGCAAGTTTCCAGATCCAGCCTCTCAAACTTATAATCCACATGGTCCGCTTGAAGCCTTGCATAGTACAGGATTCTGTCCACATTGCCGCTGATGACATGATGGACATGAGCCATCCGGTCATAGACATAGGGAGACATCTCTTCCCTGTGGTTATCAAGCACCAGCGTAGCCAGAGATAGCGGCGTTTTGACTTCATGAGTCCATGCCTCGATATACTCCTGGTAAACCTGCATTTCTTGCGCCTGACAATTCCTAGCCGCTTCTTCCAGTTCCTCGCGGCATGCCTGCAGCGCATCCATCTGCCTTTCCTGTCGCTTCTTCCCTATGATGCACCCGGACGCGATGACCAGCACGGCAAAGATGGCAGCCATCACAGCGACGCTTCCGAAGGCATCCGGCGCTGTCAGCCACAGTACGAAGGTAAAAAAGCCTTCGCTTGCAGCCACCAGAATGATCCACGGCAGTTCCTGCCTGATCTTCCATCTATTCTCCCTCATATCTTTCCACCTCCAGCCGATAGCCTTGGGCGCGCACCGTGCGGATCGCCTCCCGCAAGCCGATGTGGTCCATGCTCTTTCGAAGCCTTGTCATATTCACCTGCAGAATGTTATCATCTACAAATTCGCTGCCGCTCCACAGCCTTTCGAATAATTCTTCTTTTGGAACCGTCTGCGGATAATATTCCATCAGCGTCTTAAGAATCTTTCCTTCTGTCTCCGTCAGATCCGTATGCCTGTCCTTAAAGGCCGCCCTGCCTGCGTCCAAATCCAGGATCAGGCTCCCCGCCTGCAAGGAATCGTGCACTCTTACATAGGTCTTTATCAGGCGATCCACACGGGCTGCCAGCCGGTCAGGATGGCACGGCTTCGTAAGAAAGTCGTCTGCCCCAAGTCCCAACGCATACAGTTCATCTGCCAGGGCATCCCGGGCCGTCAGGATCAGAATGGGAAAGGCCGCCCTTGCCTTCAGCCGCCTGCAAAGCTCGAATCCTGACCTTCCAGGCAGGTTGAGATCCAGCACCGCCAGATCCGGGGCGTACGCAAGGATTTCCTTTTCCGCCTCATCAAAGGAAGAGATACTCCACGCCGAGTATCCCTTCCTTTCAAATGTCGTTACCAATTCTTCTCTTAGATATCTGTCATCTTCCACTACTATAATCCTGCTCACAAGGCATTCCTCCCGTCCGTTGCCCGAAGCGTCCGTATCTCCCGGTGGCTGGCGCTTATGACAACATGGATATAGATCCATTCAAACACAAGAAACAGTAGAAATGCAACCCCTGCCATCAAAAAAACTTTGGAAGCAGCCGTCCCCGCCGGCAGCCTCATAAAACTGCCAAACATGGACCACACTGCAAAAATGGAGTTGATGGCCGCCACGCCGATGGCCAGCAGGAAAAAGATGCCAATCTGGCGCCCCGCGCACTTGCACAGTTCTTTCGTCCCTGCCCCCAGCATAAGCAGCGTCCGGTACCGCTGCCTGCAGGCATGCTGCTGCATCAGATACTTAAGGCCGATAACCGTATTGGAGATCAGCAGGAACAGGACGCCAAGATAGATGGACAGATAACTGGATGCCACTGTATAGAACAGGTTCCTGCCAATCCCGCTGAGATAGCTTTCATATTCCAGTCCGGTAAAGGAAAGTCTTTCATCCACCTTCTGGATTGCCTGCATAAGCCCTAGTTCATCTACAGCCTCCTGGCTCACCGTTATATTCCAGCAGAAGGGCGCCTGCCCGTCTTTGATCCAAGCCATATACTTCTCATCCGGAACGATAAAGGCTATATAGAGCGTAATTTCCCTGTCCGCTACCACATTATCGCTGTAAAGTTCTGTAAGCAGCCTGTAATCCTGCCCGTCGATGCTCACTTCGGGCCTGCTCTTTAACGTGTGTTCCAGAAGGTCTGTAAATGCCCGGTCATCCTTCATGGATGTATATAGCCCGATCCCATCCGTTCCCAGTTCTATAGGATCTTTTCCTATGGAGGCGCGCAACTGGTTATAACTGGCCTCGGAAATGACATATTCCAGTCCATACCCCAGATGATCCTGAAGGCTGCTTTTTTGCGTACTATCCGGCTGCTTAAGGATTGCTTCCTGCAGGCCTTTTAAGGAATACGCATGCGCATCTATATCCATATGTCCGAGATACATCGGATAATACCCCGCTATCATAGACGAATCGTCAAGCCCTCGGATGCCTTCCTGAATCTCAGCCTCTGTCCCCTTGACCGAGAAGTCCGCCGTCCTTGTCTCGCCCGAACCTCTTCCTGCCGCCATGCCAATGCCAAAGGAGATGCACGCAAGCGCCAGCAAAAGCAACAGCGAGGCTACAGCCAATGCCTTATACTGATCCACCACGCTTTCCTGGATCTGTCTGCCAGTAAAAGTATAAAGGCCAGGCTGGCTGGGCCCCTTTCTTTGTATGCGCTCTCCAATCAAGGATCCAATGCCTTGAAACACCAGGAATGTTCCGCTTCCTCCAAGCAGAAAGATCAGCGCGATCACTGGCAGGCCAAGGCCACGAAGAAGCATGATCCCTGCCCCGTAAGCCATCAACAGAAGAAAGATCCCAAGAATCAGGCTGGCTTTCCTCCTCTTTTCGCCCGCCGCTGCCTGCCGCTTTAGCCAAACTGTCTGCATCAATTCCCTCGGCTCTTTTCGGCTGTACTGGGCGCATAAGACCAGCATTGCAAAGCACTGCACAAGGATGAATCCTGCCACGGACCACAGCACGGCGGGTAAGGACAGGGATATCTTATGCCCGACGATACCAAGCCCGATTACCTTGGCTGTTGCCAGGCTGATTCCTTCTGTAAGAAGCAAGGCTATCGGAAGCCCGGCCAGGACAGAGACCAGGCTGTTCCACAGCGTTTCGCCCATAAGCATGGCAAATAGCCTGCCGCGGCCCATTCCCAGCATCAGGTACAGGCCGAATTCTTTCCTTCGCCCATCCATCTGGTAGCGGTACGCGAAGTAGACCAGGAAGAATACGAAGAACAAAGATACTGCATACACGACAGGAATCAGCAGCAGCAGCCTCTCTATCGCATCACTTTCCAACGTCTTGAGGAAGCGAATGACATCCTGGCTCTCAAGTGAGAGCAAAGTATAGAAGGCTACGATCGCAGCCGCCAGGCTTCCAAAAAACAGGCTGTTATTCTTCCGATTCTTTGCGGCACTTCGCCGAATCTGCCTAAAGAACATTTGCGCTTCCTCCTCCCAGCTGTGCCATGACTGCCACGATCCTCTCATAGAAAGATTCGCGATCCTCTTTGCGGGGATTCCTTCTGAGTTCATGGAACAGGCGGCCATCCTGTATGAACAGAATCCTGGTACAGTAGCTTGCCACATGGGCATCATGGGTCACCATCATGATCGTCTTCTTCTGCTCCTGGTTGATGATCGCCATCTTATCCAGCAGTATCTTCGAGTTGCGGCTGTCCAGGGCTCCGGTAGGCTCATCCGCCAGCAGGATCTCCGGCTGGGTGATCAGTG
>OCAV01001636.1_pt1 | contig 13924 bp, 6 predicted proteins | sample 1538331 | NCBI WGS metagenome assembly OCAV01 (sample SAMEA2580297, study PRJEB22360) | human gut metagenome | biome: human gut; feature: human-associated habitat; material: faeces | place: Denmark | collected 2008/2010
AGAAGATATGCCCGGAGTCGAGCTTCCGCTTCACGGCTCGCGGCGGCTTCGCGGGCGGCAAGTTCCTGTTGTTTCTGTTGTTCGGCGGCAAGCCGGGCATGGGCTTCGGTTTGTTGCTGTTCCTCAATCTCGCGGTAATAGCTCCGCACCGTCTCGGCGGCTTTCGTTCCGGCAATCCGTTCTATCTTTTCCACACCGGCGGGGAAGGCAACCACCACCACTTCCCGCAGGCTGTCGGCGTAGGGAGTGGCAATGCGGCGGTCGGTGACGAACATCTGCTCGGTGATGCCCATGCGCTGTATCAGTTCCGATTTCACCCGGCTGCTACGCAGGTAAGCCATCCGTTGTGCCGTTGTCTCATCGTTGCCCGTGGCGGCATAACTGCTCACCGAGATGTACATCCGCCCTGCACGCAGGTGGTCGATGTGGGCTTGCAGCACGGCGCAAAGGCGGTTCAACTCCGTCTGGTTGCCGGCGTAGGGCACATAGAACACGTCTTTCCGCGGCACAAAGCGGAACACAAAGGCGGTATCCGCTGTTGCTGCCGCTTTGTCCTGTGCCTTGCCTGCCAACGCAAGCAATGCGAGCAAGAGGGTAAATCCTGTTCGTTTCATTCTTCTTATCATAGTCTCTTTATGGATTGATTTCACATACTCCGGAAGGAGGGATAGGAACATAAAAAAGCCACAAAAAGAAAAGATATTCTCTTTGTGGATATATATTGTATTTTGTTGATTTTTAGATATACTACGCGCGCACGAACTTTGTTTATATGCGTCTGCTCCTGTGTGTGTGTGTGTGTGTGTGTGTGTGTGTGTGTGTGTGTTAGAAAATTATTTCTAACAGCCAAATAAAAAGAGTTAAATATATCCGCACACCTTTGTTTCATTACCTTTGCTTCGTTTGAACAATACCGGCTAAAATTAATAGTCAGTTCAAAGGTAGCCCTTATGGAAATATCATCCAAGAAAAAAAGGATTCGGCATGTATCACTTTGGCACAAATATATACCACTTTGGCACAAGCCATTTTCGTTTTGTCCGGTTTTCTTTTTATCTTCCTTATTTCCAGTTATTTACATTATTTTTCGATATTCACTGGGTGTCATGCCGAATTTGCTCCGGAACAGCCGGTTGAAGGTAGGGACATTGGGCAATCCACATTTTTCGGCGATAGTCGGTATGGTGTAATCAGGATTGTTTTTTAATAACTTTGCCGCAAATTCCAGCCGTTTTTTATTGATATATCCCGTTGTGTTCAGCCCCGTATTCTGTTGTACCATCTTTCCCACTCTGGTTTTGTTCACCCCCGTGAGCTTTACAAAATCCTCCCGTGACAAGTCCGGGTTCAGATATAGTTTGCCACGTGTGACCGTATCGTCCAGCTTTTCAAACAGCATCCGGTTTTTCTCTTCCTCTTCCGTGTCGGTTACCGTTTCTTCACATGCCTCCGGGCACGGTTCATCTGTCCGTCCGTCCGCTTCTTCTGCATCGTCCGCACCCGTTATTTTCTCCTTATCCGCTATCGCATCGTTATCCGGTACGATGCGAGTATCCGGCAAGTCGGCAGTACCGTTATTTTCTGTCACTTTGCGCAGTTTCTCCTTGGTTTCTTCCAACTCATCCTTATAACTTAGCAGGTCATCAATCGTTTTCACCATGGCCGTATTCTTCCGGTGGATGGTACGGGTATGCCGCACATAGAATACGAACAGCATCACTAAGATAACAAGAACCACCCCGGAAGAGAGCAGCAGCGTGGTGCGCCTTTTCACCCGTTCCGTCTGTTCCTGTAGTGCCGCTTCCTTTTCGTGCGTTTCATAGATGGTCGCCAGTTCGATGGCGGAGCTTTGCTGTTCCCGTGCCTTCAGGCTGTCCGTCAGGATGGCGAGGGCTTCATAGTAGCGCGATGCTAACTTATGGTTCCCTTTGCCCTCGTAGGCTTTCGCCAGCGAGCGTTTCGCCGTCATCATGTGGTAGTTGATGGTATCTTTGTTGGCATAGAGGAAGGCTTCGCGCGGTGTGTACATCTCTATCACCTTGTCATAGCGTTTCCTGTCCATCAGATAAGGGATAATCAGGTAATCGTCTTTGGTATATGCCTCACCGATGGCTTCCCATTTCCGGTAGGCTTCGTCCGCTTCGCTGATCCGTCCCATCCGGGAGAACACCACCGCACGGTGCGCATACAGCGTTTTCTTCTCCTTCTCCGCCAGATTGCCGATGCCCGGTTCCCCGTCGGTTGCCTCCGTCACCACCTTTTCCAGCTCTTCCAGTGTTTGCAGCGCATCCTTGTAGTGCTTGTCCCGTTGCTGCATGATGAACAGCGAATTGTAATCGTACCGCAAGTTGTCATATTTATAGGTATAGTCCGTCTGCTTCATCAGGGCGATGGCTTCCTTTATCATTTCGTAGCCCCGTAGCTTGTCCTCCTGGTAATAGATCATCTTTCCCATATTGAACAGGGCGATGGACTTCATTTCCATATTGCCGCACTGCTCCGCCTTCTGCAACAGCAGCCGTACATAGCCCGCTTTCTTTGCCTCGTCGTGCAGGCAGTCGTAGCAGGAAATCATGCGGTGTACCTGCTCCATATATTCCTTGTCGCTGTTTCGCACCGTGTCGCTTTCCAGTACCCGTTTGTAGTATTTCAGTGCTTGCAGGTAGCGTCCCGTATTGAAATACAGGTCGCCTTCGGTCACGTCCAGCCGGTAGGATGAATAGCTGTTCCGCTTGCGCAGTTCCTTGATGATCCGCACCGCCTTGTCGAAGTCCGAGAAGGTATATTCATAAACGTAGTCGTCGGTCAGCAGGCTGTCCGGCAACACTTCCGTTTTTTCGGTTCCTCTTTCCGCTGCCATCGTGCCGGTGGGCAGGTTGCCCGCTAATACGAAGCAGGCAAAACAGAGGATATAGTAATAAATTTTATTCATAATTCGTGTTTTAGTATCATGCCACGCGACACAACCTTTGGCAAAATTAAGATAAAATTAATCACGGGAGAAATAAATGCCCGGTGAAAATCAATTTTATTCCGCCGGTGCCACTTGCTTCCACTTGGGTGCCACTCAATGCCACCCCTGCAAGAATCCATTGTATTACAACTGCTTGCATCTACTTTCGCCCCGCATTGCAATTGATGCAAGTTACATAAAACAAAAGACAATGGAAGAAAACCAGAATGAAGAAGAAGTATTGCTCGTGGCCGACAAGAACGACGATGGCAAACTCAAGGCAGTGGACAAGTCCGCTGCAAAGGAAGGGATATGGCGTTTATTGCTGCCCTCGATGGAAAATCTCGATGACTTTCTGAAAGTGAACAAGCAGTCCTCCATCTTAGAGGACTTTTTTCTCAATTTCAGGCATCAGTACCAACAACCCACCGACTTTCCTTTCTACCGTATTCCCGCCTCCCTGCTGGATACGCTGGACGTGTTTACCGACATGCTCCGACATCCCGAAGACAACAAGGCTTTCATCGACCTGTACAAGATCAATCCGAATGATTATCCGATACTGGCACAGGAGCAGGAATCTCCCTCCGAAACGGAACAGCAGGCGCAGCCGTTGGCTTTTGAGAGCCGCGTGGATTGGGAACAGCTCGCCCGTCTGGGCATCACGCGCCAGTCGTTGGAACAGGGCGGCGACTTGTCAGCCGTCCTCTCCGGCGGCAAGTCCGGTCTGGTCACCATCTCCACCGAGATAGAGGGCATCCCCATCACCACGCAGGGACGCATCCATTTTCAGGAAGGCGCGGACGGCAAACTGGACTTGAAGATCGACTGCTACCGTCGCGAAGCCGCCCTCGACCTGCCGTTCCACGGCGTACTGTTGGACAAGGAAACAAGGGACAATATCCTCGCCACCGGCAACGCCGGTCATCCCGTCCTTCTCCCGTTGGACGGCGGCGACCCCAAGCCCTGCCTCGTTTCACTGGACAAGTTGACCAACAACCTCGTCGCCGTTCCGGTGGACGACATCCTTATCCCGATGGAGATCAAGGGCGTCACCCTCACCCCGGAGCAACACCGCCAGCTCTCCGAAGGCGGCAAAGTACTGATAGAGGGCATGGACTCGCAGTGGAAAAGCAAGTTCGACGCCTACATGCAGTACAACGTAGCCAAAGAAAAGTTCGACTACAACTTCGACGGGCTGGACAGGAACCGCTACAAGAAAATGGAACAGCAGCAAAAGGCATCCGACGCACAGTCGCAGGGCAACGTACCGTCCCAGGACAATGCACAGACCGCCGCCGCCAAATTCTTTGTCCCCAAAAGGCTGCTCGGCAAGGAACTCACCCCCGAACAGCAGGAGAAATTCGGCAAGATGGAGACTATCTACGTCACCGGCATGAAAGACCGCGACGGGCAACCGTTCAATGCCTATGTCCGCATGAACCTCGACCGGGGCAAGCCCGACTTCTTCCGCTACAATCCCGACAAAGCCAAAAGTCAGGCAAGGGAAATCACCCCCACAGCCGACCACAAGACACAGGTAGCGGTGAACAACGGTGCAACCGACGAAGCCACCAGGCATGTGCAACGACCGCTGAAACCGGCGGCGGCACAACCGGCGCAAGTCGAAGCCGCCAAGCAGGAGGAAAAGAAAGAAGTGAAGAAAAAGAGCGGCAAAGGAAGAAAATTATAAAAACGTAAAACCTAAAAAAGTAAAGTTATGAAAGTCATTATTGCAGAGAAACCGAGTGTGGCACGGGATATTGCCCTCATTGTGGGCGCTAAAGAGCGCAAGGACGGATACATGGAAGGTAACGGCTACACCGTTACATGGGGATTCGGTCATCTGGTGGGATTGGCAATGCCCGAAGCCTACGGCTTCGAAGGCTTCCGCCGGGAGAATCTCCCCATCTTTCCGGAGCGTTTCCAGCTTGTCCCCCGTCAGGTGAAGGACGGCAAGCAGTACAAGGACGACCCCGGAGCAGTCAAACAACTGGCCGTTATCCGGTCACTGTTTGACAAGTCCGAGAGCATCATCGTAGCCACCGATGCCGGGCGCGAAGGCGAGTTGATCTTCCGCTACATCTACCATTACCTCGGTTGTACCAAGCCCTTCTCCCGTCTTTGGATCAGCAGCCTTACCGACAAGGCGATCCGTCAGGGCATGGACAACCTGAAAGACGGCAGAGAATATGACAACCTCTACCGCAGTGCCAAGGCACGCAGCGAAGCCGACTGGCTCGTCGGCATCAATGCTTCCCAAGCCCTTTGCCTCTCCGCCGGGCGTGGTGTCTTCTCCCTCGGCAGGGTGCAGACACCCACCCTGATGATGATATGCAACCGCTACATGGAGAACAAGAATTTCACCCCGCAGAAATACTGGCAGCTACGGGTGCAGTCCGGCACCGGCAGCATCACCTTTTCCGCCCTCTCGTCAGGACGAAGCCGCCGCACACTTGCAGCAAATCCAGTCCTCCGGCACCCTGCAAGTGACCGCCGCCGAGAAAAAGGAAGCGTCGCAGGAGCCTCCATTACTCTACGACTTGACTGCCCTCCAGAAAGAAGCCAACGTCCGGCACGGCTTTTCCGCCGACAAGACCCTCTCCATAGCACAGAGCCTATACGAGAAGAAAGTCACCTCGTACCCCCGTACCGGCAGCCGCTATATCTCCGACGATGTATTTGAGATTATCCCGGATCGCATCCGCCTCTTGACCTCATACCCCCGTTTTGCAGCCTATGCCGCTACATTGGACGGTCAGCCGCTCAACTCCCGCAGCGTCAATGCCGCCAAGGTCACCGACCACCATGCGTTGCTCGTCACCGAGAATCTCCCCGGCGACCTCTCACCGGACGAGCGCACCATCTACGAGATGATAGCCGCCCGCGTGCTCGAATCCTTCTCCGCCAAATGCCTGATGGAGCGGACAGCCGTCACCTTGCAGTCTGCCGGTGTCACCTTCTCCGTGCGTGGCAGCATCATCCGGGTTCCCGGCTGGCGTTCCGTGCTCAACCTTCCCGATGAAGACGAAGAGGACAATGCCACTCTGCCCGAACTTCACCAGGGCGACTCCCTACCTATATATAATAGCGAAGCATTGGAGAAACAGACCAAGCCCCGCCCGCTGCATACCGAAAGCACCCTGCTTGCCGCAATGGAAAGCGCAGGCAGGGAGTTGGAGAACGAAGAAGAACGTCAGGCAATGAAAGAGGCGGGCATCGGCACGCCTGCAACCCGTGCCGCCATTATCGAGACATTGTTTAGCCGTGACTACATCCGCCGTGAGAAAAAATCCCTCGTCCCGACTGAAAAAGGGCTGGCCGTCCATTCCATTGTCCGGGACAAGAAGATAGCCGACATCTCCATGACCGGCAGTTGGGAGAGTGCCCTTGCCAAGATCGAAACCGGCGGGATGGATTCCGACACCTTCCACCGCGGGATAGAAGTCTATACCGCACAGATAACCACCGAATTGCTCAATGCCACTATCTCCATAGCGTCCGCAACGGACAGTCCCGTTTGCCCCAAATGCAAGCAGGGGCATGTGCTGTTCTTCAACAAGATAGCCAAATGCAGCAATGTGGACTGCACCCTGAAAGTGTTCCGCGGCATCTGTAACAAGCAACTGACCGACAAACAGATCACCGAACTCGTAACCAAAGGCAAAACCGGTGTTATCAAAGGCTTGCAGGGTAAGAGCGGCAAATCATTCGATGCCGCCCTTGCCTTCGATGCACAGTTCAATGTTACCTTTTCCTTTCCAACCTCTAAAAAATCCAAGTAATGAATAAGAATAAGAAAAATAAGAACAGACAACAGTTCCAGCAACAAGGAAAGCAGCAGCAACAGCAGCAGAAACACCCCGGACAACAACCGCAGGAATTGTCCTATTACCGTTTATTATTGCTTTCTTTCCTCAAAGAATCCCATCCCGAATTAGCCGGTGACAGCGACTTTATCGCCGCCCGTGCCGACAGTGCCGCCGAAGAGTATAGCGAATCTGTCCGTTCCGGCTCTACCCACGATGCCGCCGCCGAAGCCGCCAATCAGGTTTTGTTTGCCGGTCTTCACTTTTCAAAGTACGATGTGATCGTCACCGTCCTTTGGAACGAGTTCAGCGATGAAGTGCCGCAGGGCAGTGCCAAGACCCTTGCCGTGCAGCTCCTTCCGGTTTGTGAAGAAGTGTTTGCCAAATACCCCCTTTCCGATGATTTTCAGTTCGAGCCTGCTTTCGACAACCTCTATACGGAAATCACAGGTACCATCTTAATCTGGTTGGACGAGAATGGCATACAATAAGAAAGCGCACCTGAAAGACAATATCGAAGCAATCAAACTGGCATTTGCGTTGGAGCGTGAAGGGCGCACCGCCACCCCCGAAGAACAGGCAGTCTTGCGTGCCTATTCCGGTTTCGGTGGGATCAAGGCAGTGCTCAATCCCGCTTCCAGCCTTGCCGACGTTGCCCGTTGGACAAAGAGCGACCGCGAGTTGTTCCCACTTGTTTCCCAGCTCCACAGCGTCATCCGCAGCCATTCAAAAGACGAAGCGGAATACAAGCGTTACTTTTCCAGTTTGAAAAACTCTGTCCTGACGGCGTTCTACACGCCGCAGGACATTGTATCAGTTCTTGCTTCCGAATTGGGCAACTACGGAATTGCCCCGTCCCGTTTCCTCGACCCGTCGAGCGGAACCGGAGTATTTGTCGATGCTTTCCAACAACATTCCGCACAACAACAGCTATCTGAACAGCAGTCCGCCAAACAGCAGTCATCTGAACAGCAGTCATCTGAACAACACTCATCCGAACAGCAGCCCTCTCGCACCGGATTATCCCCAGCCGGATTATCCCGTCCCGAAATAGTCTGCTTTGAAAAAGACCTCCTGACCGGCAAAATTCTCTCTCACCTTCACCCCGAAGCCAAAGTAGAAATTACCGGTTTCGAGGATAGCGGGCTTCGTTACCTGAACCGTTTCGACATCACCGCTTCCAACATTCCCTTTGGCGATGTGGCGGTTTTCGACCCCTCATTCACCAAGAGCAAGAGCCTTGTCCGTCAGCACGCCGCCAAGAGCCTGCACAACTATTTCTTCCTGAAGGGACTGGACAACATTCGCGAAGGGGGCATATTAGCTTTTATCACCTCGCAGGGCGTACTGGACTCCCCGGCGAATGAAAACATCCGCTACCAGCTCATGCAACATTCCCATTTGGTGTCCGCCATCCGTCTGCCCAACAACCTCTTTACAGACGGTGCAGGCACCGAAGTAGGCAGTGACCTGATTATCCTTCAAAAGAAATCCGATAAGACAGAGCCGCTTACCGATGACGAACATGCGTTCATCGCTTCCAGCCCGCGACCGGAGGGGTTCAGTACGAATGACTACATCTTCCGGAATATCCCCATCATCCATACCAAAGCCTGTGTAGATACCGACCCCTACGGGCATCCCGCAATGGTTTACATCCACGAAGGAGGTTTGCCCGGTATCACTTCCCAGCTCCGGAGCTTGCTTCGCAATGACTTCTACCGCCGGTTGAACGTCCCCCTCTATCAACAATTCCTCCCGTTGGAAGAACAGCAGAGCAGGGTACAGATGCAACATACCCAACCCACACGGTTGAATGAAGCACCGGAACAGAGCAAAGAAGCGGAACAAGTACCGGCACCGAAACCAGTACCAGAGCAAACTAAAGCTCCCGAACCGGAAAATAGATCCGAACCGACAACCGCTACCGTGGAAAAACCGTTGCCCGAACCGAAAGAAGAAATCGAACTTTCCCTTTTCTCTCCACCGGTATTGAGCCTGTACGACCTCTTTGAGTTCACAGCAGAAGAGCGTACCCAGATAACCCCGAAACGCGGCAAACGCCGTTCCGCATCCTCCTCCCGAAAACAGCCCGTACAAGGCAACCTTTTCGGCGAACCGGCTACCGGTACAGCCCAACCCACCGGCAAGAAGCCCAAAGGAAAGTCCGTAGTGAAACCCACCGTTACCCCGGCAGCCTCCGGTGTCCCCAGCGATGATAACAAAATCCTGCTTCGGACAGAAACCAAAATCGAAGACCAGGCAGCAACAGAAGCAGCAAGAATCGCCGCCGAAGAGGAACGCAAACAGCGGATGCAGCCCCGTCCATACCCCAACGAAATCCCGTCCCATTACAAAGACGGCTCATTGGTAGTTCTGGGCAACGGCATCGGCTATATCCGCGACACCCAAATTGCCCCGATGTTCCACCCCCTCGAACTGCCCGACCGACAGCTCCGCAAACTCTCGCTCTATGTCGAAATCCGTGATACCTATCACGACCTCTACAACAGCGAAGCCACCGAACGCAAAGAAAACACCGTCCGGCGCGACCAGCTCAACGCCCTGTACGATGATTTTGTCCGTCAGTTCGGCAACCTTAACAGCCCGAAGAACATAGACCTGATCCGTATGGACAACGACAACCGGACAATCCTCTCACTGGAACGCTACAAAGACGGTCAGGCACTCAAAGCCGACATCTTCGACCATCCCGTAGCCTTCAACAAGAACGAACTGACCCACGTCGATACCTCGGACGAAGCCCTTTCCGCCTCACTCAACAAATACGGCGAAGTCAACCTCGAATACATGGCAAGGCTCACCGACAAGACCGAAGACGCCCTGCTCGATGACCTCAAAGGGCGTGTATTCTTCAATCCTCTCATCAAAGGTTACGAGATAGCCGACAAATTCATTGCCGGTAACGTCATTTCCAAAGCCGAAATGATAGAGGACTACATCGCGAACCACCCCGGCAACGACCGTGCCTCACAGTCGCTCGATGCCCTGCGTGCCGCCTTTCCCGTACCCATCCCGTTTGAAGAACTCGACTTCAATTTCGGCGAACGCTGGATACCAATGGGCATCTACGAGAAATACGCCTCCCGTCTTTTCGATACCGACGTCAAGATTACCTACGCCGCCAGCCGCGACGAGTTCAGCGTCAGCGCATCCGCCCGTGGCAACGTCCGCATCCGCGAACAATATTGCGTCAAGGCCGAGAGCCGCCGTTACGACGGACTCAACCTGATGAAACACGCCATTCAGAACACCTCGCCCGACATCACCAAAAAAGTATTGGTAGGCGACGATGTAGTCAAAGTCCGCGACACCGAAGCCATCCAGCTTGCCAATAGCAAGATAGACGAAATCCGCAACGGCTTCAGCGATTGGTTGAAAGAACAGTCCCCGGAGTTCAAACAGCGGCTCACCGACATGTACAACCGCAAGTTCAACAACTCCGTCAAACCCAAGTACGACGGCTCCATGCAGTCCTTTCCCGACCTTGACCTCAAAGCATTGGGCATCCCTGACCTCTACGGCAGTCAGAAAGATGCCATCTGGATGACCAAAATCAACGGCGGTGGCATCATTGACCACGAAGTAGGCGGCGGCAAAACCCTGATTATGTGTGCCGCCGCCTACGAAATGAAGCGTTTGGGATTGGCAAACAAACCGATGATTATCGGTCTGAAAGCCAATATCCACGAGATAGCCCAGACCTTCAAGACCGCCTATCCCAATGCCCGTGTCCTCTATCCCGGCAAAGAAGATTTCACCCCCGAAAACCGTGTCCGCATCATGCGTGAGATGCAGAACAACGATTGGGACGCCATCATCCTGTCTCACGAACAGTTCGGCATGATCCCCCAATCCCCGGAGATACAGAAACAAATCTTGCAGCAGGAACTGGACAGCGTAGAAGAGAACCTCGAAGTCCTCACCCAGCAAGGCGAAGACGTTTCCAACGGTATGCTCAAAGGCGTAGAGAAACGCAAGGCGAACCTCGAAGCCAAAATCAAGGCACTCACTTTCGACATCGAGAACCGCAAAGACGACGTCGTGGACTTCAAGCTCATGGGCATCGACCACCTGCTCGTGGACGAGAGCCACAAATTCAAGAACTTGATGTTCACCACCCGCCACGACCGTGTAGCCGGTCTGGGCAACAGCGAAGGCAGCCAGCGTGCCCTGAACATGCTTTTCGCCCTCCGCACCATTCAGGAGCGTACCGGCAAGGATTTGGGAGCCACTTTCCTGTCCGGCACCACCATCTCCAACAGCCTGACCGAGTTATATCTGCTTTTTAAATACCTCCGTCCCAAGGAACTGGAACGTCAGGGCATCAACACCTTCGACGCATGGGCGGCGGTCTTTGCCAAAAAGTCCATCGACTACGAGTTCTCCGTCACCAACGAAATCATCCAGAAAGAGCGGTTCCGTTACTTCATCAAAGTCCCGGAGCTTGCCGCCATGTACAACGAAATCACCGATTTCCGTACCGCCGAAGACATCGGCATCGACCGCCCCAAGAAGAACGAGATATTGCACAATATCCCGCCTACGCCCGACCAGCAGGACTTCATCCAGCGATTGGTTGCATTTGCCAAGTCCGGCAACGCCACCGTCCTCGGACGTCCCCCGTTAAGCCGCCGGGAAGAAAAAGCCAAGATGCTCATTGCCACCAACTATGCCCGCAAGATGTCCCTCGACATGCGCCTTATCGACGAGGACAAATACGACGACCACATAGATAACAAAGCCACCCATTGCGCCGCCCTGATAAACCAATACTACCAGAAGTACGACGAGCACAAAGGCACCCAGTTCGTCTTTTCGGACTTGGGCACCTACAAGCCCGGTCAGTGGAACACATATAGCGAAATCAAGCGCAAATTGGTGGACGACTACGGCATCCCGGCAGACCAGGTACGCTTCATTCAGGAAGCCAAGACCGAAAAGTCGCGCATGGCAATGATTAATGCCATGAAAGAAGGCAAAATCCGTGTCCTCTTCGGTTCCACCGACATGCTCGGCACCGGCGTAAATGCCCAGCACAAGTGTGTCGCCATCCATCAGCTCGACATTCCCTGGACGCCCAAAGATTTGGAGCAACGCAACGGCCGTGGCGTAAGAAAAGGCAACGAGATAGCCAAACTCTTTGCCGACAACAAAGTCGATATTATCAACTACGCCGTCGAGAAATCCCTCGACAGCTACAAATTCAACCTGCTTCACAACAAGCAGTTGTTCATCACCCAGCTCAAAAAAGGCACGATGGGTGCCCGTACCATCGACGAGGGCAGCATGGACGAGCAGGGCGGCATGAACTTCTCCGAGTACGTTGCCATCCTCTCCGGCAACACCGACCTGTTGGACAAAGCCAAGTTGGAGAAACAGATTGCCTCCCTCGAAAGCGAGCGCAAATCCTTCCACCGTGGCAAATCCTCCGCCGAAGCCAAACTGGAAAACATAATGCAAACCGTCACCAAAAACGGCGACCTGATCACCCGTATCAGCACGGACATACAGCACTTCCAGCAGCGCGTCCAGCGCGACGGCCAGGGCAACCCTCTCAATCTCATCGAACTGGACGGTGTCAAAGGCAACGACCCCAAACTCATCGCCAAAAAGCTCGCCGAGATAGAGGACAAATCCCGTACCCACGGCACATCCCAGCCCATCGGCAAGCTCTACGGCTTCGACCTTTTAGTAAAGACCGAAGCCAGCATGAAAGACGGCTTCGACTTCATCGAAAACCGCTTCTTCGTCCGTGGCGAAGGCAACATCCTGTACAACTTCAACGGCGGCAGACTGGCAAAAGACCCCAACATTGCCGCCCAGATGTTCCTCCGCACCTTCGAAACCGTTCCCCCTCTTCTGGAGAAATACCAAAAAGAAGTGGAACAGATTTCCAAGGACATCCCCATCCTTCAGGAAGTCGTCAAAGAAACATGGAAAAAGGAAGACCAGCTCAAACAGCTCAAATCCGACCTTGCCGCCCTTGACCGCAAAATCCAGCTCTCCCTCAAACCCGTCAAACAGAATGAAGACAGCAACAGCAAGGACGAGAGCCAAACCGAGAACCAAGGTCACGGCACAAATGAAACCGCAGGCACCATCCAGCCGCTATCGGCAACCATCCAGCCCCCGGCATCGGGAACATCTCCGGCATCACCGATAACGTCCCCCGCATCCGACGGCAAGCCCTACGTCCATCAGCCGCCCGACTTCCTTTCCGCCCCTCCGGAAAAGAAGCCCCCGCACCTGAACCAGCCCCCTGTCAGTTTCAGCATCAAAGATGCCATGAACTCGTTAGGCAGCAAACTCGTCATCGGCGGCATCCCCAAGCCCGGCAACAAGGACGACCCGAACACCGCCCATATCCCCAAGTCCCCAAAAGGTTTCAAAATCTAACTAACAAGTCACTACTGCTGTAATAATGCAGTGTAGTGACTTGTTTTTTAACAATAACTATCCTACAAAAATATAAAAGTTACTCCCCTGATTATTTCTTAAAAATTCAATGGTAAAAAATTATATAATTGCTATATTTGTAAGCAGTAGTAATAAAAAGGAGGACACCAATAATGTATATATCAAAAGTTTCACTAGTCAATTATCGCAATTTTGAAAATGCTTTTTTCCTTTTCAATAAAGGGATAAATACTATAATAGGAGAAAACGCATCTGGTAAAACTAATTTATTTCGAGCTATTCGTCTAATTTTAGATGACAGCTTGTTATCTTCAGCATATAAACTAAATGAAAACGATTTTAATCGCAATTTGAAAAGTTGGAAAGGAAAATGGATTATTATTAGTTTAGAGTTTAATGAAATATCTAATGATGAAGCAATCCAATCTTTATTTATTTACGGAAGTGGAGTTGTAGAAGGAGACATTACAAAGAAAGCAACATATAATTTGTTTTTTAGGCCCAAACCTGAAATAAGGAAACAGCTTGCAGAATTGGAGACTGGCGATAAAGATGGTTTGAATGGCATATTAGATAAAATAACGATTGAGGATTATGAAACATTTTTCACAGGGAAAAGTACTGCTGACTTCAATGATAAAAATGTTCAGCGTGAATTAATGGGGGATTTTGATAATGTTATTTTTACTAAAGTTTCCCACCCAAATAAATAGATAGAAAA
>OCAV01001644.1_pt1 | contig 13896 bp, 8 predicted proteins | sample 1538331 | NCBI WGS metagenome assembly OCAV01 (sample SAMEA2580297, study PRJEB22360) | human gut metagenome | biome: human gut; feature: human-associated habitat; material: faeces | place: Denmark | collected 2008/2010
TGAAGATGATGCTGCATCTTTCCCGCCGGCGCCGACGGCAAACCCAGCCGCGATGGTGTGTACGCTGGCGGCGATGCCGTGACCGGCGCGGCCACCGTCATCAAGGCCATGGGCGCAGGCAAGGCTGCTGCAAAGGCCATTGACGAGTACATTCAGAGCAAGTAATCCCCTGTGAAGGTGGGCACCGTCCACTGAATACCGGATATGAAAAATCCCCTGTGCCAGCGCACAGGGGATTTTTTGCATCTTATTCTGCGGTCTCCGTTGTGAGCGCCGGGTAGCCCGTCCGCACGCACCGCACAGCGCACCGGGCGCTGCCGCCAGTGGTACAGGTAAAGAGGGTCAGATCCCATTCATCGGACTCCTCCGTCTTTTCGGTCATTTCCTCAATTTGCGTGGGCTGCAGGTTTTCCACATAGGAGACCTCGTAGGTCCAGCGCATACCGTCCATATCCGTAAAATAGACCTGCGCGCCCTCGGTCAACCACTTGATGGGGCTGAAATGCTTTGCATAGTTGTGGGCGCAGACCACCATGTTATCCGCATAGGTGGAACCGGAGTAACGGCCCGGTGCGATTTTCAGGCCCGCATAGCTCCACTGGCTCATCACCGGCAGTTCCAGCCCGATGGACGGAATGGACAGATAGCCGATGTAATCCCAGCCGTTCAGTTCGGTCACGGTCATTTCCTGCGTGGGGTCCAGCTCCGGCTGCAGCGCCACGGTATCCGATTTTGCTTTTTCCTCAATGGCAGCGTTCAGGGTCTGCTCCAGCTCGCCCAGCACCTCCTGCGAGGCCTTGTCTGCACGGGATGCATCCCACTTGTTATAGGCCAGCAGGGCTGCTGCCGCAAGGATCAGCAGCGCGCCCAGCACCATACACACTCTTCCGATTTTCTGTCGCATAGCAATGTTTCCTTTTTGTTCCGCAGTAGGTTTCATTCCTTTCAGTATATGCGCAATTGGTATGTTTGTCCAGTAAAAACTTACCGCACTGCCCGGTCCGGCACAAGGCGGCACACAAACCGCACCATCAGCGGGGTCAGCGGCAGGCGAGCTGCCCCCCCCCACCGGGGGGCCCGCCCCCAGCCACACCAGCGTGCACACCACATTGAACAAGGTGTGCGCATTCGCGATCTGCCGGGCGATCACGGCAAGCTCCGGCCCTTTGGGCGAAAGTGCAGCCGTCAGCCGCACATACAACGGCAGACCGGCGCAGAATACCGCCGCGCCGGTCAGATTGAACACTGCATGGGCCGCAGCCACCCGCTTTGCGTCCCGGCTTGCGCTCAAGGATGCCAGCACTGCTGTGATGGTGGTGCCGATGTTATCGCCCAGCAGCACCGGCAGCGCACCCGCAAGACCCAACAGACTGCTGCCGTCCAGCCCGGGGCGGGCTGCAAAGTTCTGCAGCAAGGCAATGGTAGCCGAGCTGCTCTGCACTGTCAGGGTCATGCCAAGCCCCGCCAGCAGCCCCAGCCATGGGTGCTGCCGCACCCGACCCAGCCAGTGCACGAACACCGGGCTTTGCGCCAGCGGTTCCATAGCAATGCCCATATCGGCAATGCCCTCGAACAGCAGGCCAAAGGCGAACACCGCCCGGCCAATGGCCCGGGCCTTCCGCCCTGCACAGACAAAGCAGAGCAGCAGCCCGGCCAGCAGCACAAGGCCGCGCACATCTTCCAGCCGGAAGGCCAGCAGCTGTGCAGTAGCGGTGGTTCCGATGTTGCAGCCAAAGATCACCGGGACCGCCTGCCGCAGGGTCAGCAGGCCCGCACTTACAAAGCCCAGCACCATCACCGTGACTGCCGAGCTGCTTTGCAGCACCGCCGTGACCGCAGCCCCCGCCAGCACGCCCCGCACCGGGCTGCCGGTCACAGCGGCCAGCAGGCTTTTCAGGCGGCTGCCTGCCGCTGTTTCCAGACTGTGGCTGAGCGCATCCATGCCGTATAAAAACAGTGCCAAGCCGCCAAAAAGTGTAAAAATTCTTGTCAGGTTCTGTTCCACTGCCGCCGCCCCTCCCGCAGAAACGTTTCTTATTCTATTTATGCAGCTGCCGGGCGGTTCAGGCTTTCTGCCGTTCTCCCCTTTTTGTGAACTTTTTTAAAATTATCCTAAACTGCCCTTGCATTCTGGGTGCCGGAGGAATATTATTGTCAGGCGTTAATAGTTAACAGCTGTTAAGCATTTTGCAATGAGGAGGGATAGAATGTTGAACGAGACCGAAGCCGCCGCGAGCTTTCACGGTCTGTGCCATTTTTGGGGACGGCTGAGCAAGGCGTCCCGGGCCGGCATGAAGGCGGCTCTGCGGGGCTGTCCCAAGTGCCACTTTCCCATGCTGGAGGGTCTGGCTCACACGATCAGTACCCGCGGGCAGAACGGAGCGGTGTATGTTTCCGATTTTGCCCGGGAGGCACACCAGCCTCTGCCAGCCATCAGCCGCAGCCTGCGCCAGCTGGAACAGGACGGCCTTGTTCTGCGCGAAGCAGACCCGGCTGACCGGCGCAAAACGCTGGTGCGCATCACGCCGGAGGGCTACGCCGCCTGTGCCCGGTGTGAGGATGCCCTCAGCGATTATTTTGCCTGCGTGATGGCCCGGCTGACACCGGAGCAGGTGCAGCAGATGAATGCTTTGCGCGGCGCACTGATGGACGCCATCCTTGCGGAAAACGCTTCCCGTGAAGCAAAAAACAACGAAGGGAGAACCGAACTATGACGAAAATTTTCAAGCAGCTGGCCCGGCACTGGGCCGTCTGTCTTGTGGTGTTCGCGCTGCTGTTCGTGCAGGCGTACTGCGATCTTTCGCTGCCGGACTACACCAGCAGGATCGTGGACACCGGCATCCAGCAGGGCGGCATTGAAAGCCCCCTGCCGGAAACGATACGCCAGAGCACGCTGGACGCCCTCACACTTTTGATGAGCGAAGAGGACGCCGATGCGCTCCAGAACGCCTACGGGTATTATCTTCAGGACGACGGCGTGCTGAAGCTGCGCACCGACCTGACCGATGACGAGCGCACCGCGCTGGAGGATGCCGTCACCACGCCGGACATCGTGCTGTATATGGCCGCCGCGCAGGCAGCGAACGCCCCCGCCGGGCAGGACACCATGGGCATGACCGGTCTTGCTGACATGCAGGCGGCATCCTCTGAGAGCACCACCACGGATAGCGAGACCGTCACCCCCACTGCCGAAGATCTGGACACCGTATGCGCCCAGTTTGCCGCTATGAGCCAGATGCCCGGCTTCACCCGCGAAGCTGTCCAGCAGCAGCTGGCCGGTGCTTTTGCCAGTCTGGATGATACCCTGATGGAGAACCTCAAAAGCCAGTCCATGCTGCTTGTGCAGCTGGAATACGAGGCGCAGGGCATTGCCCACGATGTGCAGATGCGCTACCTTTACCGCGTAGGCGGCCAGATGCTGGGCCTGACTTTGCTGATGGTGGCTGTGTCCATTGCGGTGGGCTTCCTCGCCTCCCGTGTGTCCGCCGCCATTGGCCGCGACCTGCGCCGTGAGACCTTTGCCAGCGTCATCGGGTTCTCCAATGCAGAGATCGAGAATTTTTCCACCGCATCTCTCATCACCCGCACCACCAACGACATCCAGCAGGTGCAGTTCGTCTGCGTCATGCTGCTGCGCATGGTGGCCTATGCGCCCATTCTGGGCATTGGCGGCGTGCTGCATGTGCTGAACAGCAGCACCGGCCTTTCCTGGATCATCGTGCTGGATGTGGCCGTTCTGCTGTTGCTCATCCTCTTCCTGATGAGTGTGGCCATGCCCAAGTTCAAGATCATGCAGAAGCTGGTGGACCGGTTGAACCTCGTCAGCCGCGAGATTCTGACCGGCATCATGCCGGTGCGTGCCTTCAGCCGTGAAAAGTTTGAGGAGGAGCGCTTCGACAAGGCCAACAAAGACCTGATGAGCACCCAGCTGTTCACCAACCATGCCATGGTTGCCATGATGCCCTTTATGACCCTCATCATGAACGGCACCAGCCTGCTGATCGTCTGGTTCGGCGGCAAGGCCATGGACAACGGCACCATGCAGGTGGGCGAGATGATCGCATTCATCACCTACACCATGCAGATCGTCATGTCCTTCCTGATGCTGGCCATGGTGGCCGTCATGCTGCCCCGCGCCGGTGTGGCTGCGGAGCGCATCGACGAGGTGATCCGCACCAGGGCCACCATCAACGACCCGGACGAAGCTGCTGTAAAGCCCGCGCAGGAGCACGAAAACTGGCAGGGTGAGGTAGAGTTCCACGATGTGAGCTTCCGCTTCCCGGGTGCGGACAGCGATGCGCTGGAGCACATCAGCTTTACCGCAAAGCCCGGCGAGACCACCGCCATCATCGGCTCCACCGGCTGTGGCAAATCTACCCTGCTCAACCTCATCCCCCGCTTTTATGATGTCACCGGCGGCAGCGTGACCGTGGACGGCATCGATGTGCGCAATATGCCGCAGGCACAGCTGCACGACCTGCTGGGCTATGTGCCCCAGAAGGGCGTGCTGTTCAGCGGCACCATCGACTCGAACCTGAAGTTCGGCGGGGAGCACATCACCGATGCCGATGTGAAAAAGGCTGCTGCCATTGCGCAGGCCACCGAGTTCATCGACGCAAAGCCCGAGGGCTACCAAAGCCCCATTGCACAGGGCGGCTCCAATGTGTCCGGCGGCCAGAAGCAGCGCCTTTCCATTGCACGCGCCATTGCCAAGGACCCCAAAATTTATCTGTTCGACGACAGCTTTTCTGCCCTCGACTTTAAGACCGATGTTGCCCTGCGCCGTGCACTGAAAGCCCAGACCGATAACGCTACCGTTATCATTGTGGCACAGCGCATCTCCACTGTGCTGCACGCAAACCAGATCCTGGTGCTGGACGAAGGCCGCCTGGTGGGCAAGGGCACCCATGCCCAGCTGATGGCTTCCTGCCCGGAGTATCAGGAGATCGCCCGCAGCCAGCTGAGCCAGAAGGAGCTGGACCTCAAATCTCTGAATACCGAAAAGGAGGGTGAGTGATATGCCAAGACCCGGACGCATGACGACCGAACGCGCCAAGGACTTCAAGGGCACCCTGCTGCAGCTTGTGCGCAACCTTGGCCGCTACCGCCTTTCGCTCGTTACCGCCATTGTATTTGCCATTCTTTCTACCATCTTCAACATTGCAGGTCCCAAGGTGCTGGCAAAGGCCACCACGGCTCTTGCCACCGGCTGGATCGCCAAGCTGCGCGGCACCGGCAGCATCGACTTTGTGTATATCGGCCGCATCCTGCTGTTTTTGCTGGGCATGTACCTGCTGAGCAGCGCCTTCAGCTTTATTCAGGGCTGGCTCATGACCGGCCTTTCCCAGAAAGTCTGCTACGACTTCCGCAAGCAGATCAGCGAAAAGATCAACCGCCTGCCCCTTGCCTACTTTGAAAAGCGCACCGTGGGCGAGGTGCTGTCCCGCATCACCAACGATGTGGACACGCTGGGCCAGAGCCTGAACCAGAGCATCACCCAGCTCATCACCAGTGTGACCACCATGATCGGCGTGCTGGTCATGATGCTGTCCATCAGCCCGAAGATGACCCTGATCGCCCTGCTGATCCTGCCGGTCTCGCTGGTGCTGGTGCTCATCGTGGTCAAGTTCAGCCAGAAATACTTCAAGGCACAGCAGGCCATTCTGGGCGTTGTGAACGGTCAGGTGGAAGAAGTCTACTCCGGCCACAACGTGGTCAAAGCCTTCAACCGCGAGGCCGTGGTGCTGAACGACTTCAACGCCGCCAACGATAAGCTGTACGAATCCGCATGGAAGAGCCAGTTTCTCTCCGGCCTGATGATGCCCATTATGAACTTTGTAGGCAATCTGGGCTATGTGGCAGTGGCCATCGTGGGCAGCATTTTTGCGGCAAACGGCACCATTACCATCGGTGACATTCAGGCCTTCATCCAGTACGTCAAGAACTTCACCCAGCCCATCCAGCAGCTTTCTCAGGTGTCCAACATGCTGCAGAGCATGGCCGCTGCCGCTGAGCGGGTGTTCGAATTTCTGAACGAGCCGGAAGAGGATCAGCAGGCAGACCCGGCCCGCCGGGCCGACCCCGGCTGCATCAACGGTCAGGTGACATTCAGTCATGTCCGCTTCGGCTACACCCCGGACAAGACCGTCATCCGCGATTTCAGCTGTGAGGTCAAGCCCGGCCAGAAGGTGGCTATCGTCGGCCCTACCGGCGCGGGCAAAACTACCATGGTCAAGCTGCTCATGCGCTTCTATGATGTGGATTCCGGTTCCATCACCCTGAACGGCCACGATGTGCGTGACTTTGACCGCAGCGCTCTGCGCGAGGGCTTCGGCATGGTGCTGCAGGACACATGGCTGTTCAAGGGCACCATCATGGAGAACATCCGCTATGGCCGTCTGGATGCTACCGACGAAGAAGTGATCGCCGCCGCCAAGGCTGCCAACGCCGACCACTTTATCCGCACCCTGCCCGGCGGCTACCAGATGGAGCTGAACGAAGACGCTTCCAACGTGAGTCAGGGCCAGAAGCAGCTGCTCACCATCGCCCGCACCATTCTGGCAGATAACCGCATCCTGATTTTGGACGAGGCCACCAGCAGCGTGGACACCCGTACCGAGCAGCGCATCCAAACCGCCATGGACCGCCTGATGGAGGGCCGCACCAGCTTTGTGATCGCACACCGTCTTTCCACCATCCGGGATGCCGACCTCATCCTTGTGATGCGAGATGGCGACATTGTGGAGCAGGGCACCCACGACCAGCTGATCGAAGCAGGCGGCTTCTACGCCGATCTGTACAACAGCCAGTTCGAGGACGTGGTGGAGTAAAGCACCTGTCACCACAATATAATTGCAAAAAGAGCACCTGTCGCCTTTTTAGGGCAATAGGTGCTCTTTGTTTTACCCTCTCAGTCATCGCTACGCGATGCCAGCTCCCCCGAGAGGGGGAGCTTTTCAGCAGTTACCGGTCAGCTGCAATAGAGCTCTCCCTTCGGGAGAGCTGGCGCGAATGCGCCTGAGAGGGTTTTCTTTTTTCTTTATTCTTCCACCGGTTCCAGCTTCAGGCCGAACAGCTTTTCCGAGAGGGACGGCAGCAGCTGCTGCAAAGCGCGGACATAGGCCATCACCAACGGGTCCCCGCGCTTTTGTCCCAGCACGATGCCGAACCGGTGTCCCCTGCCCCAGTCCAGCACCCGCGCAAAGCTGAGATCCGGTCTGCGGTAATAGACTGCAGGAACCATCTTGAGCGCAGGATCCCCATAGGATGCGCTGCGGATGCCGCCCACCGGCGTAAAGTTCACTCCGCGCTCCAGCCCCTCCTGCAGCAGGCTGGTCTCGTAGACGGTCTGGTACATCTCTTTGACGGGCAGCCAGCGGTATTGCAGCGCCTGCTCCAGACTCAGCCTGCCCACCGGCATATCGGCGGGCGGGTGGATGGGAATGCACAGCTCCGGCACATAAAGCAGCGGGATGAAAGTGAACCCCTGCGCGTAAAATTCCGCACTTTCCAGCTGGAAAGAAAGGTCCGCGTCCCCTTTTTTCAGACTGCGCCAGACCTCGCTGCGACTGGCGCACTGCATCATAATAGACGTGTATTGCAGACACAGCTCGTTCGTCAGAGAAAACAGGTCGTACCCGAACATCCGCATCGCCTCATGGCTCCATGCAATGACCAGATGCCTTTCCGGCGGATTTTCCTGCTGCTGTACCGCACGGGCATGGCGCACTGCCTCCTGATATAAGGCCGTCAACTGCTTTGCCTTGGGGTAAAAGTCCCGGCCTGCCGGGGTCAGGATCACCCGGCGCGGTACATGCTGGAACAGTTCAAACTGCAGTTGCCCTTCCAGCGTGCGGATCTGCTGCGAAAGCGCCGACTGCGAAAGATACAGTGCCTCTGCTGCTGCCGAAAAACTGTCCATCTCTACGATCTTCACAAATCCTTCCAGTGCACTCTGGTTCATCTGCGCATCCTCGCTTTCTTACATTAGGATTTCCTAAATTATAATATAACATAATTGAATTGTAAAGTGCGTCACTCTACGCTACAATTGTTAAAGATTCAGCAAAGTGGTTTTTACCCTGCTGCACGATAAGAAGAGAAAAGAGAAAGAGAGCGTACCTATGAACAAGATTTCCCGCAAGGGCTTTCTGAAGATCGCCGCTGCCGCCGCCATGAGCGGTGTCACTGCCGGTGCTCTAGCCGCCTGCAATTCCGCCTCCAGCTCCACTGCCTCCGGTGCTGCCGGTCAGTACATTCCCGGCACCTACGAGGGCACCGCCGAGGGCATCTCCTCCACCGTCAAGGTCACCATGACCTTCTCCGACAGCGCTGTCACCGACGTGGTGGTGGACACCTCCGGCGAGACCGCCTCTTTCGGCGCTGCCGCTGCCGATGAGCTGCGTGAGCAGCTGCTTTCTGCCGGTTCTGCCGAAATCGACGGCGTTTCCGGCTCTACCATCACCTCCGATGCTGTGATGAAGGCCGCCAAGAGCTGCTATGCACAGGCAAAGGGTGAGGCTGTGGTGTCCAGCGTGCAGCTGCCCACAGGCGACGCAAACGACTGGCTGGGCAAAGAGCCTGATATCGACGAGACTGCCATCACTGAGACCGTGGACACCGACATCCTCATTGTGGGTGCAGGCAACGGCGGTATGTTTGCTGCCGCCTATGCTGCTGCCAACGGCCTGAACTTCCGTGTTATCGAGCAGAACGCCAACGTGCAGGACACCCGCCACTGGTACGGCGCTATCGACTCCGCTGCCGCCAAGGAGGCCGGTGAAAAGCCCGCCGACCGCGCCAAGCTGCTGAGCGAGATCTCCCGCTACGCCTCCGGCAAGTGTGACCAGCGCGTCGTCAAGACCTGGATCAATGAGTCTGCCGCTATGCACGACTTCATGCGCAGCATTCTGGAAGATAAGTACGGCTGGGTGTGCGATTTCACCTCCGGCAGCGAGGCTGCATGGCCTGCAGAGAATGCCGAGCACAACACCGACTACCTCTACCCTGTGCAGGAGCACAACTACATGGCCAGCGAGAGCGCATCCGGCCTGCCCCGCAACGAGCTGCTGCTGCAGTACATTCAGGAGCTGGGCTACGATGTGGACTTCAAGACCAGTCTGGCCAAGCTGGAAAAGAACAGCGAGGGCCGCATTACCGGCATCATCGCCCAGAGCACCGAAGATGACCACTTTATCCGCTACAACGCCAACAAGGGCGTGCTGCTGGCCTGCGGCGGTTTCCCCGGCAACCCCTACATGATGGAGCAGCTGGACCCGCTTGGCACCAGCGTGACCACCGCCTGCTCCTACTCCCCCGCCGACAAGGGCTACGGCATCCGCGCTGCTGTGTGGGCCGGTGCCAATCTGGACAAGGAAGCCGCTCCCATGCTGTTTGACCGCGGCGTTGTTGCCCCCGGCGTGGATGGCGGCTATGTGGATAGCGACACTGCCTTTGGCGGCAAGGCCTTCCCCGGCAAGATCCGCCAGTACAACCCCGGTACCCAGCCCTTCCTGAAGGTGAACCGCAACGGCGAGCGCTTTGCCAACGAGAGCTGCCCCTACAACGATATCGTCTACGCTGCCGCCCACCAGCCGGGCCGCGTCTACGCACAGATCTGCGATGCCAACATTCTGGAGGACGCAAAGCGTTTCCACACCATCGGCTGCTCTGCCCAGACCCGCAACGGCGGCGAGAAGTACATTCAGGGTAAGATGGACGAGGCTATTGAGGCCGGTGCATTGTTCAAGTGCGATACGCTGGACGAGCTGGCTGACAAGATGGGCTTTACCGGTGCTGCCAAGGACACCTTCCTTGCTACCGTGGAGCGCTACAATGAGCTGTACGACAAGCAGAACGATGAGGATTTCGGCAAGCCCGCTTACCGCCTGAGTGCCATCCGCACTGCGCCCTTCTATGGCTGCTGGCTGGGTGCCTCTCTGCTGACCACCGAGCAGGGCATTGCCATCAACGAAAAGGGTCAGGCGCTGGACAACAACAACCAGCCCATGGAGGGCCTGTATATCACCGGTGATATGTCCGGCAGCTTCTTTGCCAACAACTACCCCTGCCTGATGGCTGGTGTGGCCATGGGCCGCACCCTGACCTTCGCCATGAAGGCCGTCAAGCAGATGTCGGGTCTGGATAACGCCTGATCCAGCGCGGTTTTCCGGCACAACTTAAGCGTTTTTCCATTTCTTCTTTCTTCATGAAGAGAGGCGGTCCCTGTTTGGGGCCGCCTCTCTTTGCTATTTTTTCGCCACGTGCCCCTACACAAATCCCCACGATTGTGCTATGATAAAGCTGAACAGCCGGTTTGTGCCAGACAACCGGCAAAATCGAGGTGTTTGTACAAATGTCTGATCTCCTTGAAACTCTGCAGCAGGAAGGGGTAGACCCCGCTCTGCTGGAAGCAGTCCAACAGTACCGCACTGCCCATGCCCTGCCGGACGCACTGCGCCCGCGCATCCCTTCCCCTGCCTTTACCTACTACGGCAAACAGGTGTGGGAGCAGGCGCTGGCGGCGCTGCTCTGCGGTGAAAACCTGCTGCTGGCAGGCGGAAAAGCCACCGGCAAAAACGTGCTGGCCGAGAACCTTGCCGCCGCCTTTGGCCGTCCCGCATGGGACATCTCCTTCCATGTGAACATGGACGCAGCATCCCTCATTGGCATGGACACTTTTGCGGACGGTCAGGTGGTGTTCCGGCCCGGCCCGGTATACCGCTGCGCCCAGTGCGGCGGCTTTGGTGTGCTGGATGAGATCAACATGGCCAAAAACGAAGCGCTGGCCGTGCTGCACGCGGTGCTGGACTTCCGCCGCGCCATCGATGTACCCGGCTACGACCGCATCCCGCTGGCGGAGGAGACCCGCTTTATTGCCACCATGAACTACGGTTATGCCGGCACTCGTGAGCTGAACGAGGCCCTCACCTCCCGTTTCGTGGTCATCCAGATGCCCACCATTACGCAGGACGATCTGGAAAAGCTGCTGCGGACGCAGTTCCCCGATCTTGCTTCCAAGTATGTGCGCCAGTTTGCACTGCTGTTCCTTGACCTGCAGAAAAAGTGCGACAGTGCAGAAATTTCCACCAAGGCGCTGGATCTGCGCGGTATGCTGGATGCCCTGCGGCTGATCCGGCGCGGCATCCCGGCAGGCGCGGCACTGGATATGGGCATCACCAACAAGGCCTTTGACTCCTACGAGCAGAGCCTGATCCGTGATGTGATCGCGGCGCGCATTCCGGCCAAGCTGGATGCCACCAAGCTCTTTGGCTGATGGACGCCCAGAGCTACACCGCGCAGGAGCGGCGTGCGGCCAATCAGGTCTGGGCTGCTGCAGGAGCCTATGGCTTTGAGCCGCTGTTTCTGGCCCGCTATACCGACGGCACCACCGATTTTTACATGAACACGGTCGTGGGCCTCATCCACAAATATTACGGTGACGCGCTGATCCGCAGCGTCTTTGACGCATGGGACGGTGATCTGCGGCAGACGATGCTGGACGACATGACATGGCTGTATCTGGAAAACGCCGCCTATCGGCTGGAGCTGCCCCGCCGCCCGGTTCTGGAAGCGCTGCGCCATGCCCATGCAGATTATTTCTTTGCGATTCAATACAAGCTCTCCCGTCAGGAGTGGATGGCAAAAAATCAGCTGGTCTACACCATGCAGGCTGCACGCTGGCGGCGTGTGCTGGGCCGTTCCGACCCGGTGATGACCCCTTATGAGTCCGGCCTTGCTGCGGCTCTTTCCCCGGAAAAAGCGCCGGTAGCGGAACAGCTGAAAGCCGAAATTTTATCGATCTACGCAAAATTCAACCTGTTCGACGGCACTGTGCACCAGAGAGCAGCTTTGCATCTGCATCTGGACGGCCTGCTGGCAAAACTTGCCACCAAAGCCATGCCCACCCAGATGATCAAAACGGACCGCGTGACCGTGGAGCACTCAAGCTCCGTGGATGCCGTGGGCGGCGGACTGGCGGTGGACAAGCGCCGGGCCCACATCACCCTGAAGCAGAATGCCGCGCAGGACAGAGCCTACATCGAAAGCTGCTTCGGCCGCTCTCTCTACCCGCCGGAACGGCTGCGCAAGGCTGAGCAGGAGCTTTGCGTGGGCGACCATCTGGGGTGCCATTTGTGGTTCAGTGCCGGTGTGCCAAGCCCGGAGCAGGCTCCCACACCGGAAGCAAAGCATCTGGCTGAGCAGGCTGAACTTCAGGCTGACCGCAACCGCGCTTATTACGCCAAAAATCGGGAACTGCACCGCAGTGTGGTGCTGCGGCTCACCGAGCAGATCCGCAACTGCATCCTTGTGCACCAGCAGCCCAACGCCCGTGTTGCCCGCAGTGGAAACCTGAACGCTGGGCGCATCTGGCGCGCACCACTTTTGAACGATGACCGGGTGTTTTTGTGTGCCGAGGAAGAGAACCAGCCCTCTTTTACGGTAGACCTTTTATTGGACGCATCCGCTTCCCGCCTGCACTGTCAGGAAGTGATCGCGGCTCAAGGATCCATTTTGGCCCAGAGCCTTGCGGCCTGCGGTATCCCGGTGCGGGTGTCCAGCTTCAGCAGCCTGCGGGGCTACACCGTACTGCGTGTGCTCAAAGGCTTTGCAGACAAAAACCTGCAAAACATCAACCGATATTTTGCTTCCGGCTGGAACCGTGACGGCCTTGCTCTGCGGGCCGCAGGCGACCTTTTGCAGTATGCGCCCGGTCCTGCGCCGCGGCATCTGCTCATCGTGCTGACGGACGCTTCGCCCAACGACAGCCGCCGCATCCCGCCCAGTGCAGAAAACCCGCTGGGCTGCGGTTACGAGGACGCTGCCGGTGTGGCTGACACTGCCGCGCAGGTGCGTGCGCTGCAGCGCATGGGCATCCGGGTGTCGGCTGTGTTCATGGGTGAGGACAGCTCTGCCGGTGCCGCTGCACAGATCTACGGCAAAAACATGGCCCGTATCCGCGGCATGGACCAACTGGCCCGCGCGGCCGGGCGGCTGATCCAGAACGAGATCCGTGAACTGGGCGATTGAACCATATTTTACCAGAACAGCCCACAGATGGGAGGCTTTGGCCTTGCCGTCTGTGGGCTGTTTTTGATACAGAACACAGCTGATTCGCTCTTGCAACAACCATGTTTCGGGTCACTGTTGCAGGATGCGCGGAAATGTTTTGTTTTTCTGCAAACTTATAGTTGTTTTTCGTTGTGAAGTATGCTATACTATGTTCAGTCAATAAAACATTTCTGCGTAAGCCGCCTGCTGTGCACCGGGTCGTTTGGCGCAGTGCCCATCCGTTATACAACGAACTGCTGTGTTATAGTTTCAGGAGGGAACCGATCATGGATGCCAACCGTTATTTTGATGCCATGCACAACGCTATGTCAGCTCAGCACCCCGGTGCGCAGCTGCTTTTAACGGTAAAGCTGCAGGACACCTGCGGCAACGATGCCTGCCTGGAGCTGAAGCAACTGCCCGGTGAGAGCACCTCCATTCTGTGCTACTCCACCATGGGTCGCCGCTGCCTGAACTTCCAGCTGTTCCGCAAGGGCTGGCAGCTGTGCCACAACGCCGATGGCCAGCTGGTGGGCCGCTTTCCTTCCAGTGCCGATGGCCTGATCGACGAGACCGATTTCCGCGCCTACTGCCGTGAGGACAGGCTGGATCTAGCACGCACCCAGCGCATCACCGCCGAGCTTCGCCAGTGCGCCGGTATCGATTATCAGGGCAGCATCCCGCAGAACGCCCGCACCGGTGCCGTTATTACCGTGGAGAGTTTTGTAGGGGCCGGTGCACGCTGGACCTACTGGAGTCAGGATGTTCTGCCCAGCCTGCCGCTGGGTGCCATCCTCTACTGGCTGGGGGGGCAGCCCGCCGGCGCCGCCGCGCCCGAGAGACGAT
>OCAV01001654.1_pt1 | contig 13834 bp, 10 predicted proteins | sample 1538331 | NCBI WGS metagenome assembly OCAV01 (sample SAMEA2580297, study PRJEB22360) | human gut metagenome | biome: human gut; feature: human-associated habitat; material: faeces | place: Denmark | collected 2008/2010
CAACTTTTTCTCCCGCCGATATCGAGAGCTTGGACGTATTGAAAGATGCCGCTTCCGCCGCGATCTACGGTTCACGTGCGGCCAACGGTGTTGTATTGATCACGACAAAGCAGGGCAAACAGGGTAAATTACAGGTTAGTTACGACGGCTATGTAGGTTTCCAGAACGTATATAAGATGCCGGACTTGCTGAATGCAAAGGAATACATGGCAGTCATGGACCAACTGAACTTCAACACGGGTAACCAACCTTACACGTGGACGAATTACATGTCACAAGAACAGTACAACCGTTACATGAGCGGCGAGGATGAGGGTACCAACTGGCTTGACGCAATCCGCAACAAGAACGCCATCACTACCAGCCACTCCCTGAACTTGGCCGGTGGTACGGAACGCTCCAAATTCTCCACGGGTGTATCCTACACGAAACAGGAAGGTACGCTAGGCAAGCCGGTCGCTTCCGACTACCAACGTTTCACGGTTCGCATGAACTCTGAACATATTTTGTGGAAAGAGGGTGACTTGGATATCATCACATTCGGCGAGAACCTGTACTATAATCATAATGAATCTTCCGGTATCTCCGAGGGTAATCAATACGGTAACGACATCTCTTGGATGTTACGTGCCAACCCGCTGGTTCCTATCTATAACGAGAACGGGGATTACTATATGTATGACGACTTGAACAAGGCCGGTTGGTTCAACTACAACTCTTATACGAGTAACCCGATCGCCGCAATGGTCAACTCCTCCCGTGGAAACAACAAGAGCAAAAACTACGGATTAACTATGGTTGGCTACTTGAAGGTACAACCAATCAAGGGACTCGTCTATAAAGGACAGGTCAGCTACAAACAGAACTCCAGTTCTTACCGTGGCTACAGTCCGGCTTATAAACTAACCTCTACCGATCAAAAACTAACCAATGAGGTTACCCAGAACATGACGACTGGTTGGGACTGGCAGATCGAGAATACGCTTAGCTACACCTTCAACATCGAGAAACACAACTTCGATGTATTAGTCGGTCAATCCTTCAAGAAGAGCGGTTTCGGTATGGGTGAGTATCTGGAGGCAACGGCGAACGACCTTCTGTTCTCCGACTGGGACCGGGCTTATATCAGCAATAGCATGGCTTCGCAACCGACCTCAGCCAAAGGATATCCGACAGGGGATAACGCCTTAGCGTCATTCTTCGGACGTATCAACTATAACTTCAACGAGAAATACATGGCTAGCGTGATCTTACGTACGGATGGTTCCTCGAACTTCGCCCGTGGTAAACGCTGGGGTACATTCCCTTCCGTATCGGCTGGTTGGGTCGTGAGCAATGAAGATTTCATGGAAAACACGCACGACTGGATGGACTTCTTGAAGATCCGTGCCAGCTGGGGTCAGAACGGTAACTGTAATATCGATAACTTCCAATATTTCTCGACCGTAGCGTTCGACCACCTCGGACAATATTCCTTCGGCAACAACAAGGGTACGGCCACGCAAGGCGGTTATGCCAGCATCATGCCGAACGAGGACGTGACATGGGAGACTTCCGAGCAGCTAGATCTTGGTCTAGATGCCCGTTTCCTAAGCGGCCGATTGAGTTTGAACTTCGATTGGTACAACAAGAAAACCAAGGACCTGTTGATCGTTGCCCCGATCCTAGACTCTTACGGAACGAACGCTCCCTATATCAACGGCGGTACCGTGGAAAATAAAGGTGTCGAGATCGGCTTAGGCTGGAACGACCAGAAGGGCGACTGGACGTATGGCGTGAACCTAAACCTTGCCCATAACAAGAACGAGGTTACGCAGATCAACAACAAAGACGGTTACATCCTAGGTCCGGACAAGGTACTGGCCGAGAACACACGTCCTGTATCCCGTATGGAAGTAGGACACCCGATCGGTTATTTCTGGGCCTATAAAACGGAAGGTGTCATGCAAAACGCCGCCGACGTGCAGGCTTATCTGGATAAGAACTGTAAAGGCAACGCAGCCAACTCCCTGCAAGGTAGCTCCATCCAACCGGGCGACTTGAAATTCGTAGACGTGAATGGCGACGGCGTGATCAACGAGGACGACAAGACCGAAGTCGGCAACCCGCACCCGGATATCACGATGGGTCTAAGCTTCAACGTTGGTTACAAAGGATTCGATTTAGCGGTAACCACCTATGGGGCCTTCGGACAACAAAATATGCGCTCTTATCGTAAGTTTACCGACGGCAACGTGGAGAATTACACCTCCGAGGTATTTGAGTACTGGCACGGTGAGGGAACCTCCAATCGTTATCCTCGTCTGGTTCCGGGTAACACAGGTGTCAACTTCCAACAGATATCCGATATCTTCGTGGAAGACGCCAGCTATTTCCGCATCCAGAACGTTACTTTGGGCTACGACTTCAAGAACCTATGGAAGAACTGCCCACTGCCGCAATTACGTCTGTACGTAAGCGCCCAGAACCTCTTCACCTTCACGGGATACAAGGGTATGGACCCCGAAATCGGTACGAACGATAGTTATCGCGAGGACAATCCTTGGGCAAGAGGTATCGACTTAGGTTCTTATCCTTCACCCAGAACTTATATGGTAGGTGTTAACATTAAATTTTAAGAGAAAAGCAACATGAAAAAGTTAATATATGCAATATGTATGGGCGCTGCCGTAGCCTTCTCCAGTTGTGAGGACATGCTCGACACGACCAATTACACAGAGAAGACAACCGCTACATTCCCGGAGTCGTACGACGATGCCCAGCAAATGATAGCAGGCGTTTACGCCAGCATGGCATCCGTTTGCGCCAACCCCGAGAGATCGTTCCTTTATTACGCCCAACTAGCCAGCGATGACGCGCTAGGCGGGGGCGGCTCGAACGACAAGCTGATGCAGGCCATGGACCTGCTCTGCAACTATCAGTCCGACATGACCCGCCAGTTCTGGAAAGACCGTTATGCCGGCGTATTCCGTGCCAACAGCGCCATAGAGACCTTGGATAACTGTCCGGACTTTCCTTCCACGGAAGCACGTAACCAATTGATGGGCGAGGCTCTCTTCATGCGTGCCTATTTCTACTACGAGCTAGCCTCGATGTACAATCGTGTACCCCTAATCACTACATCCCAGACAAGCGATGTGCCACAGGCAAGCCCCGCCGAGATCTGGGGACAGATCTTGCTAGACCTTAAGACAGCCGCCGACATCATGCCCGCATGGCGTGGAGGTACGTCATCCCTTGAGGCAGGACACGTCGACAAGTACACCGCCGAGGCCATGTTAGGCCGTGCTTGGTTGTTCTACACCGGCATGTACGGGAATGGCGAAGATATAGCCGCCTTGACCAGCGCCACTTACAACCCGCTGACCTCCGTCACCTTGGCCGACGGCTCTACCCTAACGAAGGATCAAGTGATCTCTTATATCGATGATTGCGTGAACAATTCCGGATATTCCTTAGCATCCGACTTCCGTAGCCTTTGGGCTTACACGAACCGTTGCACGGTGAACGATTTCGAATACACCGCCGGAAAAGGATTGAAATGGGTAGAGGATGATAACGCCGTCAACCCGGAATCTATGTTCGCCATCAAGTTCAATAAGCTGGCCAGTTGGAATACTACCATCGCTTTCGCCAATGGTTACGCGCTTCATTTCGGTCTTCGCGGAGATCAAGACGTAGCAAATACCTTCCCCTTCGGACAAGGTTGGGGAGCCGGGCCTGTAGCACCGAATTTCGTGAACGATTGGGCAAGCGCAGAACCAAATGACATGCGTCGCGACGCTTCCGTATATCGTACGGACAAATTACCCGCTTATAACAAAGGCGGTTGGGCGGACTTCGTACAGGAAACGGACTACTATGCCATGAAATGGTCTCCTGTCGCATGCAAGACATCCAATGACGAGAGTGGCTACTTCAAGACCTTCGAGAACGAGATGTACGGAATCGATGGCTGGACGCAAGGCGCGAATAACCAAGCCTTGGACAACATCCACGACTTGGTATTGATCCGCTTCGCTGACGTTCTCTTGATGCAATCCGAGCTCAAGGGAGATGCCACCGGTATGAATAAGGTGCGGGAGCGTGCCGGCCTTCCGGCTATCGGCTACTCGCTCCAAGCTCTGCAAAACGAGCGCCGTTGGGAATTAGCTTTGGAGGGTACCCGTTGGAACGACATCCGCCGCTGGCACATTGCCGCCGCTGCCTTGCAGAAACAGATAGGTACGCCTATCTACATCGCTGGTAATCCTGCCACGAACAAGGCGCAAAATGGTGGTTACGCCTCCCGCTACAACACCTCCGCCGGTTTCATGAAGATACCTGAGAGCCAGATCTCACTCTCCAGTGAACTCCAGCAGAACGAAGGTTGGGGAGCGGACGCCGAGTACAATGGCTGGGCTAATTAATAACTTTTTAATTCAGAATATACAATCATGATAAAGAATATATATTATATAGTAATGGCATTGATCGCAGGAATGATGGTTTCCTGCGACCCAATCACAGAAAGTGATCCGGGCATATCCGCCAACTTAACCGAGGCGGATCTGCAAGCCCGTGTAGCGCTTACGCAAACGACGGCCGGACAAAACAAGTTCACCTTCTCCACCAATCCCACACTGACGGTACAGGTATTGGATCAAGACGGGGCCATCCTAGCCACCGGAACCGAGGGTTCCATCATTGGCACTCCTCCCCTCACGAGCTTGACCGTCCGGGCTATGAACCAAGACGGCTCCATCACCTCTTTCTCTAACGATGTGACGATCTCCGAGTATGTGGATGTGCCTTCTATTTATGAAGGATTATTCGGACCGGAGTATAATTCTGTAACTTGGGTTTGGGATACAGATGCCAGCAACGGCCTTTGGGGAAATGGTGCTTATATGGAAAGCACAGGTCCGGAATGGTGGCAAGTTCAAGCCACAGACATCGACCAACAATGTACTGAGAAAGGATATGCCAAAGATGGGTTAGAAGGTTGGATGACTTTTACCTTGGCTGGCAAGAAAGTAGAAACCAGCCGCGGTCAATCCGGAACAATCGCATGGGACTTATCCGCTGTAGCCAAAGAAGGTTGGGATCAAGGTACATTAACGTTCACCGGAACCATTCCTTTATTAGGACTGGTGAAAATGGGAGACACTGATGATACCTTCGCTCCTCAATATGAATATCACATCTTGGAAGCGGATGGTGAGCATCTTAAACTAGCGGCTCCGAAACCCGGCGCAGGTGATTGGGGAGAGGCTTGGTTCTGGAATTTTAAAACAAGAAAATAAAGAAAATATATCATGAAGAAAGTATTATTCATTCTATATTGCACTATTAACAACAACTGTTATTAATATCAATGCTGACGTAAATGGTCCATCACCTTCCTATGCCGCAGAAAGAGAAGGGTATTCAAAAATGTACGTTACAGCTCAAAATCAGGACGCCCATATATCAATGGTTATTGAAGATCAAAATTTCATGGAATATACTATCACCAGTGGTTTTTATAGTGGAGGTCCATGGGTTTACTTTGTTGAACATGGAAAGTATAAAGTTGTTTCCATAGATAAGGGATATAGAGTCTCTTGTAATGGATCTACAGTTCAAGTAGGATCTGTCATAACTTTTAGCGGCGCAACTGGGCATATTGGATTTTACGTAAATAATTGATCTAAAAATGAATATCACGATACTCAATGTTCTCCGTGACATTGAGTATCTCTGATCGGATAAATGAAGAAGATGTATCTCACTAGCAATATTTTATGATGAGATTATCCCAATAATTCATTCATTCTTGTTATATAAGAGGGGCGGAGCGTTTATCGTTCCGTCTCCTCTCTTTTTATCTTACACGGTACTCGCCCTGCAAATATCCTTCCGTCAACCAAACCGCTCTCCGGCCATCTTTTTGATTTCCATAGAGCATTTACCTTGACACACCTATTTTCCAAACCTAGCGAAATAGCGAGAAAGCAGTAGCAATAAGCACCCCTTTTTGTTAAAATACAGCGTTTTCCACACACAATAGGTGCCGGAAGCCTGCGTAACTAGTCGTATTAGGCAACGCCGATACTGCCGTTGGGCATCGTAAGTAGTCAAGAATAGGGTTATGAGTAGTCGCGAATGGGCATTCTTACCCTGTTATAACCCTATTGTAGCACCGTTTTTCTTCCCTTCCTGCCCCCAAAACATGAAATACGATGAATAAATTCCGCTAGAATAAAAGGCCGTTATTCAACATTAGCCTATCAACCAATCGATTGTCGTTTTTTTCTTTCGTTTTCGGGAGCATACCTTACCTTTACCCGAAAGAATCGATTCTCCATGACTTAAATTTACAAACTGTCACTTTGCTAAAAGACGCAAGACAAGGAGATGTCAAGTATCCGTGAAAGATGATACATCTTACAACGGTAATATCATACATCCTACAACAGTAAGATCATACATCTTACGGCGATAAGATGCTACAACTGTACCTTACTGAAAATAAGTTCGTGCATTAAACTCCATAATCGGACGTTTTAAACTGAATAACGTCGCAAATATCGCAGCGTTTCTCCTGTTCTAATGTCGCATCAAGTACTTAAAATATGTATATACGCGAAAGAGATAATTGGACATCATTCAGATAGGACGTTTCCGAGCTTACCGCACTCCTTGAAGAGGTGGGGCGTAAACGAGGAATGCTGTATGGCAGACTTGCCTCACACCATCCCCAACGTCTCAAACATCCCCCGGTAAACGGCGGCCTTCTCCTCCAACGGCCTCGGATAAGCTCTAGAGGATGAGGGCATGCGGAACAGCCTCATCGTCCTTCCCATACAAGAAAATTCCGACGAGAAGCCCACTTTCGGCTCCTCCGTGCCGGGCAATACGGAGAGGAGGGTATCCATCGCTTTCTGTCCGGTTACCACGATCGCCACGCATTCCGGTATCTGGGACAAGACCTTCTCCGGATCGATCGGCCGTACCACCTCAAGGAACTTATCGGAGGCGTTCGCTTTCAAGCGGATCACCTCCATGGCGGTATCACCGATCCCGATCCCCTTTTCCCGGCAGAAAGCCTTCGCCTTCTCCTCGCTGAACGCCTTCTTGTCTCGCAGGAACGCATCCTTGTTCCCATAGAAAATCAAGCCAAGGATGCGCCACATATCATTCTGGATATTCGGGTAATAAAAATCCATGCTCCAACGAGCTCTTGGAGGCGGAAAACTTCCCAGCATCAGCAATCTCGTATTCTCCGGGAGGAAGAAACCTAGCGGATGCAGCTCGGTGGTCATGCTTCCTTGCTCTTTTTGAGTTCCTTCTTCTGGTCCTCTTTCGCCAGAAGCACGACGTTATACACGAAGTCCGTGATCCATTGCTCGGAGTAGCCTAGTTTCTCGGCATACTTACGCACGCTCCACGCGGCCTTCTGCACGCTGATATCCTTCCACTCGGACTTGGTCAAGATATCGTGAACCGTCTTCGTCGTCATATTATACAGCAACTTCTTCACCAGCATGGAGAAGCGGAACTTCCACTGCATCAGATTACCAAGCAAGTTGAACAAGTCATTGCAGAAACCTTGGAACATGAAGAAATACGTCTTGATATCGTTCTGGTTCTTGCAGTTCTTCTTCACCGAGCTATCGATCTCCTTGAAGAAAGCCTCGCTTAGGCCGTAATCCTCCATCAACACCTTGCGCACACGGGATTTCTCGGCGACACCCAATTTGTTATTCTGGGTCGGTATCTTCAACATGCGTTTGAACAAAGCCATATCGGCGAGCATGTTCAAGTTGGTGATACCTAAGTTCACGGCCATAACGGCTTGATAATATACACGGATTAAAGATACGAACTCCTCCACGGAACCTTTGCCGGCCTCTTCCGCCTCAGATACGTTCTTCTTGAATAGCTTAGAAATAAAATTCATCGTACGATTATTAAATAGTTTCGAGCCGCGAATATACGAAAACTTACCGCCAATACAGAATAACTATTCAATTCTCTCCACCGTAACCTCCGGAAATTGCTCCATCAATAGCAACAGTGGACTTTCCTCCGTGTTTTTACGGGCTTTCAACACGATGCTGACGACGTACTCGTCCTTCTCCTGATGCCCCAGTCTTTTCATGTCATAGCTTACCAACAGGAAACCTTTCTCGTAGATAACACGGGCGATCCGGTTGATCGCCTCCTTGTCGGAGGTAGAGAATACCACCAAGGAACTTCGCATCCCGATGCTTTTAAAAATAACGCTCAACAGCTCCAGCCCGGCGAGCGTCAACAAAGTGGCGGCGATACCGAGCCCGTACATGCCTGAGCCGACGGCCAGACCGATACCGGCGGGGGGCCCGGAAACCGCGGGGGGGGGGGCGAACTGGCAGGTATAGTCAATCCCCGCACGAATTGTTTCTGGATGATGATCGTACCCGCCCCGATGAAACCGATGCCACTCACCACTTGGGCGGCCACACGGCTCGGATCGAGACTTACGCTATTCTCTAGGATGACATCTTGGAAGCCATATTGGGAGACAACCATGATCAACGCGCTACCCAACGAAACAAGGAAGTGAGTCCGGTAACCCGCCTCCTTCGCACGGTACTCACGGTCTAGTCCGACAACGGCGCCCAGAATACCTGCCACGAAAAGTCTTAGTATGAAATCCCACATCATAATCAACGATCTTTTAGGTTTTACCCCGAAAGATAGGAATTATTTATTGATTCAGCCGCCATTCACGGTGATAAGAATCGATCGCCTCCCGGACGGAGCCATGTAGGAGCAGGAGGTTCTTGCTCTGCTCGTAATCCAGACGAAGCTCTTCCATGATCATACGGGTGCCACGGTCCACCAATTTTTGGTTGGTCAGTTGCATGTTCACCATCCGGTTCCCCTTCACCCGGCCAAGCTTGATCATCGTGGAGGTCGTGATCATATTCAGCACCATCTTCTGGGCCGTACCGCTCTTCATCCGCGTACTTCCGGTGACGAACTCCGGACCTACTACCGGCTCGATGGCGATCTCCGCCTCCGCCGCCATCGGAGAGTCCGGGTTGCAGGAGATAGAGGCCGTCAGGATTCCCTCGGAGCGTGCCTTACGCAGGGCGCCGATCACGTAGGGAGTCGTACCCGAGGCGGCTATCCCCACCAAGGTGTCATTCGTATTGATATGATATTGTTGAAGTTCCTCCCAAGCCTTATCCAGATCGTCTTCCGCCGACTCCACTGGATTCCGGAGCGCCCGGTCGCCGCCGGCGATCAAACCGATCACCAAGGTATTCGGCATACCATACGTGGGAGGGATCTCGGAGGCGTCCAAGACGCCCAAGCGACCACTCGTACCCGCCCCGATATAGAAGAGCCTACCGCCTCTCCGCATTCGCTCTACGATACGGGTTACCAGCTTCTCGATCTTCGGGATCTCCCGGCCAACGGCGATCGCCACTTTCCGGTCCTCGTTATTGATGCCTTCCAGCAACTCCCGGACAGACATCTGATCCAGATTATCGTACAACGATTCCGACTCGGTTATCTTTTGAAATGCCATAACTCATTCATTTTTTTCTTCGTTCGTAAAATGATACCGGATCAATCCGTTCATGGGAGCCTGTACGACCGTACCGACCTTCAAGTCTAAGGATAAGGCCGCAGCTTTCAATACCTCCTGATAATAATAGGCGATAGAGCCTACGAAATGAATCGGGTACGTATCAGCTCCCGGATATAACGCCACGTTACGGAGGAAAAAGCTACGGAAACTCGTATAGACCAAATTATAAATCGGTTGCTCGGTGATATTCTCCAACAAGAAACGGGATAAGGTAGCCAAGAAACGATTCGGGAAAGGTTGTTTATATACCCGCTCCAACAATAAGGCGGGCGTCAACTCATATTGATCCATAAACTTCCGAACCAAAGGCGCCGGCAACTGACGCTTCAAGCAATCCCCTACCAATAACTTCCCGAGCACGGCGCCACTACCCTCATCCCCCAGAATGAATCCCAAGGGAGAGATATGCTCCGTTATCTCCGTCCCGTCATACAGACAAGAATTCGATCCCGTCCCCAATATACAGGCGATTCCCGGACGGCTCCCGCATAAGGCACGAGCAGCCGCCATCAAGTCACTATACACCTCTATGGGAGCCGGGATATAAGGCGTAATCGCCTCTTCCACGATCCGGTTCTTCTCCGGGAAGGCGCAACCGGCGCCATAGAAGTAAATGGCATCGATCCGCTCACCCTTCAAGGCGGGCAATAAGGCATCCCGGATTTCTCCGGCGATCTCCTCCCGTGTCTGGAAGAAGGGATTGATACCCGCCGTCACGACCGTACGCACCGGTCTGCCTTGATCCGCCAGGCACCACTCCGTCTTTGTAGATCCGCTATCCGCAATTAATATCATACACTTATTATAATATCAAATTCTGGAGAATATATACCACCGCACCAGACAAATATCCCGCCAAGGCCAGCAGCGAGATATTCTTCAAGTACCAAATGAAATTGATCCGCTCCAGGCCCATCACGACGACTCCGGCGGCGGAACCGATGATCAACATACTTCCACCTACTCCTGCGCAATAAGCCAAGAACTGCCAGAACACGCCGTCTTGCATGAAGTTCGCCAGATAAGCCGGATCAGTCGCCGCAGCCACCATAGCGTCCGTAGCCACCGGGTACATACCGATAGCACCCGCTACCAACGGAACATTATCCACGATAGACGATAAGGCGCCGATAATCAGGTTCACCGCATACACATTGCCTACCGTATCGTCCAGCCAGAAAGCGAAATCCGACAATACGCCGCTGCAACGCAAGGCATCCACCGCCAAAAGGATTCCGAGGAAGAATAACAAGGTCGCCCCGTCTATACGGTGAACCACCTTGGACAAGCGCAATTTCAAGTCCTCGTCGATCGGTTTACGGGCGTATAGCATCTCCGTATAGAACCAAAGAATACCCACTCCCATCAAGATACCCATAAACGGGGGAAGATGAGTAACCGTCTTGAATACAGGCACGAACAATAAACACAACACACCGATGATCAAGATCGATAACTTCTCCTTATCCTTCAATTTCTTCAGCAACTCATTGTCCGCCTCCATTTGCGAGAATGCGTTAGGGGGCGTCACGTTGCCATGCAAGAAACGCATGGCGATCAAGACCGGGATCAACGCCGATACGATACTCGGCAGGATCAAATGGGGGATCGTGGATGAGGTGGAGATATTTCCCCTTACCCAAAGCATGATCGTAGTCACGTCGCCGATCGGTGACCAAGCGCCACCGCTATTCGCCGCTATAATAATGATACTGCCGAACACCCACCGCTCTTTATAATTCCCGAGCAACTTACGGATCAACATGATCATGACGATCGAGGTGGTAAGGTTGTCCAACACGGCCGACATAAAGAACGTGATCACGGCGATCAACGCCAGCAGTTTCTTCTTTTTCTTCGTGGTAATATGATTCGTGATAAACATGAAACCGCCATGGGCATCGATCAGCTCCACGGTTATCATCGCCCCGATCAGGAATATAAGTGTCTCGGCGATCTCTCCGATACTATCCAGAACCTGATGCTCCACGACGAACCGGGTACATTGTTCCTTAAACGTTAAAGAACCCAAAGAGGGGAACGATTCCAAGAACAAGCTGAATTCCTCTGCCGAGGCCCTCGGGATGAAAAACGGGGCCGCGTACGTGTACATAACCCATAAGACCGTACCGATAAGCAAAGCCGTTCCCGCCTTGTTTATCTTTAGAGGATGTTCCAATGCGATCATCAAATAACCGACAAGGAACACAATGACCATTGCTGTCAACATAACTTCATGATTTAGGTTTAAACGCTACAAATGTAGAAATAATAACTCTGTAACACGATAGAAAGACGGAATGTTTTTTAAGATAATTTTACCAAACATGCGAAAGGAACCGGACTGCTCCGATTCCTTTCCTATTCTCTCGAGGGAAAACTATAACCCCGAGACAACTCACTCTACAACCAACATCTTATCACCCACGGAGACCTTGTCCGTCTCATTGACATACACCTCTTTCACCACCCCATCGATCGGCGTACGAATCTCGTTCTCCATCTTCATGGCAACCAATACGCAAAGCGGGTCTCCCGCCTTGACCTCATCGCCTACCTTGACATATACCTTCTGGATCACGCCCGGCATCTGGGCCTGTATGACCTGACGGCCGACCGTCTTGGAACTGGTTCTCGACAGGCGTAATTTCTTCAACTCGTCAATCACCTGTACTTGGAAATAATCACCTTTATTCTTTACCTCATAGGTGGAATCTCCAACACTGGATATTTGTACGCCATGAGATTTATGGTTCATGATGATCGAGTGGATCGTATCTCCGCCCAGATTGTAATCTACATCATAAACGGTACCGTTTACGGATACTTTCTTGATAGGCCCGTCTTCCAGAATCTCTACCTTGAACTCTGTGTCGGGAATATCGTTAACCGTGGCAAAATAAGTCGCTAAAGCCTTTGACATAATCATTCCTCCTCTCATTAAAAGTTATTGGCCAACATTTGTAACTTCCCGTAGTGTTTCCACAGGGACTCCCCTACCAGCGGAACGGTCGTCGCACGGGCGGCCGCCTCTTTCTCCTCCTCGTAATGCTTCAAGGCGGCGGCGATCACGGCTACGGTCGGGTCGCTGTTCTGGCGACGTTTCAAGTCTTCCTTATCGAACTTGGTGTCAATGAAGGTTGTATCGTAATTCCCCTTCAAGAAGGTCTCGTTATGCAACACACGCAGGTGGAATGGAATCGTTGTCTTGATTCCCAAGATCTTGTATTCCCGCAAGGCACGTATCATGTTCGAGATGGCGGACTCACGAGTCCGGCCCCACGTGCAAAGCTTGGCGATCATCGGGTCGTAATGCAAGGAGACCTCGAAACCGGCGTAAGCGGCGCTATCCAGACGTACGTTACGTCCCTCGGGAGCCTCACGCACCTTGATCACACCCGGAGAGGGCATAAAGTTATTTTCCGGGTCCTCCGCGTAGATACGACATTCCAAGGCATGCCCCCGGCAAGCCACATCTTCCTGCTTATAAGGCAGACGATTTCCTGCGGCCACCAAGATCATATCGCGAACCAAGTCCACGCCCGTTGTCTCCTCCGTCACCAGATGCTCCACTTGAAGGCGGGTATTCATCTCGAGGAAATAGAAGTTCTGGTCCTTATCCATCATGAACTCCAACGTCCCGGCACTGTAGTAACCGATTTTCTTGCAAGCCTCCACCGCTACGGCCAACATCTTCTGGCGAGCGGCCTCCTTCACGAATGGAGAGGGCGCTTCCTCGATCACCTTCTGGTTACGGCGCTGGATAGAGCACTCACGCTCATACAGATGGATCACGTTCCCATATTTATCCCCGAGTACCTGCACCTCGATATGATGGGGGTTCTCGATATACTTCTCGATATAGATGGCGTCGTTTCCGAATGAGTTGGCAGCCTCGGAACGAGACATACGGAAAGCCGCTTCCATCTCATCCTCGCTATGTACCAAACGCATACCCTTTCCACCGCCTCCGGCAAGCGCCTTTAGCATAATCGGATAACCCACCTCGGCGGCTACCTTCTTGGCATCCTCTATGTCCGTCACCGGCTTTTCCGTTCCGGGAACAACCGGCACACCGGCTTCTTTCATGATCTTACGGGCCTCGGTCTTTATACCCATCTTCGCGATCACGTCGGCGCTCGGGCCGATAAAGATCACGCCCTCCTCCTCGCAACGACGAGCGAAGTCGGCGTTCTCCGACAAAAAGCCGTAACCCGGATGAATGGC
>OCAV01001662.1_pt1 | contig 13761 bp, 5 predicted proteins | sample 1538331 | NCBI WGS metagenome assembly OCAV01 (sample SAMEA2580297, study PRJEB22360) | human gut metagenome | biome: human gut; feature: human-associated habitat; material: faeces | place: Denmark | collected 2008/2010
TATCAAAAAATCCGGACAGGGTGTTCATAATTTATTCATTCATGCGTTTGTCGTGGCCTGTATATCAATATTTCCACTTATGTCACAACTGGAAATCGAGAAGGATTTGAACGATGGGCAAAACTCAATAATCTGAAAGAGGCGGCCCGCACCTTCAACTATCTTTCCGAAAATAACCTGCTGAATTATGAGGATTTCCAACAACATGTTTCTGATGTTGATGCTTCTGTTAAAGCGGCTGAACAGAGAATAACTCAAATCAACAATGAACTAAACACGCAGAAAGTCATTCAAAAACATTGTGATTCTTACCGGCTCTGCCGTAAAGTGATTGAAGATTGCAAATCTGCTAAAAATCCAAACGCATACCGGACCAAACATCAATCAGAATACCAACTCCACGATTCACTAAAAAAAGAGCTTCAGGATCTCGGTGTTACCAAAATCCCAAGCTCTAATAAAATTTAGAAGCGGATCGAACATCTTGAATCTGAACAGGCTGCTACTGTCCGAGAAAAACAGAAATTACGAAAAAAGCAGAAGACACTGGATATCATTAGACAGAATTTTACAGCATTGCTCGATGCTCCTCAAATATCAAACAACGATATCAATCGTACCGTTGCATCAACACTTCAACATTAATGTACGAAAGGTTTTAAACCGTATAACACAAGAAAACTGATTCCACCGCAATGGATCAGTTTTCTTTAAATAATAGCTACTTCATTTTTCTTTTTTTATAGAAGCCTACAATCAACCCAAGACTAACAATCGCTATTAAAAACCATGCAACTATATTTGTTGTATCTCCGGTTTTTACCGTATTTATTATTTTCTGAATAGTATTTGGCTTATCCGGTTTTGAAGGTGTCGGATCCTTAGGCTTATCTGGATTGTTCGGTGGTGTTTCTGGTGAAACCCATTCAGTTTTTGGCTCTATCGTTACATTATATTCTACATTTCCATTGATTTCAGATGGAATATTAACAAGGAATGGAGCAGATTCAAATTTATCTGTACCACTTTCCACATTTCCAATCTGTGCAACCAGATAGATTCCTTCATCCAGTTCTCCAAAACTCGTGCGTCCCGAAGTATCTGTTTCTTGCATTAAGCCGGAAATATTATTTTCCTTCGCAAATGCAAACAATTGTTTTGCTTGTTTTTCTCTTGCTTCTGCACTGGTATCTTGTAACGATATACCTGAATCTTTAAAACCATCTTCCCAGATCAGCTCATCATTTTTCATATATTGAATTGGAAATATCGAGAACTTTGCTCCGGAAAGAATCACTTCTTTATCCGAACTATTTCTTCCCTTGTAAATAATTTGAATGCTTCCTGTTCTGCTTCCTGCTTCTGCATGGATTGTTGAAATATCTATAAAACTACCGACAAGAAAAAGCATAACGAATAAAATAATGTGAATACTTCTTATCTTCTTTCGCACCTTGCTTTCCTCCTTTTCCTATCTCGTATACTATAAATCACAGCTATCATCAGCCCTATGAAAATTACTATAATTGTTACAATCAACACTTTAGCAGTAAAAGATAACTCCGGTTTTATATTTGTATCCGGCTCTTGCTTCGTTGCCTCTTCATAAGGTATTCTCTCTCCACGTACTAAAAGTCTGTGTGTGTTGATTGCAAATGGTGTACAAGTAACAAGTGTTGCGTAATCCTTACCAGGTTCAATGGACAAGCTATCTGTCTCTTGTGGCAAAACCGTTAATATCTGATCAATCTGATATGCCAGGGTTTCATCTAAAACTTTAATGTAAAAAATATCCCCTACTTCCAGTTTATCCATATTGGTAAATAGTGTTTTTGTCGGAAGACCTCTATGTCCTGTCAGAACTGTATGTGTACTTTCTCCACCTACAGGAAGAGATGTACCCCAGAAATGTCCGACACCAGCCTGCAGAACTGCTTCACTTGTTCCATGATAGATTGGAAGTTCTATATTAATCTTAGGAATACGAATGTATCCCATCATTCCAGAACCATCTACATTCAACAGTCCCTCATAGCGAGCATCTATTTCCACATCTTCTTGCGAAAATGGATCAATCAAATCAATATTTCCCAGCATTTCCTTATTATATTCCCTCGCCTCTTCCAGCATCTGCTCTTTTTCTGCCTTACTTAACTTTACACTTTCCTCATCATAATAGGATACAACTTTGGAACCATTCTTTTCGTTCAGATAACTACTAAACGTTGGATATAACAATACGGAGAATGCAACCAAAAGTACGATCAGACGAATAATATCTTTTATTGTTATCTTCTTTTTTTTCTTCTTACCCTTCATTTCATTCTCCCTGTTGTTATACTTGGAATTGCGGTTACCTTCCGTGGAAGATAACCGCCCATTCCTTAAATATTATCTTGTATCTCTAGTAAAATTATTACGCTTCTTTTCTTTTGTCACGGATGAAGCTTACTGCTACACCGAATACAAGAAGAGCTGCGATTACAGCAAATGCAATTGCTCCACGTCCACCAGTGGATGGAAGGATGGAACCTGTGCTGTTTGCAATGTCTATGACTTTGTCGTTTTCATCACTACCATCTTTGGAGATAGTCCAATTATTTACATCTGCATCTGTGCTCTTTGTGATTTTAATTACGACTGGTGCTGTCAACTTATTGAATCCGTCTGGTGCCTTTGTCTCTACTAAATAGTATGTTCCTTCTGCAAGACCATTGACACGGAGGTTGTAACCTTTTCCCTCAATATTTTCAACTGATACAAATTCTGTAGTAGAAGATGTTGAATCTACTACATAATTTCCTGCAACTCCCGGAGTAACTGGAGAAACTTTAATTGCTTTAGTGTCATCATTTGCATCCGCATCTGTTTTGTTTGAATATAACCTAAACTTTGCACCTGCTAACTTTTCAGTTGTATCCTTTTTAACTTTTAAGATATCTAACGGATATGTAGGTGTCTTTGCTTCACTTGGTGTTGTAGTTGTTGTTTCACCTGGCTTATTACCATACTCTAACTGAGCCTTGTTCTGTTCTATTACAACAGCGGCTTTATTCACTTTTGCATAATATGTAACGGTGAATTCTTTTCCTTTGTTTGTCTGGTTATCTTTTACCCATGCAGACAGGTCAAGAGCCATTTTTCTATTGTTTTTTGTATCAAGTGTTGCTGTTGTAGGTGCTGTTGTAGCATCTGTAACTTCTGCATCTGTAAATGCTACTGCTACATTAACTGTTGTAGCACCTTCTCCAAGAGCTGTTCCTTTTGCATCATTTACAAAATCAAGACCTTTGGATAATTCATCGTGGATAATGTACTGATACTGGTCATATCCTGTTGTATCCGGAATAGAACCTTTTACGGTATATGTTACGACATCACCGATATTTACAGTTTCTTTATTAGCTGTTTTCTCAATGCTTGGTGCTTCTGTTTTTAAATTTACTGTATTTGTTGTCTCATCTACTGTAACTAAAGAAGACTGAATCTCTTTTCCACCTGTTACATATACTAAGTAGTATCCTGCGTCTAAGTTTGTAAAGTCATAAGATGTTACATCTCCAAGTTTTCCAGAGTTTGCTGTAGCTTCTAATTTAGGACTCTTAGTTAATGCCTTCGTTGTAAAAGCGTTCGCAAAATTCTGTACTTCTTTAGTATCACTGTTACCAATATTTCTTACAGCATTTGCAATGTCCTCATCTGTAGAAGATGCTGTAATTGCTGAATTATTTAATGCAGCTACCAATACATCTTTATAACCAGCTGCAGTATTCACTGTATATGCATAGTTCTTTGATCCTGTTGTACCAGATTCTGTCACATTAAATAATTTGTACAGATAAATGGTCTGATCTTTGAGTGTCTGTGTCGGAACGCCCGCTCCTGATTTCACACTAACTGTAAGTGAGTTTGCTCCAGCAGCTGCTGGTGTTGCTCCTTCTGCGGCAAATGCTGTAACAGACATAGCCATCATCATAATCGCTGCCAGCATTAATGCCATGATTTTTTTCATTTTCTTCATAACTGTTGTCTCCTTTTCTTGAGAAATTTTTCTATAGTTTTTCTGCTTTTTTATTTTCCTTGCATTTTTTATATCTCATTACGAAATATACCAGGAAAAGCAGAACAGCTATCAGGTAAATCAAATAGCTTCCGTATCCTCCGGTATCCGGAAGACCTGGGAAATGTCTATTAGTTATTGTGAAGGTAAATCCATCTTGCGATTTATCTATCGTTGTTGTATAACCATCCACCTTTGCTTCTGTGATGGAATACGTGTAATAATAAATATCATCTCCAACTGTCTTGTATGCTGGAAGTTCCTTTATCACCTCCTGCCACTTAGATTTATCGATGGAACCTTCTATTTTGTAACTCTCGTAACCAGGAACTGTTTCTGTCGTTTTCTTTCCTGTCTTGTCTTTCCAGGTACGTGATATTGTTACCGTAATACTGTTTGGTCTTGAATTATCAAAATTGTTTAAATCCTTCCAAACTTTATTTATTGTCAGTTTGATGTTCTCATCACATGGATCCTGTGACTCGGATGGTTCCGGTGTATCATTTTCTCCCGTATTCAATGTTGTCTTGGTATCTGACATCAATACCGCTTTTGCTGATGATTCATAAGCATTAAGATCTGCTTTCACTGAGTCACCCTTGCTTACCAGAACAGCATTTTTTAAAGTCTCAAAGGTCTTTACCGGTTTCATATGTCCTATTGTATAAATATCCCATCCGCTTGCAACATCCTTTTCATGACTGCTGTTCAAAATACTGTTATTCTTTTCAATTTGATCTAAAGATTGATCCAATTTTCTATAAATACGGTAATTGTTCTTTTCGCCTTCCACCTTTTCCTGGCTATTGAAATCATATACCGTATCCAGTTCACTTTTTCCGCTAAATGGTCCAACAAGATCTTTTGTTCCACGAACCACATCACAGTAATACATGTTGTTGTTCTTCAAAAGTCCTTCATCATTGAATCCAACAAAGCCACCACTTCGTCCGTCTTTAGCATTACCGTCATTGTCATTTCCGGCTCCACCGGCATAGACATCATATCCATAACTGACACCGTAGACATTACTATCTGCAATTCTTGTTCGATTGGCCTTGATCAGACTCACACTGATATTGGATTTGGTATCATTATCATTCAAAAGTCCATTTTCGTCGCATGGAAGTTTGATGGATGAATCTCCGATCGTAATAATTGCAAGGTCTGTCTGTTGACCGTTATCCGTTGACTTCTTCGAAAGTCCTACAGAGATATCCAATCCAAGCAGATTTACATGAAGCAGTTTGCCATCATACAGCGCATCCACTTTGATGATTCCAAGATTAATCTTCAGAAGATCGGAATCCTGGATTTTATCCAGATATAGTGCTTTTACAAGTTGATTAACAACTGAGAATATTACATTCACTGCTCCAGAATCCACCTTCAAATCTGCAAGATAAGCGAAACTTGTTCGTCCTGCAAAGCCACCGGCTGTTCCACCTGACGCTACCTGTTTCAGTCCAATTTTCTGGTTCGTCTTATCACCTGCTGTACAATTCGACATTCTCGCAAGATTTGCATATCCGATAAATCCTCCTGCAATCTGCTCATCTCCATTTGTACTCTGCACAGTGTAACCATCATCAGTTCCTGTAACTGCACAGTCATCAATGTGAGAACCAAAAATGTCCATAACTCCAAGAGCTCCACCAAGTAACTGTCCTGTATTGTCTCCCATAACGTCTATCTTGTCTGCCTTAACTACTCCGCTCTTTCCGGAATAGCCGACAAATCCTCCGACACTATTCAAACCTCTTACATTACTTAAGCTCGTTACTTTGCTGTTTTTCACAGAACCATTTAACAGAGAGCCGCCAAAACCTCCAGCTGTTCCGCTATAGGTAACCTGATTGTTCTGTCCGGATTTTATCGCTGTGTTTGCACTGACACTTAAGCCAGCATCCTTACTTCCGCTTACAGTTCCGTAATATACATAACTTCTAAATGCATCCAGCACATCAGTTCTTCCAAGCTTTAATAATTTATCAAGAAGCGAGGTCTCATTTCCTGCACTGATATTGGCAACTCCGGCCACGTCAGCAACACCAAAGCATCCTCCGGCATATTCGCCTGCGACTACGGAACGGATATTCTGTACAGAAACTCCTGCTTCTTCCGTATCCTTCTTACCGAGTACAGTTCCTTCCAGATTTCCGGCAAATCCTCCTGCCGCTTTTGCATAAGAAGTGTTATTACTTCCACTCGCATAAGCACCATTTACGATGATTCCCCAGTCATCCCAGGATTCCACATCTGCATAACGGATAGTTGCGACTGTGGCATTTAATACTTTTATCAAATCTGCCGGTGTACTTAACAGTTTATTCAGAAGCTGACTGAGTAATCCTTCTCCTGCAGTAGGATCCACTGTTGCTACACTTCCAGGTCTGGAGCTTCCGACAAATCCTCCGACATAACTTCTTCCGTCAACTCGTCTCAGCTTTGTGACCTTGCAGCGTGCATCATTTTCGCCCCAGATCTGTCCACCGATCAGTTTTCCTACATAACCTCCGGCATAACCACAGGCGTCCTTATCCTCAACACCATTTGCCTCAACACTAAGGCCACTTTGATATCCTTCTACTGAAGATCCCTTGATTACCGGAACAAATACATCCAGTACTTTCAGCATTTGTCCCAACTGAAGGTCAAGTCCCAGAATATTTACACCACCTAGATCTGCTGCTCCGCCATTTACCATTTCTCCGGCAAAACCTCCGGCGCATCGAAGCCCTTTAATTGTCTTCGCCTGATAAGCCTGTCCATTTGTAATAGTCCCAGTCTGCATTGAGCCAACATATCCACCGGCTGCTCCACCATTTGCCAGTTTTATTTCATCTCGATAATTTGCTCTTCCAGCTACGACATTGTATCCGTAAGCATACTTTCCTATGATTGCATCCAGGTCAGCCTGATTAGTTACTGTTCCATGCTCAGCAAGATCACTTCCATAACCACCTTTTTTACCGACAAATTCTACCCATTTGTTCCAGGTTTCGTAATCCATCAAGGCAAGTGGTCCGTAAACTGCCGTATTTTCTTCTGTCGGATAAACAACGCTAAGTGCTCCCAGGATGTTATCTACCTTTATCAATCCCCATAATAAGGACAGGTTTCCGGTACTTGCCGTATCGGCTGACTCCATATATCCTGTAAAGCCACCTGCAATTTCTTTTCCGTATACTGATCGGATCCGGACTGCTTTGCAGACACTTGTTGGTCCGGTATAAGCTTTACCTTTCCAATTCTTTGTATTGTTTCCCCAGATATGACCGCCTTCATTATGCCCTGCATAACCTCCGGCCATACCTCGTTGTACCTGTGTTGTGGAAGCCGCATCTGCACGAACTGCACCACCGCAAGGAACACAAATCGTAGAGCTGTTTCTGATCGTCGGTACAAAGTCCTCCGCTAATGATGCCAATGTATCTGACACATCAACAAGACCACCTAAGATACCAGTATCGCCAAGTACATTTGCCACATTTCCGGGTTCAATATCTCCCACGTAACCACCGGCTGTAATCTGTCCAATGATATAGGAGAAGTTATTTGCATTAGAGTCCTGAATATGTCCACCGGATATCTTTCCGGCAAAACCTCCTGCATCTCCAAGAACGTCATTTGCTGAGGCATCGGATGCTGTATTTTTCCAGGTCGCTTTTACTGCAAAACCTCCAACATTTCCTGTAACATCAGAATGTTCTATTGTAGAAACAACGACATTCAATGCATCCAGCACATTATTGATTCCTATCGATTTACCAAGTACACTCAAGCCTTTTCCAACAGAAGCTGCAGAGCCAATATTCATATATCCGATATATCCACCGGCATATCTTGACCCAGTGACTGCATATTGGCTTTCATTATTAAAGTATGTAGGTGCTTCTGTAGATTCTAAATCTTTTGGAGGTGTAACTTTTGTATGTTTTAAATGTGTCACATCACAATAACTTACCTGTACGCCACTACCATAACCAATAAAGCCACCAGCACTACCAGAATTCGTATCATCCGATTTGATTTTATTAGCCGTAACCGTAAATCCATTATCGGATTTAACTCCTGCATATTCTATTGTTGGAACATATGCATTTACTAAGTTTAACAACTCTCCAATGTTTATATTCAGCCCATCTATATTTCCTAGAATACTAATACCTTTACTAGCATCGGCCAATGCTCCAGAATAAACATTTCCACCAAAGCCACCTGCATAGGTTTGACCATTTACAGAATCTAAATTGTATACTGCGTAATAATCATTAGTTCCTCGTGAACTGTTATCAACTGTACCACTTTGAAAATCTGCTGCAAAACCACCAGCAACATCTGCTGTAACACTTCCACCATTCACAAAAGAAACCGTGCAATTTGTATATTTAGGAATTAAATATCCTACGGCATTTACTAAACCATTAGCCTCAATCAATGATTTAATTGAATTGTCATCAGCAACCTCTGCCAAGCCACCTGTTTTTGAAATAGCCACAAATCCTGACGCATATCCGCCATCATCTGCAGCTTTCACTGATTTTAGATTTGTTACATGAGAATCCTCTACTTTAGTACTTCCACTTTTTGCGATAAAACCAGAAGCACTATAATCACGAACCGAATTAGAATCACGACTACCCTTTGCGTGTACCGTAAATCCATTTGTGACCCCATTCACATTTACTTTATTAATCTTAACTTCAATTGCTTGTCCTAGAGAGAGCAAATTATTCAATTTCAATATATAATTCAAACCTAATAGATTAACAGTCAATCCACCATCTGCTCCCGCCAAATCACCAGGACCAGAAAGACCTATAAATCCGCCTACCAAGTTATTGCCTTCAGTAGAAGCTAAATTATTGATGCTAACAGTTGTTATCGAACCACCAATCGCATCTCCAAATCCACCGCCAACACGTTCATTTCCCGTAACAGTAAATCCATTCTCTGCACCATTTACATGAACATTATCTACAGTAAATGCAAGATAAGATGCAACACCAAGCGTTGTATTTAATAAACCAGCAACACTAGCTGTACCCATTGATCCAGCGATTCCACCAACATAATCATTTCCTTTAACACTGGATAATCCAGTTAAAGAGATATCAATCACTTGAACAGAACCAACATCATAAACTTTATTTTTCCAATATGATATTTTCTGTAAATTATCCGCATTCGATTGTGCTATATATGCACCATTACCTCGGCCTGTTACACCACCAACATAGTCCTTTCCACTAACTTGCAGTGGAGCATTTACAGAACATCCTAAGATATGTGATGGATTTACACCAGCAAGAGAAAGTAAAGATGAAGTTGCTCCAGGATTACTACTCAAAAGTTTTACAACAAGATCAACTACACCGCCAAGTAAATTATCTTTTGTGTCATCTTTACCTAGGTCTGCAGCCCATCCAAGAGATGCAATTCCTGCAAAACCACCAGCATAATTTCCAGAAGCTGTTACAGTGAGTGCATTATCCGATTTAACATTACAATTGACAGTTGATGCATTGGCCAATCCTCCGGCAAAACCACCAATATAGCTTTCACCAGAAACAGATGCTACCGCATTATTTAACGAACAATTTAGAAGCAAACTTTCCGTATTCATCTTAGGAAGTTTTGTCTCTATATCCAATGCCCCTGATAGCGTTCCTTCAATCACATCGTCACGAGCTAGACCAACAAAGCCACCTACAAAATTCTTTCCACCAATTGTATTCGTGCCACCTGTTACAGAACAACTCTCTACAATAGCACCCTTTTGCATACCAATAAATCCACCAGCATATTCTTTATCGGATGCTGTAGAAATCGTTAAACCATTTATATTACAATTCATTATCTTCGGATTGATATATCCTGTTGGAATTAACTTTTCTAAAGGAATTGCATTGCCCAATAGAATCTTAATTAAATCACCTAAGCCTAAACCTGGGATGACATTTAAAATATTCGTTAATAATTTAACCAAACCCCCTAAAGCATTCGATAATCCATCATATTGAGTTGAACCAACGGCATATCCAACAAAACCACCTGTATAGCCATTCACATTTTTTACATCTGCATTGCTGACCTCAATATTGGAAAATTCAACCTGTCCTTCAACTCGCCCAGCAATTGCTCCAGTTGATAAAGCTGTAGGATCTTTCTTTCTCGCATCAAGAACATCTCCTAATGTTTTTCCAAGATCAATTTTTACCTGACCGAACGTTAAAATAAAGGTCAATCCACTTAAGACTCCACCAAGCAACTTACCCAGAGTACTTGTTAAGGTACTTACAAGAGTTTCCGGATAATACGTTTCAGAAGTTGATGTTTGAACAGTAATATTTTCAAACTTAATATTTGAAACTTGTACTAATCCTTTACTAAGACCGATATCGTTATCACTTACTTCACTCGATATTGTAGAGAAAAAACCTACACCCATTTGTTCTCCAACATTGAGTTTACTTGATTGCACAACCTTTACATTAGAAAGTACTGGTTTCATACTAGCTGTGATTTGACTGGATGTTGAATCCCAAAGGGACTCATTATCATTCGCCTTAGCACCAATCATTGTTCCTTGAAAAGTAAGCGGCTTCCACTCTTCACTGCTCAAATCTATATCTCGGAAAATAATATAATTTGCGTTTGCTGTATATTTCTGTCCTGTTGTTTTGTCTATATCTAAATAAGGGTCAATTTCACCTGTTATCTGATTGACTCCACACCTACCTCTGGCATATATCTTGAGATGCTGACTATATTTACTATCAGCATCTTTAATTTGTCCAAAAGTAAAATCTGCTACTCCATTCTGGTCTTTTGTTAAATCAGCATCACCACTATAAAGCATGATCGGTTTGCCACTTGAATCTGTATCATGTCTCCATACTCCACCTTGTAGATATGCCTGATAAACCGCACCATTTACTTGTTCATCCGTACCAATTTTCCTTAACTGCTGCTCATTTCCAATCAAGATGTAGGTCTTATCTCCGATAGCCTTAACAACTTGCCCTTTGAAATCTCGACCTTCTGTTCCTTCTGCACTTGCTTTACTCAATTGATCCGCAACCAGTTCTGGTTTATCTGAATTAAACTTCTGCGATAACACATAATTATGAGACTTACTATAAGTCAGATACTCCTGATCTTCTCCATCCGGATAAATCATCTGCCCCATACCAAACTGTGGTGCATCATAATCCAATGTCATAACTGGTTCCGTTTCAGATTCTTCTTGTGCAAGCACCATCAACTGATATGGGTTATAAATGTAGATGGTGTCCGTTTCTTTGTCATAGAGAGTCGGTGTTTCATTTTCTTCAACTTCTGTTCCTGTAATAGTTCCTGTAAAGGAATCTGGTACGGACCACATCTGTTCGGTACTCATCTGGATGTCATTCATCAAAATGTATTGGGCATCTGCACCGTATTTCAGCTCCGTGCCTTCACTCTTTACTACTTCTCCAAAACCAATCTTTCCATCCTTATCACCTGTGTAAACATAAGCATCTGAGCCAATCTGTTTTAATTGTTCAAAATTATAAATGCATATTTTACTATCCTTATAATAAGCATCTATATTATCTGTTGATTCTGCTTTAACATTTCCATTGGAAGATTCCGATTCGTTATTCTTCGAGTTTTCATTTGTTTCCTCCGATATCGAAGATTCAGACTCCGTGGTGCCATTTATTTCATCTGAAACTGTGGATTCGGTTGATGCTTCATCATTACTCATATTGGTTTCATCAGAAAGGGCCACTTGACTCGTGTTGGTACCTGATGGATTCAGATCTGCCGCATCCGCAATATTCACTTGAGAAAATAAGATAGCCATGCATAGTATTACTGCGATAATTCTGTTCTCTATCCTTCTTTTTTTCTTCATATCTGGACCTCTAATCTTTTGCCTTCACTTGTTACTTTAATTTTTTCCTTTTTAGCCATTTTTGCTGCTTTGCTGCCTCCTGAAAGCATTGCATCAGCTGATTGGAAAATGCTCCGCATTCACCATTTGAAATCATCCGTATTGCTTCTTCAGGTTCATACTTTCTTTTGTATGGCCGATCATTGATCAATGCATCGTAAGCATCAACAATCCCAACAACCTGTGCACACATTGGAATTGCATTTCCTTTTAAACCGTCTGGATATCCTGATCCATCATATCTTTCATGGTGATGTCTGCATATTTCATAGCTATATTTGTTCAGCTTTTCCGTTGTTATCCCCTCTGGGAATCTCTGGGTCATCGCTGCACCTACTAATGGATGTTGCTTTACTACATTCATTTCTTCATCCGTCAATTTTCCATTTTTATTTAAAATTTCAATTGGTACTTTTATCTTTCCAATATCATAAATCGGTGCTAGATGAGCTACAGACGTAATTTCTTCATCTGTAATTCCATATTCCGGATAATTCTTCTGCAATTGAAGATATACCTGTTTCGTATAGAAGCTGATATCGTCTTGATATCCTGATTCAACTAACTGATTATGATTCAATACAGTAGTTAAAAGTGATACCATATCCCAATACTGCTTTGCCATATCCTGTTCTTTCTTTACGAGTTCCTGTTCCATCCTTATAACTGTGTTCTGGACAATCTTCTCATTATGTAAGGTGATAATTGCAGTATTCTCATTTGCATCTATATATTTTTTTGCTTCCATCCAAACATATCCATTCTTATCTTTTCCAGTAATTCTGCGATATGGAAGATCTTTTTCCATACATCCATCAACTAATCTTTCTTCTAATCCTTCACTTGATAAGAAGTCATGAACCATTTTTTTGTCCGAAGCATACACATATCTTTCTACATACTGACTTATGAACTCTTCATAGCTTTCTGTATTTCTTACTTTCTCATACACTTCACGGATATGCGAGTACACACACTCGTAGCTTTTTTCCTTTAAATTCAGCTTTAACACAACATAAAATCGTCCAAAATATTCATCTTCTCCAGGGCGGATAACGTCTGAAACCTTTACGCTCTCTAATTTATTATTGTATGTATTCTGCAAACTCAACAAGATTTTATGTATCTTGCAGGTATCTTCTAAATTTCTGGAACAAAAACGATCTTCTTCCAAACAACGATTAATTGCCATTGTTTCCTCTACACCCGATATAATTTCCATCAAAGAAATGTTCTCCGGTTGTTTTGCCAGCATATAGCCGCCATTTGTACCTTCACAGGCAGTGACTATTTTTGCATCTTTCAGTTTTTTTGCTATTTTAGGAACATAATTAGCAGAAACATTTAGCTTCCGTGACAATTCTGATGTAGATACCATCCGTTCCTGTGCTGCTAAATAACATACGATTCTAATTGCATAATCCGTCGAATTTTTCAGTTGCATCGTTATCCCTCTAATCTAAACCCTGCAAAGTCTTAGTTTATATCAAAAAAAATATCAAGAATTGATATCTTCAATGTTTTTCGCTGATAATCTTTCTCATCAGTTTCGATATTATACGCTATTAAATTTATAAATATAATGCGCAACGGACGAAAATTTTTTAACGTTTTTTTGTTCGAAGTGCTCCATTTGCGATAAATTGACAAAAAAACGAACCACACTAACCATGTGATTCGTTATCTTTTATAACAATTCAAATATTTTTAATATAATAATTCCATTTCGGACAGCTAGCATCTCAGCTATGTTATC
>OCAV01001667.1_pt1 | contig 13712 bp, 5 predicted proteins | sample 1538331 | NCBI WGS metagenome assembly OCAV01 (sample SAMEA2580297, study PRJEB22360) | human gut metagenome | biome: human gut; feature: human-associated habitat; material: faeces | place: Denmark | collected 2008/2010
CTGTAGATTCTTATGACTCTGTTTATGTGAGTGGATATGAATTAGAAGGAGAAGGCGGTGATGCCATTTTAAATTTCCTGGAGTCCAATCAAGAATTAACCGTTTATTATGCCCCCGGCCCAAGAATTACTTATATTGATCCGGAAAAATCGAAACGTATGTATGCACTTCATCCAGTCATGCATCTGAATGAATTGGAAGCCGTAACTTCCACAAATACAGACGATATCACTCAGGCTGCAGAAATGCTTTCTAAATCAACCGGAAATACAGTTTTAATCACATTGGGAAAACAAGGGGTACACCTTTTCGAAAATGGAATTCACACCTTAGTCCCTTCAAAACAGGCAACTGTTGTCGATACGATTGGTGCTGGCGATTCCCATATCGGTGCTGTCATTGCAATGCGAACGATGGGGAACTCATTTCCGGAAGCAATTGCCATGGCAAATCGGATTTCCGCGAAAGTAGTCAGTGTCAAAGGACCTGTCATTACAACGGAAGAATTTGAAGATGCAAAACAAGATTAAAATTTGAAAAAAACATTTTGAGAAAGGAAACAAATCATGAGTAAAGTAAAAGACTTTTTTAAAGGCTGGAGTAAATTCGAAATATGCTGGCTGGTTTTATCGACTGTTATTATGATTGTACTAAGTGTCATCTGGGGAGATAATACACTGGCTCTGATCAGTGGAATCACTGGAATTCTGGGAGTTGTTCTCGCCGCAAAAGGAAAAGTAAGCACTTATTTCTTTGCAACGATCAATGTCGCTATTTACGCTTATCTGACATTTAATAACCATTTATATGGTGAATTCATGTTAAATGCCTTTTACTACATTCCAATGAACTTTGTTGGTTTCTACCTTTGGTCGAGACATAAAGATGAAGAAAGCGGTGAAGTGGAAGGGAAAGCTCTGACGCCAAAACAAATCGTAATTCTTTTGATTGCCACAGCTGTGATCGTTATCATCTACTGGCAGATTCTGACTCATCTCGGCGGACAGCTTGCTTTGATTGACGCCATGTCAACCGTCTTCTCTGTCATTGCCTTGATTATGCAGGTTGCACGTTACGCAGAACAGTGGCTGTTATGGATCATTGTAAATGTCGTATCCGTCGTTATGTGGATTCTCCTGATTGGAAAAGACTCTTCTGCAGTCACAATGGTTGTGATGTGGGTTGCTTATTTATTCAACTCCATGTACGGATATTACAACTGGAAAAAACTTGCTGCGAAAAATAGCGAGAATCATTAAAGCACCCCTTATTTTCAGAGTCCTTACAGATTATTCTTTCCAAATAAATACTCCGGTTACTGAAAAGCAACCGGAGTAATATCCATCACAGGATACCAGCAAGTTTTAAAATTGTGTTTACGCCGAAGCATGGCTCATGGTTAAAACTGCCCATGAAGTCCATTGATCTAGTGTAACAGCCCCCGCCATGATAACGATTCTATTTTTTCTTTTTCCGAAGCACTATCACTCCACTGATTAGAACAAAGGAGAACGTTATTGCCACCATTATTCCTGTTGCAGATGCAGAATCTCCTGTCTTCGGCGTACTGTTTATTTTATCTTTATTGTCTGCGGTATTAGATGTTCCGCCATCCGGGTTTTCTGGTTTTGATGGGTCTGCTTTCACCAGCGCAGCAATTGCCTTCTGCAGATTTTCTTCTGCTTTCTTTACTTCTACTTCAGATGCCTGATTATTTTTATACACGTCTTTTGCTGATACAAGAGCTTTTTGCATCACTGCAAAGCTTTCTTTTGTATAATCTGCCTGTTTCAATCCATTCGCTTTATCAATCAGTTCTTTCAATGTCGTTTTATCAACACTCTCTGTTTCAGACGTCTGTATCTCAAAATCCATATATCCGTTTGACACAATTGTAATAACAGCTTCTCCCGTCTCTTCATTATAATCTACAATCGGCTCTTCATAACTGTCTTCCATTACACGCTTGATTTTTACTGTCGGAGCAGTTGTAAGACCATCTATTTTGAAAACGGTTCTTCTGAATTCATCATCTTGCGGATTTATACTATACTCATTTGCAATCCAGTCCTGCATCAACGTATTATTATCCGTATTCCATTTTTCTGTAGTATTGTCATAACCTTCCCATATGGAATCTTTGTTCACCCTGTAATTATTTAGATAAACAGAATACCCCTTGTTAATTTCTGACAACATCGTAAATGTATGAGGTGTAACCTCAACTTTAATATTCTGATTATTCATAGGGATTTCTGCCTGCTGTGTCACGTCAACATTTACACTGCTATTATAAATTACCCATGTATCTTTGACCTTTTGAGCAAACGCATCTCCTTTATAATTTTCTGGATAGAGAGCATCGAAAAATTCTTTTCGTTTTTGTTGTGTGTCCAGATTTTTGTTGCTTATGTTCACGATCTTTTCTTTCTCAATGATTCCATCCAGAACAATGCTTGACGGAACCGCCGGGAGTAATCCATATCTTCCTGTAGTGTATGTCGGCAGACTTTCATCATTTGTATTCAGTCCCACATGGAATTCATTCGCATATCCGCTCATATCACCATGAATAAAAGCTTTTGTATTATCCAGTATTTCTTTTTTACTCGGCGCTGGATTTTCTATAATATAACGGAATGTTTCAACAATCACATTTTGAAACACCGGAGTATTTTTATCATTACAACCAAACACATATCCCGGATGCTCAAAATTGTAAACCGTACCGCCATTATTATATATTGTCAGCATTTCTATTCCCAACAATGCTTCCGGCTCGGAAACCACTGCACGGCACTCTTCTCCTCCAGAATAAGGGGCTGGTTCTTCCTCAAATAGCTTCCAGTAAGCTTTTTCCCACCATTTCCATGTATCCGGCAGACCACCCCACTGGTCAATTACACCTGCAAGCCAAAGTCCTTGCATATAGCTGGCCGTTCCGGCATTCTGTGTAACAGGTGTATTTTTCCATGTAAATGCAAAATTATCTCCGTATTCTTCCAGTGCATTTTTAAATGAAGTATTTTTTAATATGGATTCAATCACCTGTGTCTGATGTTCACTCCAAATACAGTATCCACCATTTTCAGCCGCTATTCTCAAATAATCTGAAGTTCGGGTTGCCACTTTATTATAATCTGTCCAATAGTTTTCGCTAATTACAAAACCTTTTAGACATTCGTATTTCTCCATCATTTCTTCTAACCATACATCATCTAAAATATTTGTTGAAGTATAAGCTGGAACTAGGCCTGCTGTAGCAACTACAATCATTACTGGAATATTATTTTCCTTTGCTATCGCCAATTGCTGTTCATAAAAACGCTTTGCATCTTCCCGATCGGAAGAATTTCCATTTTTCCCAAGACCAATAAATCCCCCTACATGGATTTCCATTACTACATTACTGCGTATATCTTCCGGTATCTGATTCCATCTTCCAAGCAAAGTATCTCCCCATGATAATTCACTCTCATCTTCCCGATATACCTGTCCATACACTGGAACTATCAGAAGAGGAGCCTCATTCGAGATAGTGATTCTTTTTTCTGGCAACTTATCACTCTCAATCTGTACAGGTATCTCTTTCACAATTTCTGTACCCTCTACCGAAATAATTAACGATGTTGTTCCCTCTGTTTTTCCACTAATCGTACACATTTGTCCGTTTGACTCAACTGTTGCAATCTCCGGATTCTTCATTTCAAAATGTATAGGATAACCTGCAACAAAACTCTCTTGATTTGCTGCAAATGCAGTAACTGAATCAGAATGTCCCACTTTTACAGAAATCTTATCACTTGTCGTATAAACTTCTGTTGGTATACTTTCTGACTGTTCCGGGCTTGAGTTACAAATGACAAAATCTACATCAATCAGATTATTTTCTGAGCCATTTGGAAGCCATTCTATAGGTCCGCAAGGATAAAACCGTACAGTATGCTCCTTATTCTCAAGACCGGTTACTTTTGCATAAAGTTCCTGATATGTATTACTTCCTGAAGAACTTCCATCTCCAATTCCAACAAATTGATCATCAACATAAATTTTCCCATAATTAAAATTGATATCTTTTTGACCATACCATTCAAACGCAGTACCTGTAAATTTAAACTCCGCATATGACTCTGGATCATGAGAATATCGTGCTGTACCATTATAAGAATTGGCATCATCATATTCTTCCCATTCTCCATGGAAGGTGATTTTCTCTTTTTCATCTAATATAGTTACTGCGGAAATTGATGTATCAGGGTTAATTTCCACTGCTGTGGCTGATTTTCCAAGAGCCACATTCTGTAATTCTACATTATTCCTGTGCACTACATCATTTATCCCAGTCATTGGTTCCGTTGCTGATACATTCTGCGTAAAGGTTGATGCAATCAATGTAACACTCATTAAAAAAGCAACTATTCTTTTCATTCCAGATTTCTCCTTTCCCCCAAAGGCGATTCAACAATTTTATTTCATTTTCTTTCTTCCTCGTATAACTGTGGAAACTGCTGCCAGAGCTACAAACATAGCAATCAGTATTCCTGCTGATGCCGTGTCTCCTGTCTTCGGTGTACTGTTTGTATTATCTTGATTTCCTGTTGTATCAGACGCTCCACCTGATCCATTGTTGCCATCCGGTTTCTGCCCATTATCTGTGCCGGCATCCGGTTTTTCTGTTCCTGACAAATCTGCTATCACCAGTGCATCTATCGCTTTCCTAAGATTTTCTTCTGCCGTCTTTACTTCTACTTCAGATGCCTGCTCGTTCGCATATACTTCCTGCGCAGATACAAGAGCATTTTTCATGACTTCAAAACTTTCTTTTGTATATTCTGCCTGATCCAGTCCGTTTGCTCTATCAATCCATTCTTTTAATTTCGCCTTATCTACGTTTTCACCAGACTTATTTAAAGCCAGTCTAAACTCTTGCCATCCATTTCCCTTAAGTTCAATTATATACTCCCCTTTTTCTGGATTCCATGTGATTTTCGGTGCTTCACATTGCTTAGTTCCATCAAGATTAACCAATTCTTTTTCCATGATCAGCTCTGGTTCATTCGCAAGACCTCTCAATCTAATCACAGCATTCCTATAAATATCATCTTTTGTTTCGCTGTCTGGTATATAATCATTCATCAAATACTCATACATCTGTGTGTCTGCATCAGAATTCCAATGTGGTGTTGAATTGACATCATACCCTTCCCAGATTTCATTTTTATCTACCAGATAATTATTAAAACGGAAACGTAATTCTCCGTCTTTTTGATCATCAATCAGAAGAAGTGTATAAGGATTAAACGTAACGTCTGCCGTAAGATGATTCTTGTTCAACTCTACGCTTACCTCCTGCTCGCTGAACAATTCTTCCTGTACCCGACTGTCAATATTCCAGTTTGTATTATAGGTCAGCCATGTATTATTCAGAAAATGTGCATATCCATCTCCCTCATAGTTCTGTGGATAGATGCTGTCAAAAAACTCCTTAATTCCTTGTTCATTTTTTAATTCATTGATTACAGAATCTTTTGTCAGAATATGATCAAATTGTGCTTTATCCTCTTTTGTTGCCAGTTTTGGTAACGATGGGATTACTCCATATCGACCAGTGAAATACACCATCATTGTGCAATTATTATATCCGTTCCAGTTTTTATCTCCATAAAGCGGATTTAGGAGATTGACCGTTGCCGCCAGATCATTTAATGATCCTTTTTCTGCTGAATATGCAATCTTCGTTCCTTCTAGCGCTTCGGCTTTTGTTGGAATATGATACTCTTTCATATATTCCATAGCTTTTACTATACTTTCTGTAAATGCCGGCGTAAACTGATTGTCCTTACCATTATCTTTTCCAACAGAAGTTGCGTAATCCGGATGCTCAAACGAAAAAACTGTAGCTCCGGCTCTTGCCTGCTGTTCCATCCTCATCTCAAATAAAAGTTCTGGGAAGGTCACCGGACCACGGCACTCTTCTACACCACCCATAACATTAAACGTTTCATCTCCATGAAGTGGTCCGAATCCTTCAATAAACCACATCCATGAATCAATCAGACTTCCCCAGTTACCTGCAATATCAGCCATCCAGGCCCCCTGTGCAACGCTTTCATGAGAATTGTAACTGACATTTGACCAGGCGCTTGTTGTTTTTGCAAGCAGAATAAAGTTATCCTTAAATTGTTTCAATGTATTAAATAAATCCTGATCATTGAGTACTGATTCCACATAATCACTGTTATCATTCATATCGGAATAAACTACATACCCGCCTTTTTCTGCTGCTAACATCACCTGTTCTCTCATATAATCAGATCTTGCTTTTCGCTCTGTAGCAGAAGTTGCATTGTGATTTTCTGAAAAAATAACTCCCATCATATTCGGATACTGATCATACATTTTAGATGCCCATTCTATTGACGGTGGATAATAAACTCCTCCATTTGATGTTCCAGAATTGGATACCATGATAAAAAACGGAATCTGATCCTGAACCGTCTCTTTAAACCTTTCTTCATACCATGCAAGTGTTGGTGCATCCCCTTTTACCTCTCCGGAAGCATGTATGATAATCGCCTGATTTTCCAGCAATTCTTCAGAAATTCCTTTTCCGTTAGAATCCTTATTCCGTAAACTATCCCAAAATCCCTGAATATCTTTTCCGCCTTGAAGAGGTCCTGGAAGGCTCGTAAATAATTGACGATACAAATGATGCAGGAATAATGGATGTTCATTATCTATCTGCATACGCCGCTGACTGGTTTTAAACTCTTTTACTGTAATTTCTACACTATCTGTTCTCTCACTTCCGGGTATGGATGCTGTAATCGTAACCTTTCCCGGCTTTTTTCCTGTCACTTTCCCCTGCGCATTCACCTCTGCGATTGTATCATCTGAACTCGAATACACGACATTCTTATCTGTCGCATTAAACGGTTCTACAGTACTCTTGAGAATAGCAGAATCACCTACATACATTTCTGTTTTATTTGAAATGACTTCTATGGATGAGGCTGGAATTTCCATTTGTTTATCATACAATACCATGAATTTTTCCACGTCAACCGCCCCGCTTGTATCAAATACACCTTCTTCTTTTGGTTCAATACTGATTGTATGTACTCCCTCGTTCAAATCATTTCTTTCAAAATGAGTGACTCCCCACTGAGCCGTTCCATTTGTATCAACCTCATCAACTATCTCCCCATCCAAGATAACGATTGCCGGGCCAAAATTGATATCCTTCTGACCAATCCATTTGATTCCCGTACCATAAAATGTCAGACTTGCCTTTGCTCCTTTTGTATAGGAAACAGCAATTCCTTCCTTTTCTTGCATGGCCCATCCTTCCTCATAGACGATGTCTCCTCCTAATGCAGCTACCTCTGTCCATTCTCTTTTCTTCTCTAACATATCTTCCGCTGATACATTTTGTACTAAGGTTGATGCAATCAATATAACACTCATAAAAAAAGCAACTATTTTTTTCATTGTCGGATTCCTCCTTTCCAAAAAGGCGGCTCATCAGTGAACCGCCTTTTATAAACCATTACATCCCGCTGTAAAATCTCACGATTTTACTTCTTTTTCTTTCTCCGTATAACTGTGGAAACTGCTGCCAGAGCAACAAACATAGCAATCAGCATTCCTGCCACTGATGCTGTGTCTCCTGTCTTTGGTGTACTGTTTGTTTTATCTTTATTTCCTGTTGTATCAGACATTCCACCTGCTCCATTGTTTCCATCCGGTTTCTGCCCGTCATCTGTGCCGGCATCCGGTTTTTCTGGTTTTGACGAATCTGCTTTCACCAGTGTTTCGATTGCTTTCTTAAGATTTTCTTCTGCCGTCTTTACTTCTGTTTCAGATGCCTGTTCATCCTCATACACTTTCTGCGCAGATGCAAGGGCGTTTTTCATTCCTTTAAAGCTTTCCTTTGTATAATCTGCCTGATTCAGTCCATTTGCTTTATCAATCAGATCTTTTAAGACTGTCTTATCGACCTCTTTCTCTGTACTTCCTCCTGTCAAAATTTCACACTCTACAAAACCATTATGCTGTACTGTCACCGTCCAGTTTCCTGCTTCTCCTGTTACTTCTGAATGTACAAACGGACGTGTATAGTTATCATATGCATACAGATTTTCACCTTCGTTTTTGAAAATCACCTCAGGTTTTTCTTCTGTATTCACTGTGATCACGGTATCTCTGAGTTCCGTATCACATCCTTCATTATTCTGCATTCTCCGTGACATTTCCCAGATATACTGATAAACCAGGCTCATATTTTCTGCCGGATTTGTTCCATCCCAGAGTTCCGATTTATCCAGCCGATAATTGCTCAATATCAAACTAACATTATTATTTCCTCCTGATGTTGCCACAGCATAAGTATGTGGTGTCATATCTACTGTGAGCTTACCAATTTTTGTTTCTACAGTTGCACTCTGACGAACATCTTTATCCTCAGAAGAATTCATCATATACCATGTATCATTCCAGTTTTCAGCCCAGGCATTTCCCTCATATTTTTTATCCGGATATGCTTTCTTAAGCATCTCTTCTGTTAATGGTTCTTCTACAATATGATCAAATCCGAGTTCTTTCAATGTATCATTATCAACTGTATTTGGAACAAGCGGTACAATGCCATACTGTCCGGTTTTTGGATACAACTGAGAATATGCTGTGTCATAAATTGCCGGACGGAAATTCTCTGTTCCTTTTACTACCAGTTTTGTCCGTTTCGCTACTTCTTCTCTTGTCGGAATATCAATTTCTCCACTACAAATCTTCTGCAATGTCGGCATCACTGAATACTGATATGCCGGAGTACGGTTTCCATTTGAAGCTACAGAATACCACTGTGGTTCACTCTTATAAGATGTAGCCCCCATACTTGCTACACGGATGATGTCCTGGGAATACATATTCTCCGGCCATACCAATGTCTGTCCCCATCCGCCGATATTGCCCGGCTGATCGAACATGGTTCCATTTCCATCCAGCTGCCAGTGCCACCAGTCGGATGCAACACCCCAGTTATCACAATAACCTGTCAGCCATAATCCCAGATACAATGCATCTGTAGATGGATTTCCATAAGATTCTTTATACATCATGGAAATATATTCATGATTATCTTTCATTGCATTTCCAAGCACACTGTTTTCTTCTTCCAGCCAGTCCATAAGTACCCCATGGTTTCCAAATACATTCGTATCTGTCCACATCATACTGACACCCAGAGAGGATCCCATACGGATCAGATCTGCTACATATTCATCTCCATTGTTTGCCTCTCCTCCATTAAACCGGTTATAAAGCTCTGCCCCATTAAATCCTACAAGGTATTCATTTTCTTCTGCAAGTTCTTTCCAGAAGCTGAGCGGAATTCTGTCATATGTACTTGTTTCACCATTCAGATTCTGTACTGCACATGGAATTTTATTTTTGTTACAGAACTCTACCTGTTTCTTATACCAGGTACGGATTGCATTTACATCCTCTGTGCCTTCTTCGATTACATTGTCTTTAATACTACGCTCTGCAATCAGCAGGACAACCGTATTATCTTTCAGATCTTCTGGTATTGTATTCCACAATTTCAAAGGGTCATCTCTGTCTGTCCGCGTTCCATCCTCATTCAGCTCATCTGAGATATAATTTCTCTCCGGATACTGTCCTGCATCGCAATTACTGATATTTTCTGTCGGAGCACCGTCTGACCAATAATAATTAGAGATGTACAATGGATTTTCCGGGCTGACTTCCTGCCTTGGCTTTTTATCTTTCGGATTGCCTACTTCAATCAGGATCTCTGTTTCAGAACCTTCTTTTGTGGTTCCTGCAATAATTGCCTGTCCTTTTTTATGAGCTGTAATTCTACCCCATGGATCTACCGTTGCTACTTCCTTATTATCGGACTGATAAGAAATATTCATATCTGAAACTTCATTATTTGGAGCAGCATCTCCGCCGCCTCCCCAGCCACCGGTTACAGACCATTTTGTCGTAACATCTGTTGTCTCTTCTTCTTTCAGAACCGGTGTATCTGCCGTAAGCATAAATCCTCTGGATGCAGTAAACTTAGGAGCTTCATAAAACTCGTCCTGCAGAAGTGCTTTCATCACTTCTGTCATGTTGTTCGATGTATGTCCGATTCTCCAGATTCTGCTGTCATCTGTTCCGGCTGTCAATGTAAGTTCTCCTTTTGAATCCGGAACTTTCTTGTCTGCTGGCGTTGTCTGTAATGCGGAATACCAGATGTCCATCTGATCTGTTTCTGCATTATAAGTAAATGTAGAACGATAAATCTGAAAATCATTCCAGAACGGAGCATTATTCGGCTCTAATACCGGCTGATTGCCTACCTGCTGCCAGTTTAATCCATCCTTTGATCTTGTCATATATAAGACAGAATTGTCCGGTGAATTTCCGGAAAAGCACTGAGATAATGCCCAATATTCATTCTTTTCCGGAATATACTGTACATCCTGATGCCACGGCGCTAACTGTTCCCCATAAGCATCCTCTCCCAGGAAGTTTTTCACATCCCTTACTTCTTCTGACCAGTGGATTCCATCCTCTGACCAGCGTACCTGTACTTTATTCTTTTGCCCATTATAATATCCAACATTTCCGGCATTGTTATAATACATAAAGTACATATCTTTATAACTGTCATATGTAACTGTAGGTGACAACAGATTGTATTTTGTTTTCTGATCCCTGACTACAATTACATATTCTCCTTTTTTCACTTCACCGGCTGTATCTGTTGGAGCTCCCCAGTGAATTCCGTCATAAGAAGCCATCATTCTTACCTGACAGTCTGCTGCACCTGTATCTACAGACCAATTCCAGTATGCCAGCATTCTCTTATTTTTACTGTCATAAACCAGATCGGTATCACAGTTATGAGAATCCGCCTCTGTTGGTCCTGTCACCCTTGCGACAATCGGATTGACAGTATCTCCATCCTCGCCAACTGGTTCTTCCCAGTTCACTCCATCATCCGAATATACAATATACGGATTTTCAAACTGAGAAGTTTTCATCACATTCGGTGTATAGAACATCCAATATTGATGTCCCCCAAATCCTTCTTCTACTTTCACAACATCCGGATGTGTCACCTGCCCCGGAAGATGTTTTTCCGGCGCTGCATTCGGATCGTCCGGATAGTATCTGTCATAATGTGTTGGCAGATCTATATAATTTCCGGTATTATCAAATGCTTTTGCTTTGTAAGGCTTATCTCCGAAATCATATCCCATTACTTCACATTCTACGATATGATTTGTAGATCCTTTATTGCTTCCCTTCATGTAAATCCGGATATACCGGGCTTCTATCTTTTCATCCGGGAAACGCTCCTGAAGAGAAATGGTGTATCCGTCTCTTGTCTCTACATATGTCTGATCTGTTCCTTTTCCAAACCCATGTATATCTTCACTGTCTGAGTTATACAATACTTTTGCTTTGCCATCTGCAAAGTCTGTTTCCTCCGTTCCTGCCACAACAACAGTTCCATTATAAGTTCTTCCATCATTCCAATATCTGTACAGATTGATTTCCGCTAATTCATAATGCCCTTTCATATCAATTTCCAGATATGCTGAATATTCTTCATCAGGATTTTTTGTATCTTTTCCAAAATCACAGTAATTAGAATCGGAACTATTCTCTGGTATAATTCCATCTACTGCCATTTTCTCCGGACGCTGTGCATTCATATCTGCCGGCGAATCATCTTTCGTTTTTCTTACCACCACTTTTTTGCCCAAAGATAGGTTTTCTGCATCCGGATACGCTTGTGTCTGCACTTCTACTATATAATCCTCCTGCAGATTATTAATTGTATAGACACCACCCTGTCCTTCCAATGCCGTTCCATTTGCCAATACGCCGGTAATATAATATCCTTTTTCCGCCTGCACTGTAAAAGAATAATTTTTTCCGAATTCCATTGGTGTTTCCGAACCTTCGGATTCTTCTACAGTAAAGTGTTCCCCCGCAAAACTGACACTGGCTTTTCCTTCCACATCTGTATGAATTTTTCCATAAACCTCAAACTCTGCCAGATGGTTTCCTGTATTCACATTACTGCCATTGGAATAAATTCTCACATACCGCCCTGTTACAGGTTCCTCACAGTTAAACACTTTTCCTTCTGCTGTCTCCTGATATCCTGCATCTTCCCCTGCTCCAAGCTGATACAGATTCTCTGCATCTGAATTATAAATCACCTCTATATTCTCCACAGACCAGTCTGTAGCAGAATCTGATATTGCAATAGCAGTTGGCGTATATTCTCTGTTATCCTCATAATACCGCCACATCTTCACAGAAGAAATATCATACATTTTCTTCAGATCAAACTGTGCATAACTTGGTTTTGCCTCTGTCCCCTCAGGTTTTGTTTCTCCGTATCTGAAATTATTTGTCATAATTCCATCGGTTGCTCTTGGAGCCGAATTGCTATCCATTTCTCCATCCAGACCATCTGTCATTTCTGAGCCATCCAGCCATCCGGCTGTAGGTACAATTCCAGATGCTACATTTTTAAGTCCGGAATCTACATAAGGCTCTTCCTCCGCCTCAACATTCTGCATTGGCACAACCAAACCGCCAGCCAATATAGCTGTCATCGACATTGCAGCCATACGCTTCAAAAAAAGCTTCTTCCTTATCATCCTTCTTTTTCTCCCTTCCTGCTTTTTATCAGCTTCTTTCTATCTCATTTTTTAAAAAAGTAAGAAACCTCTTTGTACCGCCTCCTAAAGAATTGACACCTTCAGGGAGGCTCCCTCTAAGTTCCGATACATCATTAAATGAGCCTTGTTTCGTTTTTTCTGTCATCATATATGCATCGCTTCCTAAAATCCCATCATCCAGATACATAAATTCATCTCCCCAGAAACTGCATTCCGTTATACTGATATTTTCTGGTTTCAATACCTGGTCTACAAAGTAATCTACATTATCACTTTTTGTTGTGAGACCAATTTCCAGATACTTTGCATCTGTTGTTGCCTTTAAATGAACGCCCTTTTCTTTTCCCATCTGTTCTGCCAGTTTCATAAGCCCTCTAATCCCTTCACAGATTCCATGCACCTTCAAAATCTGCTGTAACATTTCTATTTCACCTTCTTGAAGAAAAAGGCTGTCATTCCGGTCATGATTTACCATCAGATCTAATTTACAATAATTTGGCCTGGTAAATATGATATCTGAATCCAGACCGTATTCCCGTAGAAGGTACTGATGAAGTTGAAACACACATTCATGAATTTTCAATTTTTCATCTCTATCCGGAAGAAATTCTTCATGAAGTACCGGATTCCCATTCTCAAACGAATAATTATGTGCGCCTCTCCCTAATCCAAGATACAGGTTTTCCAGTTCCTCTACAGTAAAATATTGATGGATTTTTCCATCCGCTATCTTCTCATAAGTGGTCCCGCTGATGATGATCAGCTTCACTCCTCTCACAAGTAATTGCTTCATCAGTGTAACCACTTCTTCTACCGGCGCTTTTCTGCTTTTTACTGCTGTTCCATCCCAGTCAAAAAATATCGCTTTATCATTCATCTTTCATTCCCCTGTTTCTGTCTTAATCAAAAATATTTTCATATTGTTACCATCGCCTATTTATTGGTAGTGTCAAAAACTACCTGTTTTTTATTGTTTAAATCTATTAAAAACCTTGA
>OCAV01001688.1_pt1 | contig 13565 bp, 16 predicted proteins | sample 1538331 | NCBI WGS metagenome assembly OCAV01 (sample SAMEA2580297, study PRJEB22360) | human gut metagenome | biome: human gut; feature: human-associated habitat; material: faeces | place: Denmark | collected 2008/2010
AACATTCAAACTGCCGCGACTAAAGTCACAAATATGCTTTATTTAGCTTCAGGAGTTCGTCTGCTTTGCAGCCTCACAAATCAGAATTTCTTTTGCTTTTTCTGGAGGGTTTTCCTTAATGATTTTGGCCACAGTTTCGTACCCTAACTTCGGTGTATAGGCCGTTGCAAAAGCATAGGATTGTTCTAAGTGTTTTTTGCAATTTTCCACATCAGGTTCTATCGTTTCAACACATTTTTCCCTGAAGATCGTGACAGCTCTTTCTGCAAGTTCAAGGCTTTCTAAGAGACTGTCTGCAATAAGTGGTAAAAAGGCATTGAGTTCAAATTCTCCATGAGCTGCTGCCATTGTGATTGCGGTATCATTTGCGATGATTCGCATGGCACATTGCATAGTCATCTCTGGAATGACAGGATTTACTTTTCCCGGCATGATTGTGCTGCCCTGCTGCATTGCTTTTAAGTGCAATTCTCCAATGCCCCCTCCTGGTCCGGAATTCATAATCCGAAAATCATTGGCAATTTTCATGAGGTTTACTGCCAGTGCTTTCAATAAACCAGAGACTTCCACGAACACATCATTGTTCTGTGTTAAGTCCATCGGATATTCGGCTGCAGCAAGTCCAAGTCCGGTAAGCCGACGCAATTCCTCTATGACACGAAAACGATATTTATGCTGTGCATTATCGGAAAGACCTACTGCCGTTCCACCAAGATTGACCTGTCTAAGCCTCTCTTCTACTTTATAAATTCGCCAGCGGTCTCTTGCGATTGCCTGGGCACAGGCACCAAATTCTTCTCCAAGCGTGATTGGAACCGCATCCATCCACTCGGTTCTTCCTAGCTTTTCGATATCCTGAAAGGCATTTTCTTTTTCCTGTAAGGAAGTCTGTAATGCTGCACAGGCATCGCTTAACTTTCTGATAAGAAAAATGGAGGCAATTCGAAGTGCTGTCGGATAGACATCATTGGTGGACTGTCCTCTGTTTACATCGTCTAAGGGATGAATACAGTTATAGTCTCCATAGTTTTTCCCTAAATGTTTTAATGCGATATTGGCAATGACTTCGTTAACATTCATATTTGTCGATGTACCTGCCCCGCCCTGTAATGCCTGTGTAACAAACAGGGCATCTATTCCTCTTCGATTATCTTCCGCCTGATTTTGATTATCTCGATTATGTTCCGCCTGCTGAGAAAAACTTTTGTCCTCTTCTGTTTTTAAAAGTAATTCATCGCATGCCTCTACGATTGCCTGATACTTTTCTTTTTCTATATCTTCCACAAGATTCTCATATGTTTTTGCTGCCGCTTTTTTTACGAGAAGCATTGCGTGAATCAAATGCAGATTTACTTTTTTATGAGAAAGTGGAAAGTTTTCAACAGCTCTTTGTGTATTGATTCCATATACGGTTTCATCTGTTAAATATTTTTCTCCAAGGGTATCCTTTTCTAATCTCAAAGTACTCCGCTCCTTTACTGTCTTTTAAAGTGTGTTTGAAGTATCTTTTAACGCTTTAATTCTTCTAAAAGATACGGAAAAATACCAATACTTCTCTCCAAAATCCCCTGCATATAAGCAATTGCTGTCCCATAGTTTGTAAATGGAATATTCTGGTCTTTCGCACACTTCATGCGGTACTTCATTTCACGTTCATTTAACATACAGCCCCCACAGTGGATTATCAGTGAAAACGGTGATAAATCTTCAGGAAATTCCCGTCCGGAAGATGTCTCGATTGTAAGCTTTTTGCCTGTATAGTTTTTCAGCCAGCGAGGAATCTTGACACTGCCAATATCATCACACTGACGATGATGTGTACAACCTTCTGAAATCAATATACGGTCACCGTCTTTTAGTCTGTCAATGGCAGCCGCTCCAAGTACTGCTTCCTCAAGAAATCCTTTGTATCTTGCCATTAAAATAGAAAAGGAAGTAAGAGGAATTTCTTCTGGCACATCTGCACTTACTTTTGCAAATACCTGACTGTCGGTAATTACCATCGCCGGACGCTTTCCAATCGTATCAAGTAATCCTCTAAGTTCATATTCCTTCACACAAATAGCCGCTCCGTCTGCCTCTAATACATCACGAATTACCTGCTGCTGTGGCAAAATTAATCTTCCCTTTGGTGCTGCCTTATCAATCGGAATAACAAGCACAACAAGATCCGCCGGATGAACCAGGTCTCCGACAAGCTGAAGTTTCTGACTATCTGTCTTTACCAGACGAGCAAGTTTTTCTTTTAATTCATTGATATGTGTTTTCTCTAAAGCACTGACACAGATATGATTTGCCTGTCCTTCCTGCTCTGTACTTAATATATTTTTTTGTTCTTCTGAAAGAATATCTTCCTTATTATATACAAGCAGATATGGAATCTCTTTTTCCTTAAAAATAGCAAGCAGTTCTTCCTCACACTGTTTTATTCCTTCTGTAGCATCAATAACAAGTACTGCAATATCTGTACGGTTAAGTATCTGCTTTGTCTTGCGGACACGAAGTTCTCCAAGATGCCCTTTGTCGTCAAAACCTGGCGTATCAATAATCATAACCGGTCCTAACGGAAGAAGTTCCATTGCTTTTGAGACCGGGTCGGTTGTTGTTCCTTTTGTGTCAGATACGACAGCTAACTCCTGCCCTGTTACCGCATTTACCACGCTGGACTTTCCAGCATTTCGTCTGCCAAAAAAACCAATATGTATTCTTTCCCCGGATGGGGTATCATTTAAACTCATAAAAATGCTCCTTTTCAAACTATACTTGTCTACAGACGATTTTAAGAAAAGAATCCAAAGCATTTTTATTCCGTCACGTTAAACATTCCATTCTGCTCCAAAACAAAACTTCTCGATAACTCTCTCGAAGTTTTTGGTCAGAATTCCATAACGTGAAAGTCATAAAAATATCTTTGATTCTTTTCTTAAAATCTGTCTTTGTAATAGATACTTTTTTCTTAAAAATAATAAATATACTCTCTAATTTATAAGATTTCAATCAATGCTTTGATCTCTTCCTCCTTCGTAGCCCAGCTTGTAGCAAGACGAATGATCGTGTGGTTATCATCTGCCTTTTCCCAAAAGCTGACTGCCACTTTTTGCTCTAATTCTTTCAACCTTTCATCTTCTAATACAAGAAAAATCTGATTGGTCGGAGAGTCAATATAAAAAGTATATCCCTTCTCCTTTAGAGCCTGCTTCAATGTATCTGCTGTTTTGATTGCATTTTTACTAATCTCAAAGTACAGATTATCGGTAAAAAGGGTATCAAACTGTACACCAAGCACTCTTCCTTTTGCAAGAAGTGCTCCGTGTTGCTTTACCGTAGTCATAAAATGTTTCGGTGCATTATTCTTCGGAAATACAACTGCCTCTCCGCATAATGCTCCAACCTTTGTACCACCGATGTAAAATGCATCACATAAAGAAGCAATGTCCGCTAGTGTCACATCATTTTCTTCACTGACAAGACCGTAGCCAAGTCTTGCACCATCTAAATAAAGTGGTGCATCATACTCATGACAGACTATAGACAACTCTTCCAACTCTTTTTTACTGTAAAGTGTACCGTATTCTGTCGGATGAGAAATGTACACCATTCCCGGAAAAACCATATGTTCATGGTTGCCGTCTGCATAAAAATCTGCAAAATACTGTTTTACAGCTTTTGCAGTAATCTTCCCGTTCTTATGCGGAATTGCCAACACTTTATGGGCGGATGCTTCAATTGCTCCTGCCTCATGTGTACTGATATGTCCTGTATCTGCAGATACAACTCCTTCGTACTGCTCAAGCAAAGCATCAATAACCGTAGCATTCGTCTGTGTTCCGCCAACTAAAAAATAAATATCTGCCTCTGGACATTCACAGACTTCCCTGATTTTCTGCTTTGCTGACTCACAATATTGATCTGTCCCATAGCCAGACAGCTTTTCCATATTAGTTTCTAACAATCGCTGTAAAATCTTTTCATGGGCGCCTTCTGAATAATCATTTACAAAATCTAGCATTATATGTCTCCTCTAAAAAAAATCATTTTTATTATAGCACAAACTATAGCAAAAAAGCAGCGAGAACCCACTTGATAAAATACACTTTTTTAGAGCGTGTTCGAAAAATGCTTTCTGCAAGATGTGCGTCACAATTTGTGGGAGATTTTGTCTGAATGAGGGCGGCGTAGCGGGCTACGTCAACTGAATGAAGGCAAAATATACCGCAAATTGAGGCGTGCAGGTTGCAGGAATGATTTTTCAAACACGCTCTAGCACTTCCCCATTATTTTCTTTTGTTTATAATAACTCCAGCAACGTATTATATACTTTCTCATTTTTCTTTACTACCAAAGCTATACTTTCCCTTGCATGATTCAACCTGTGAAAAATCTTTCTTACATATGAACTTCCATTTTTCATAAAACAGGCTGCCCTTAGATATCCTTCTTCATCATAATAATACCGCTCATCAAGCAGCAGAACTATTTTATCCATATCTCTGACCGCCTGCATTTTTAAATCTGCCTGCGCTTCCTGCCTCTCCGATTCTTCTATTTCAACCCACTGGTATCCCTGCTTTATATAATCACTTAGCAAATTCTCTGCCTCAACATCATCATTGGCATATACTACAAAAATGTGCGGATATCCCCGCGAATTCATTCTTGGTGGCAAATGCATCATATTCTGAATAAATGTAGAAAGTTCCGCATTCGTCCGAATACGATTTGTTAATCGAAAAACCTTAATATCTGTCTGATTTTCCAACTTTTTTATATTCTCTTTATCCATTTCTTCTGATGAGATAACATCTTCAGAATCACTGGAAAATATCACAGGCTGCTCTTTGCTTAACTCTAATAATCTCTCTATCTTATCTTTGGAAAGCAAATGTGCCTCATCAACTAAAATCCCTCTATATTTTTCAAGCGGTATTTGTGTTCCGGCTTTTCTTTCTTCGCAATTGAATTGCTTCCTCTGCTCATAATCCCGACTGCTATCCGGTCCTTTATCCTGCCCGCTATTCTGACTGCCACTTTTCTTCTCGATGCGAATCTGCTCATCTGCCAAAAAATCAATTCTTTGTAAGCGTTCATGTAATATTCTCCACTTTTCTCCATTCTCCTCGCAATGTACCATACAGATTCGATGACGAACAGACAGCTTCATAGCAATATCATAAAGAAGCAAGGTTTTTCCTGTTCCCGGAATTCCACTAAACCAAAAACATCCTGATTGCTTTGCATAAATATCTCTTAAAATCTTTTTCTCAATATCTCTTTGCTGAGAAGTCAGGAAATATTCCTTTTTTAAAAAACGGACGGGGTCTGTTATCGGTGAAATCAAATATAACTCCGCCCGAAACAAATCTTCGATATTTCCTTCATAATTCGTACCTTCTTTTTGTAAATCCTCACATAATCTTTCCCAGTCTGCATCCACGATATGATCATGATGTGTCAGACGAACCAGCCTGTTCTGGCTGCTAATATAGGTATAAGATTGAATTGGTCTTCCTAAAACAGATAAATAATAGCGATTCTGAATCAGCTGCTTACGAATTGCCTGATCCGAAACCACCCCACTCTTTAATTCAATATTTACAATATGATTGTCCTTAATCTGAAGAAGATCAAACTCTTTTCCCAATCTTGGAATCTGGAAAGAATAGAAAAAACGGAGGGAATATACTTCCTGCATATGCATTTCCAACTGAGCTGCCAATGCTCTCATACTCCCCCATTCCCAGGTACGTATTTTTAAAGGAAACTTCCTTCCAGATAACTGCCTTTCCAGTTTTGATATATGCTCTATACTCTGATTTCTTGTAAGTGTATAAATTGATAGTGATTTCACTTTGTCACCTCGAATGGAATCATTACTTTATTTTTAATGTTCTAAGATACATTTTCTGCTCCGGTGTTATCCGATAACTCTCAATCGCTTTTTGAATTGTTTTATTATGTGTCCAGACATCCAGCTTTTTATCCTCTATAAATGGAAGAATGTTCTCATATTGTTTTGCAAGTGCCGTAGCAAAATACCATGCCCGCATCATATTCACATAATACTCTTTCGAACAAATCTGCATCACCTTTTCCGGATACTCCATCTGAAAATTTTCATCCAGATAATATCGCATCAACATACCAATTCCAAATCGTATCGTATATGTATGCTGTGATTGTATCCAGCGATACACCTCTTCTATAAATACATCAAGATGCTTTTTTACCGTACGGACAGCAAGCAAATCACAAGTTGCCCAATTATCTATAAAAGGCAGAAATCGTTCCAGCTCCTGTAAACACTTTTCGTAATCCTTTATCTGCTCTAGAGTGTGTTTGAAAAATATTTAAAGTTATTTATATTGCCAAAATCAATTATTATATACTGCATATATGTCTTTAAAATATGTCAATTATGATATAAATAATATTTATTTTTGATATTTTCAGTATCAACAAGCAGTAATAACTCTTGTGTTTTGTATAACTTTTATTTTTCAAACACGCTCTAGTAAAAGACCATGCAGATTATTTTCTTCATAATACGAATGTGGAAGCACTTGCAAAAACAGCCTTGCCTCTTTAGTTTTACCAAACTCCTTTGCAAATGAACGCAGTACAGGAATCCGAACGCCGATAATCTTCTCCTTATTCACCGTCGGCATAAGCTTCGCATGAAAATCCCGATACTTTATATCCTGAAGTTCAAAAAGTTTTGCCTGTATATCTTTTACTATGTTTTTCTGGTTCATGATTTTCCTTTCTGACGCTATATATTTAGGTACTGCCAAAAATAAAAAGTATTAACTTTTTACAGTTCCGGATTTTCTAACAAATCTTCGATACTGCATCCTAATACTCTTGAAAGTTTGTAAAGGGTTCTCGCCTGTGCTTTATCAATATCATTTACTTTTTGCTCATACATTTGTATCGAACGAAGTTTTACACCTGAAAGTGCTGCAAGTTCTACTTGAGATATGCCACGATTTTCACGAATTGTTTTTAAATGAATTTCCTGTGTTACGCTCATATATTTTTTATTCATATCTTCAATGAAATGCCCTATATCCATTTCATGATATACGCTATACATTGTAACAATTTCTGAAAGAGGTATTCTTGAAAAAATATCTTTGAATCGTCTACAGGTAGCCCACTGATACTCTGCCAAAGCCCAACCAGCCCAATAGACTTCAGAACGTTCCTCAGAAAATATTTTTTTTGGAAATTTGTAATTCGTATAAGCGTACATAATGATTTTCTGAGCCAGTTCTATCCCAGATATTCCTGAAACGATCGCTGGATTTCCACGTTCAAATTTGTCTGCATATCCAGATTGGACAAACAGCTTTGAAAATATATCTGCATTAAAACGACAATTGCTAATCGCATAATCAAAACATTCAGCCAGATTTTGCTTCGCATCATATAGATAAGATTCGCTGTATGCGTGAATCATTGTCCTTCATCTCCTCTCTGAGAATATCCAAAACAAAAATATCATTTTTATAAGAATGTCTGTTACGAATTTCTTTTCGATACGTTTCTCTCGCATTAGAATCCCTTGCAATAAACTTAGGATAATAAACTGTTTTGTCTGCAAAATCAGCCCCGTCAAATGTCAGATTACGAAAAGATTTTTCAGAAATTAACACCGTCTGCGTTCCTAATCTACCCAGATGAAGAGCTTCGTTTAAACTGCGAAGAGGCAAACCATTTTGCACAAAAGATTCTGCAAAAGAAAAATAGGAATCATCCGCCCGATAGCCAATAATAACATCATAGGCTTTTAAATCAATAGAAAAATTCTCAATAATATAATCACAGGCATCTATTGCAATCTCATTAGAAAGACGAAATGTCCTGTTTTTTAGCAACAATGCCATCCAGTGTAAAATATTGTACTTTCCATCTAACAAATTCAATATATTTAAGGAATCTTGCTCAAGAACATATTTATTTACAAAACCATCACTGTTTTTCTTGCAAGCCCATTCCATAGCCATAGATAATTCCTGCGTACAATAAAAACCCCGTCCATAATCATTATTTGTTTTACCAAGTAAAAGATCCGGCTTTTCGATGATATGATCCGAGCCATGTAATAATTTAATTTTTCCCATGTATGCACCTCCTTATAAGATATTATATCATTGTAATGATAGTACATCAACAAAAACATATAAAAAAGAACATAATATAATATTATCAATTCTTCCATCATCGCTATAAGAAAATGTGCTATCACATTTTCAAATTTGCTCCAAATCCACATCTGATAATGCATACTATGTTCTATCTTTTATAAAATAAATACTACTCAACAGTATTTTGAATATTCTCACTATATTTTTCAAAGCTTTTTTCTATTTTTTCCAGTTTGCGTGCATGCTCCTTCAATTCCTTTACTAATTTTTCTCTATCCTGTCGTTCCTTTTTATAATTGATACGATGTTCCATACTCGCCCAAAAATCCATGGACATCGTTCGAAATTGAATCTCTACAGGGAAATATTCCATACCATCAAGACAATAAACCGGAATACCTAATATAATATGATAACTTCGATATCCATTAGGTTTAGGTCCTGCAATATAATCACGTTCCTTCATAACAATTAAGTCTGTTTGACTTTTTAAAATCTCAACAAGATTATATATATCATTGACAAAATAGCAAATAACTCTTGCACCTGCAATATCCATAAGAAAATTTTTAGCATTAGTCAGTGACGGTTTCTTTTCTTTTTTTATCAATTTATCTTCAATGCTTTTTTTCGATTTAATCCTACTCTGGATATTATGAATTGGAACAAGATGCATAGCTGATGATTCATATAAAGTATGATTTAATGTATCTAGACGGCTCAAAATCATCTGCATAGCATCTTCATAAGGTTTAATTAAATTATAATATTCTTTTTCGTTCATTGTAACAACATTCCTCCTCGTATCTTTTATCATTTTATTGGAGAAATGTGTTCAATGTATGATAGACTAATGACAGTTTTTTTACAGTATTCTTACATGATATAGATTTTCATAAAAGTTCAACAAATATTCCTACTTCTTGTTCATTAAGCTTCGGTAGCTGCTTAGCAAAATTATAAAGCAAACCCACTTCCGTTTTTATCGGGAACTTGCAATTATAATTACATTTCGCATTTTCTTCAATTGATTGTAACTGACATGATGCGTTTAACACAATATGTCCTGATATATCTTTTATAAATGATTCTATGATAATTTTAGGGCAGCTATCTGAATCTTCTTCTCCTATCTCCCAGTAAAATCCTATATCGTTTTTCACATAATCTAATATTTTTTGTGAAAGAGCATTAATTTCTTCATCAACAATATATGTATTTATCTTACAATGAATTTGCTCCGTACTCATTATAATCTGCACTTCATAGAAGTCTTCATCATACCATAGTTTCTTTATTGAAATATTGTCGTTCATCATCTACTTCTTCCCCCTATGGATGTTCTCTCGTTTCCGCATATTCATCTAGTATATATCGTGCATAATTTGTTGCCTGCCTCTCTTGTCCAATCGGTGTCAGTTTTAATGCATTAATCCACTGAAAATAATGGGTAAGTTCATGTACTATCGTAGATAGTATCGCTGTTAACGCACTATCTTTTCCCCATTTGTGACACAAATCAGTATAATCCCCTGCGGCTACACGAATATGTGGTTCAATATTATAGTCATCATACATACTCCAAAATGTCCCATACACCTTATCTCCATCCATCGCGATAAGCTTCTTGACATTTTTTATATAAACCACTACCCGGATTGGAAAAAAATATTCTCTCCTCAAAAATACAGCAAACTCTTTACAAGCTCTGCGAACTTCGCTGTCAATATCTTTATCAAATCGTAATCGGAGTCCTGTTCGATGCCCTTCTCTGGTCAAATCAATATTTTTCTCCCAGTCATCTATGGTCCATATATGCCACATTATAGCCACCTCATTACTTCTTCCTCTAATAACCCTTCATATTTTTGTATTAATGTCAGCTTTTCTTCGTCGGTCATGAATTCGCCTCTCTTTAAAATGTAAATTCATATACTCCCCTATTCGTAAAAATAGCTCCCTTATTTTTTGTTAGGAAAGTCGCACTATATATCGTCTCTTCTGGTTCATATTTTGCCAAAACTTTTCTTGATGGAATATCTATTACTTTCACATATTTGGGATTAGCAGCAAGGATTTTATTTCCCTCTAGCATTGTATGTCCATACAGTTCCCATGCCTCATCTGTAATAGGATATATTGGCACAAATCGTTTATTTTCCGGTTCAAAAGCTACATAATAATCGCCTACATATTTTGTGTATGTCTTTGCTCCTACTATTACTGTTCTGCTATCAAAATCTCTTCTTACATCCCCCATAAAAACATACGGTCTTTCTCCCCATTCAAATTCGTATTTTAAATCTCCATTTTCATCAATATGATAGCAGAGTATTTTTACATAGCCTTCTATTTCCCTTCTCATATCTGTAAAAATATATAACCTATCTGCTACCTGTATCACATTTACAACTCTTCGTTCCTTATCTTTTAATATCTGCTTTGTGCTTCCATCTTTTATATCAAGACGGCGTAGACAAAAATTCGTATCCGGATACCAATAATAATTTCCTTTATGTGCAATACTATCTGGTTGCAAATCCATTGCTCGCAAATAAAGTTTTTGTGACAAACGCTTTCCTTCCGGCATCTGGTACAAATAGGCATGTCCCGATGTATTATAGACAAGCAATTGTTTCGTGTCTTTATCATAATAAAAATTACACATATTCGATAATTTATCTGATAAAAATATCTGTTTATACCCGTTATTCATATCTAATCCTACAATTTGCGTTTGCAAAGTAACAAATAATAAGTTATCTTCTATTTTATTACCCGTATACGCTCTTTTCTTAATGATTTTCTTAAGCATTTTTACCCCTCAATACTTTCCGTTTTGATATAAACTTTCTGTTTCTCATCTATCAATTGACGTAATGCCGCTCTCTGATATTCTTTTGTCAAATCCTTTATTCTACTTGCCCATTTATCCGCATATGAACTGCAATAAATGAAAACTGTTATTCCCATCAATATGACAGGAATATAATAATTATCTACAAATTTTAATACCCATAGCACAGGTAAAAAATAGACAGATTGTATAATATCTTTTTTAAAAACTTCTCTTTTATAAGTTCGAAAATCTTCTTCATTCCATACTCGTGTCTCTTTTAATTCCTCATTCCAAAACTCCCAGTCTGGCTTATCCAAGGCAAACCATCCCCAGGTTGGTGCAGTTCTTGAAAAATTCTCTTCCACATCTTCTCTGGTCAAGCCATACTGACATATAAACATAAATATTGTAAAAACAGCTACTGCATCTCGTATTTTTCTGGAATATATTATTTCAAATTTCATTTGTTCCTCACTTTAATTTTTATTTATATACATTTTCATTAGATACCTGGTATCTTTTATAGCAGTATGTATCTTATTTCAATTACCATATCCCTTGCTTTTCCTGCAAAATTTCTTTCCTCTATATAAGACACAATTAAAGTAAGTAAAGTGTGACACTTTATTTCAAACTTTTTAGCATTTTTATTAATTCCGACTCTTTTTCTGTACCAGACAGAGTAATAAGATATTCTCCATCTTCATAATAATAAGAGGTTATGTTCCCATCTTTAATCATATAGATTTCTTTACCATTTACCTGAACCCTTTTTCTTCCGGTTCCATCATAAGTAATATGTACATCTACATTTTCTTTAAAACCTTGCATAAAAGTAATATAATTATCATTTGCGCCTTCATAATAAACATCATACATAGTCGTAGGATTCTCTGTCTCATATAGTATATGATATCCTTTCGGTACATAGCCAAGATGCAGTTGCCGAAATATTTCTTCTGAATCTGCAATCTCTTTAGAACTGCGTATATGGATATTATCGTCGAAAAACTGAATGATAAGCTCCCCCACTTTTTCTCTCAAATCATCGTTTGCTAAAACAATTCCTGCATTCAATATTAAAATAATCGCTGCCACCAGCAAAATATGCCATCGTCTTTTCTTTTTTGCCTTTCTTTTTTCCTCATGAATCATCGCATTCATTTTCTGGATAAACGCTTTGGAATATTTGTAAGAATAATCTTTTGTTTTTTCTGTTACCTCTTCATAATCCTGTCTGGCAGCCTTCCTCGCTTCCTGCTCCAATAATTTTTCAAAATCCATATTCACAAGTATATCCTTTCTTTTGCATCTCTTTTTTCAGCTGTTCTCTCGCCCGACTTGAAATTTTTCTTACATTCGCAGGACTAGTCCTAAGAAGTTCTGCAATCTGGCGGCTATTTAACTTATTATGATATTGAAGATAAATAACTTCCCGGTAAGGATATTTTAATCCCTTAATCAGAGTATTTAAAAATTCTTCCGCCTCTTCTTTTAATAACTGGTTTTCTAATAAATTATACATTTCAACAGGCTGTTCAAAAACTTCTTCATCTTCCGTCAATTCTATTCTCTTATTGCGTTTCAAAAAGTTATAGCACTTATTTTTTAAGATAGTAACAATATAATTCCATGTTCCAACTGAATCTTTTTCATCGATCCGGTCCAGATAATCTGTCAGCGTAAGAAAAGTATCATGAACTATATCTTCCGCCTCTATCTCACTTTTTAAAAGAATACTGGCAGTATAATGCATCCGATTTCTGTACTCCTTATAAAGCCTAACAAACTTTATCCTCTCCTCCTCGGTATCTAATGCCATTAAATATATCAACATGTATGTAATCTCCCTTATATTTTAAAAATATCTTATCATGAGCGCTCTTTCTTTGTATATAAGAATCTTCTATTCACCAATTAACTTGTATTTTTTTATTAGATCCTTATAGGACTGATTCTTCTCTATCTTCTGAAACACTGGTGCTGTATCCTCTTTTGTCAAAACATATTTATTTGCAGTAACAAATGCCAAAAACAACATAATACAAATAAGCAAACGCAGCCGAAAAAACAAAAAAGACGGGAGAGATTCATATTCCTCCTGTCTTTTTCGATTCGCAGTATATCTTTTATGTTGTTTTCGATAACTTCCTGTCCGGTAAGTGTAATTTTGATAATGCATATACATTTCACCTTTCATCTTCGTCTCTACAAATATTATGAAGGAGACTCCAATTTCATTCTGAAAATATTAATTTGTTGACTTCAGTAACAAAATGTCAATAGTTTTTTAATCGCTTTTTTCAAAAAGGCAAACAAATAGAACGTATAGTTTATTTCCATACGCTCTATCTCACATTTCATATTAAATTTTGAATTCTACGAACTGGAAGTTCGTAACTCTATTCTTCCAACATAATAGTCTCTTCGTATGTCTGAACATCCTCTTTGGTCGGGTAAACAGAAAAAGAATATGCAAGATTATATCTTGGTTACTTGCTATCCCTGATACCTTATTCTTTCAACCAGCGTTTCCTTTTTCAGATTACTGCTTAAAACGCAGGAAAGTACAATCTGCA
>OCAV01001689.1_pt1 | contig 13534 bp, 13 predicted proteins | sample 1538331 | NCBI WGS metagenome assembly OCAV01 (sample SAMEA2580297, study PRJEB22360) | human gut metagenome | biome: human gut; feature: human-associated habitat; material: faeces | place: Denmark | collected 2008/2010
GGAAAGCGGGAGGAAGTCCGCAGGAGGCTGAATCGCTCAACGGGGGGGGGGTGCTGACCGCAAGGGTCGTGTGCTGGTGGTTGAAACTCAAACGACAACAGAAGATTTACTCGAAGGCGGCACGCTAGCGGCGGAAGCCGGGGAAAGCGCGTTCGCTGTTTCTGAGGAGGAGCACGTCGCTGAGACCGCCGGGAACGGTCTGGTCTACCGCTTTGTTAAACGCGCTTTCGATATAGCGTTCTCGCTGTGCGTGGTCGTTGTTGGCTTGGCGCCGATCGCGCTGCTCTTACTGATCATTCGCCTCGAATCCCCCGGTTCGCCGATATACCGCCAAGAGCGCATCGGCTATCGCGGGCAACCGGTACGCATCCTCAAGCTGCGCACCATGGTGGCCGACTCCGACGATGTCGAGAAGCATCTGAGCCCTGAGCAGCTGGCGCAGTGGAGAAGCGAGCGCAAGGTGGAGGACGATCCCCGCGTCACGCGAGTCGGGCGCTTCCTGCGCAGGACCTCCCTCGACGAGCTGCCCCAGTTCCTCAACGTGCTTGCTGGCTCTATGAGCATCGTGGGCCCGCGTCCCGTGGTGGCCGACGAGCTGCCTGCGTACGGTACGGATGTGGACGCTTTCCTGAGCATGAAGCCCGGCATCACCGGCTGGTGGCAGGTTCAAGCAAGAAACGATGCAACCTACGAAGACGGCAGTCGCCAACAACTTGAGCTGTACTACGTGCGGAACGCGAATCTCAAACTGGACGTGGTTGTATTTCTCGAAACATTCAAATCCATCATCAACAAGACGGGGGTATGAGCGTTGTCTTCTGAAGTGGAGTCTTTACGCGACGATAAGACGCGCGCCTTCGAAGTGCGAAAGTTCTGCTCCATACACGCCGGCGCTGACGAGCATCTGATCGAGTTTTGGGAATTCGGCGAGGCCGACGCCCCACTCGTGAGCATCATCATTCCTCTTTACAACTGCGAGCGATATCTGGCTGAAACATTGGATTCGATCGTATCTCAAAGCCTGTCTTCCTGGGAGGCGATTCTGGTTGACGACTGCAGTTCGGATGGATCGCTTGAGATAGCCCTTCAGTTTTCGGAGCGGGATCATCGTTTCGTCGTATTGAGAAACGATTGCAACAGGGGAGCGGCTTTTTCTAGGAACAGGGCTTTAGCGGCTGCGTGCGGCAGGTTTATTGCCTATTTGGATTCCGACGACTACTGGAAGAAAGAGAAGTTGGAGAGGCAGATCACCTTCATGACCGAGAACCGTTTCGGAGCATGCATGACGTCGTACGAGACGGTGAACGAAGACGGAAGCTTTCGCAACATCGTTCATATCGATGAGCGTCTCGACTATAAAAAATTTCTGAAAAAACCTCCCACCTGCTCGCACACGATCATGTTCGATACCGAGCTCGTCGATAAAAAAGCTCTCGTCATGCCGGATATACGAAAAAGGCAGGATGCCGCAACGTGGCTCCAGGTTATAAAGCTGTACGGATGTCTTCATGGGTTCGATGAAGTGTTGGCGGCGAATAGGAAGCGAAGCGATTCGCTCAGCGCGAATAAGGTTTCGGCAGTGAAGGGAACATGGTTCCTGTATACGGAGATTGAAGGTTTGAGCAAGCCATATGCAGGCTACTGCCTGTTTTGGCAGATGTTTCATGCAGTTCTGAAGAGAATAGGAAAACGGTAAAGTGAGCGTGTACCAAGATTTGGTCGAGCGGAAGACGAAGCTATCCCTTATCGGACTGGGATATGTTGGCATGCCGATAGCGGTTGAGTTCGCTAAGCATATCGAAGTTGTCGGATTCGATGTCAACGAAGAGAAAATCCGCTTGTACCGAAAGGGGGTCGATCCGACGAAAGAAGTAGGCGACGAGGCGATCAGCTCCACAGGCGTCGACTTCACGTCGAATCCCGAACGTTTACGGGAAGCGCGTTTTCATATAGTTGCTGTTCCTACTCCGATCGATCAGGACAAGACCCCCGATCTGTCGCCGGTTGTTGGGGCGTCGACCATGCTTGGCCGTCACCTTGAATGGGGTTCGATCGTGGTTTTCGAATCTACCGTCTATCCTGGGGTCACGGAGGACGTATGCGTTCCTATCCTTGAGAGGGAATCCGGATTGCGGTGCGGCGTTGATTTCAAAGTGGGTTACAGTCCTGAGCGAATCAACCCCGGGGACAAAGTCCATACCTTGACCACTATCCGAAAAATCGTTTCGGGCATGGATGATGAGTCCCTTGAAGAAATCAAACGCGTGTACGACATCGTGATAGAGGCAGGCACCTATCCGGTCTCCTCGATCAAAACAGCTGAAGCAATTAAGGTAGTGGAGAACTCCCAGCGCGATATCAATATTGCCTTCATGAACGAGCTTGCCATGGTCTTCGACCGCATGGGTATCGATACGAGCGAAGTCGTGGAGGGCATGAACACGAAGTGGAATGCGCTCGGCTTTAAACCAGGACTGGTTGGTGGGCATTGCATCGGCGTTGATCCGTATTACTTTACCTACGAGGCCGAGAAGCTCGGTTACCACTCTCAGATCATTCTTTCGGGCAGAAGAGTGAACGATGCCATGGGAGGGTTTGTTGCCGAGACGGCCATCAGGGAGATGGTGCGAGTTGGGCTTGCTCCCAAGTCCTCGAACGTGGTCGTCTTGGGCATTACCTTCAAAGAGAACTGTCCCGATGTTCGAAATTCCAAGGTGTACGACATTGTCATGAGGCTAAAGGAATATGGAGTCGAGCCGTCGGTGGTGGATCCTTGGGCTTCGGGAGACGAGGTGAAGCAGGTTTACGGCATGCAGCTACGCGAGTCGGGTGATATTGCGAACGCAGATTGCCTGATTGTCGCGGTTGCCCATGATGAGTTCAAAGAGCTGGGCTTCGAGCGTATTGATGCTTTCTTCGGAGACAAGCCCGACGAAAGCAAGGTGCTTTTGGATGTTAAAGGAATATTGGACGCGAAGCGCTTCTCGTCTTATGGAAGCTTTTGGCGGCTATGAGTTTGTTTACGGATTTGAACGAACCGGGCGTGGCTGGAGTGGATTACGGGAACAGGGTGCTTCTCGTGCAAGCGTTTCTTGCATTTGAGAATCGCCATGATGTTTTCAGTCGAAATGTCGATGGCATGCACTATTGGCATCTTCTGAGGAAGTGGCTGTTCGACTCGGTATGCAAGCAGGTTCGACGTTTCGAATTCGGTGGGCATCCTGATTTTCATGCGCAGTTTTCAAAGGCTAATATCGCAAGAAGCCTGCCTCGTCTCCTCATGCAGCTGGGTGAATCGCGGAGCGGTATCGAGACGGGGGTAAGGGAAGGCAAGAAGGTTGTCTTTTTAGGCAATTGGAAGAAAACCGCTGGTTCGAACGGCGTTTGCAACGTGTTCCTCGAGGATCTGGCTCGAGACCTTGCAGACGACTGCTCGATTCTGGAGCGTCCCCATAAGCTTGCCCATGTAAAAGACTCCCTTGAAGATCTTACGATATACACGGATATCCTAGAGGCTAGATGGCTTGTTGCTCTTGCAACAAGAAAGTGGGAGAAAGCGTCTCGTTGCGTTTTGTCCGACCTTGCGGAATTGGTGGGGCTGCTCGAGTGTGAATTCGATGTCGAGATTGATCGGGAGGCTCTGGCTAAAAGAACCTCTTACGTGGTGACTGGCTATTACGCGCTTTCGAAATCGTTTTGTGAAATCTTCTCAAGATGGCAACCTGAATGCGTCGTCGAGGTCGAGCATTACTCGGTGTTCTGTCTCGTCTGCAACGAAGTTCTTCATGAGCTGGGCATACCGGTAATCGAACTCCAGCATGGGCAAATAGGGCCTGGTCATATTGCGTACAATCTTGATGCGCCGGACTGCGGAAGATACCTTCCTGACCGTATCGCCGCATTCGGTCAGTATTGGATTGACGAATGCGTTGTGCCGGATAGGGATCGACGGATGATCGCCGTAGGATCCATTCCGCTTGAGCGAGGGTTGAAAGCGTCTTTCGACATCGAAAAAGAACAGGTAGACGAGCACGTTCCTTTCGTCTTGGTGGTGTCTCAGGGTTATGACAACGGTGCGGTTTCCTCGTTCGTGTGCGATCTTGCTCGGGATCCGCGTGCGAACGAATACCGCATTGTCGTGAAACTGCATCCTTCCGAAAGAAACTCGTGGAGGGTCGTCCATCCTGAATTGACGGAGGTCGGCACCAGGGTTGAGATCGCGGAGACCGGGGATATCGATTGGTATCTGCAAAGGGCGACAGTTGTCGTAGGGATATCGAGCACGGTGCTTTTCGAGGCTATAGCCTATAGAAAGCGCGTGTTCATCCTGGATACGGTTGACAGTGAAATTGCTCAACCGCTGATGAGGTCAGGTGCGGCCGAGCTTGTGAAGGACGCATCTGAATTTGTGGGGCGCATGAGCGTAGAGGTCGAATCCGTTTCTGACAGCTTGAAATCCTACGTCTGGCACGAGGCTGCGCTCGAGAATACGGAACGGCTCGTTAGAGGCTTTCTTGAGTCCTGATCGGGGCAAAACGGTTATTCGATGATCGTGAAACCATGAAAAAAGACTTCTTGAAAAAAGCATCGACCGATTTCGCTCTCACTATCGGTGCGACCGTGGTTCTCGTAGGGACGCTGCAGCTTCTCGTGTATCCGTTTTTGGCGTGGAAGCTTGACGGCGATCGATACGGTTTGTTCCTGGTGGCGATAGGGATCGTCAACGCGCTTGAGCCGTCGTTCGGGAGCACCTTGTGCAATACGAGGATTATTCGCAACGAACGCTATGAGAAAGCCGGAATAGGACCGGGAGACTTCAAATACCTCCTATCCATTTCTGCCCCCGTACTGGCAGTGGCGACTGCGATAGTGTGCTGGCAACTTCTATCGATGGATCTATTGATGGCGTTAGCTGTTGGGATCCTTACGGGTATGAGTATCGTGAAGGCGTATTGTCTCGTCGCGTTCAGGCTTCATTTCAATTCCAAGAAGCTGTTGCTAGTCAACCTCTTAACTGCTTTGGGTTATGTGGTAGGTATGGGCGTTGCTTTCGCAAGCGGATTCTGGCCTTTCGTGTTCATACTTGGAGAAGCATTTGCCCTCGCATGTTTTGCACGATGCTCAAACGTGTTTTCAGAACCGTATGGCAAAACAAGGCTTTTTGGGTCGTCGCTGCGCACCTATGTGTCTCTTATAGCGAGCAATCTCATCACCTATTCGTCGGTGTACGTTGATCGGTTGCTGCTGTATCCGGCCTTAGGGCCTTCGGCTGTGTCGACCTATTACGTTGCAACCTTTTTCGGCAAGACGTTCTCGTTTTTCTCCTCACCGATCAGTTCCATCATGCTCAGTTACATGAGCGACGGCGTAGTCAAGATAACCGTCCGCAGGTATCACTTAGTGAATCTGTTCATACTCGCAGTGGGGCTTTTCATGTATGCGATTGCCTTCTTCATTGGGCCGCTGTTCGCGATGATTCTCTATCCTACGCTTTATGACCAGGCCTTGTCGTTGATGCCGTTGGGAAATGCAGCATCGATATTTGCGGTTGTCAACTCGTTCAATATGGTCGTAGTTCTTAAAGTTGCCCCGCCCCGCCTTCAGGTTGTTTCGTCGCTGTTCCGTTTGGTTTTGTATGCCGCTTCGATTGCTTTCTCTTCTTGGGTCGGTAGTCTTTGGGTGCTTTGCCTTCTCATGCTCATTTCTAACGCGGTGTCCTACCTATTCACGTATTCAGTGGGGCTTTTCTATATGAAACGTTCAGGAGCTATGGTTCGTACAGGAGCAAATTCGTGATTGCGCAAAAAACTGATACTACAGCGCCGAGCGCGAGAAAAAGTCACATTGGCATTGTGTACTCAATCTTGATGGTTCTTTTGCTGCTTGTTCTTTTTCTCTTGTCGCCGGCAAACAAAGTTTATGCATCGGTGGTTCTTACCGCAGTATTGGTGATTGCGACCGGTCTCTTTGGAAGAGAAGAGCTGGACGAGACAAAGATGTCGTTGCCGATGATCCTTTGCCTTTTCGGCCTTGCTGGTTCGATTCTCCTCACGATGGCGATTTCTCCCTATTCCATGCGGGATTTGTTCATCGACACGAGTTTTCTCCTGCTAACGGTTCTTTTCTTCTATTGCATACGACCGTCCTCGTTCGAGATTAGTCCCTTCATGAAACGCGTCTTTTATTGCCTTGCCCTTGCGGTTGTGCTGGTTTCCGTTTTTCGCCGCGACGCGGAAACTCCTTATTATGTTTTTGGTTCGTACGACAAGAACTATTTTGGCGTGGTGCTGTTCCTGTTTTTCTGCTGGTGCTGGTACGAGAAGCGAAAGCTTGGCGTAGCGGTATGTGTAGTTGCGGCTCTCGTCCTCAACAGCAGGGGATATCAAATGATGCTTCTATGCTTTGCTTTAATAAATGCTGTGATATGGATCAGAGCGCGACGAAAGGGGTCGGTTTCTCAGCCTTCGAGATCCGTGCATCCTGTCGTGTTGTTTTTGCTCTTCGCTCTCATGTTCTTTTCAATCGTGACGTTTAGCTGGTGGTGGAGTACGGCTGTCGTCGGAGGCGATACCGTTTCGGCCTCTTTAGCATCGCGAGGTTTGAATGATACCTCTAATGCTATCAGGTTCAATTCCAATCTTTATGCTATCGAGCAGATTTCCAAGGATCCGCTTTTGATTTTTCGTGGATACGATATCGACATCCGGCGCGTCATGAACATTGGAAACCCTTTTGGCGATAAAGACACTTTGCTCGCGAGTGCTTCGTTGCATGGGTACAGGGTTGTGCAGCCGCACCACGCGGTCATCAACTTGCTTCTTAAGCACGGGGTTCTCTATACAATTTTTTACTTTGCTGTGTTCAGCATTGTCATCGCCCCTTATGCCAGAAAAGAGACGGCTGGCGTTTGGGTTCCGTTTTTTCTTGTCGGCATGGTGATGCATTCGACCATGACGAGTCATTACTTGCTGTTCTTTGTGTTCGTTCTAGCCACGTCGGCACATGATCAAGGTTTTTGTTGTGCGGATGCGAGTAGGGCTGCGAAGAAGTTGGAAAAGTCGCCGAATCAAAGGGTTGTTCGTCGACGTGTCGTCTCCAGGAAAGGTGCCTTCATTTGATGAATGTGGAGAGGAACGTGCTCGCTGTCATTCCTGCTCGAGGAGGCTCGAAAGGGATACCACGAAAGAATATGCGCCTTATGCACGGCAGGCCGTTGATTGACTATGCGATTTCATGTGCAGCAGAGAGCAGCTGTATCACCGATGTTGCCGTTAGCACTGATTCGAGAGAGATACTGGATTTCGTAGAACAGATCGATGGCGTTGTTGCTCTTGAGCGCAGCCCGGAACTTTCCGGAGACGATATTACGCTCGATCCGGTAGTGAATGACGCAGTGGTTCGTGTGGAAGCGTTGCGGGGTGTGCGATACGACATCGTCATCACGATGCAGCCTACCTCGCCTTTGCTAACAGTGCGCACTCTCGATACGGCGATTGAGCGGTTTTTGAATTCCGATTCGGATACGATGGTGAGTGCGACAAACGCTCCTCATTTGAGCTGGGGCAAAGACGGTCGGAATCGTTTTGTTCCGAATTACGAACGACGTCTCAATCGACAGGAGCTTCCGCCGAACTATGTTGAAACCGGTGCATTTTTGGTTTCGAAGCGTTCGTGTATCGGGCCTTCGTCTCGCATAGGGGACAACGTTACGGTTTTTGAGGTCCCTGCTGACGAAGCGGTCGACATCGACACGATGCAAGATTGGATCGTGTGCGAAGCCATGCTCTCTCGAAGGCTCATCGTGTTTCGGGTCGACGGGCATAAGGAGCTTGGCCTTGGGCATGTGTACCGTGCATTAACGCTTGGGTACGAACTGATAGAGCATGACGTCGTATTCGTATGCAATGCACGTCATAGAGAAGGAATCGCCAAGTTGAAATCGGCGAATATGCCGGTTTTAGAGGTGGAGGACGACGAAGAGATGCTCCGATGGCTGGAGGAGCGCCGTCCCGATGTATTCGTATACGATTGCCTTGATAGCGATGCCAGTCTTATGGCTGATGTGAAGAGGTATGTTAAGCGCTTGGTGACGTTCGAGGATTTGGGTGAAGGCGCAAGGTTGGCCGATGCTGTTGTCAACGCCATTTACGAAGGGGCGTCTCCGCATGGAAACGTGTATTCGGGTAAGGGGTACGTCTGCTTGCGGGACGAGTTCCTTATAACGCAGCCTTCGGAAGATTCGGATGAGGTGCGCCGGATTCTCGTCACGTTTGGAGGAACGGATCCGCTCGATTTGACGGCGCGGGTGTACGAACTGGCAAAAAGGCATAATGCAGAGGCAGTGGACGTGACGTTTGATTTCGTTCTCGGCTCGGGATACGACAATCCTGCGGTGCAAAGCGTTCCTGAGTGCGGGATAGAGGTGAGTCGCAACGTGTTGCGCATGAGCGACCATATGCGTAAGGCCGACATGGCTCTTTCCTCCCAAGGGCGCACCACGTTCGAGCTTGCCTGCATGGGCGTGCCTACAATTGTTCTCGCGGAGAACGAACGCGAGCAGCTCCACACGTTTGCTCAAATGGATAACGGGTTCATCAACCTGGGGCTCGGAAGCGAGGTTTCCGACGAAGACCTCGCTTCAACAATAGCGTGGCTTGCGGGGGCGAGGTCCGTACGGCGAGAGATGCGCAAGCTGATGCTTGAGAACGATTTGAGATTAGGGATACGAAGAGTAAAGAGGATCGTTTTGGGAGACGTACTATGAACTTAGAGGATAGGATTGCAAGCGGGGCGTTTACACTCATAGCTGAGATCGGCGTCAATTATTACGATATCGCTCGGCAGCGTGGCATCAGCCCTATGGAGGCGGCAAAGCTCATGTGCAAAGAAGCGAGCGAAGCTGGCGTTCATGCGGTGAAATTTCAGACGTACAAGGCCGAATCGCTCGCTTCCCGACATTCTCCTTCGTATTGGGATACGAGCGAGGAATCCTCAACGAGCCAATACGAGCTTTTCAAGCGATACGACTCGTTTGGAGAGAGGGAGTATCGAGAACTTTCCGTCTATTGCGACTCGATCGGGATAGGTTTCTGCTCGACCCCCTTTGATTTCGAGTCGGCTGATTATCTAGAACCCCTGATGGGGGTATACAAAGTGTCTTCATCCGACCTGACGAACATCCCTTTCATCGAGCATCAGGCTCGAAAAGGCAAGCCTATGATTCTTTCGGTTGGGGCTGGCGACTTGACCGAGATGCGTTCTGCCGTTCAGGCGGTACGCGCCGTGAACGACAGTCCGCTCGCTCTGCTGCATTGCGTGCTCGAATATCCAACGCCGTACGAGCATGCTAATTTGAGCAGGATTGCATCGATCACCCGGGAATTTCCAGACGTAATTGTGGGGTATTCGGACCATTGTAAGCCCGACCCCTCTGCCGAGGTTGTCAAGACGGCTTACGTGCTTGGAGCTCGCATTGTGGAGAAGCACTTCACGCTCGATAAGACGCTTCCAGGAAATGACCATTACCACGCCATGGATCCCTCTGATGCCCGAACGATCCTCGAAGGCGTGTGCTTCGTTGAAACACTACTTGGCGATTCCTCGTTACGACATAGCGAATCGGAAACTGCTGCAAGGGCCAATGCTCGTCGGTCTCTTGTCGCGGCGGCGGATATACCCGCTGGAAGCGTGATAGATAAGGGGATGCTCACGTTTAAGAGACCGGGCACGGGCATCTCGCCCTCGTTGGTGGGGGAAGTCGTGGGAAGGGTTGCTCGCGTGGATATTCCTGCGGATGTCTTGATAGACATGACAATGCTCTCGGATTCTCGTTATTTGAACGGTGCGAGTGACCAATAGATTTGAGAGAGGATGCTGAGTGAAACGGTTGATTTCGAAAGTAAAGCAGGTGCTTTTCGGTGCGGTCGTGAGAACCCGTGCGCGTACGGTGGGCAAAGGTCTCAAAGTGAATCGCTATTCATGGGTATCGAAAAGCGTCGTTCTGGGAGACAACGTTAACTTTAACGGTATGAGAATTGTTGGCGAAGGAGAAATTCGGATCGGGAGCAATTTTCATTCGGGAAGAGGGTGTTCGATAATTGGTTCGTTTCATGACTTCGACTACGGTGATGCCGTTCCGTATGGTATGGCGAAGATTGATAAAGATGTGGTGATTGAAGACAACGTATGGCTTGGGGATCAAGTCATCGTTCTTGGAGGGGCTCATATCGGAGAGGGCGCTGTTATACAGGCTGGGAGTGTCGTCGTCGATCATGTTCCAAAGGGTGCTGTTGCCGGAGGTCATCCTGCCAAAATGTTCAAGATGCGAGATATGGATCATTACGAAGCTCTGAAAGCACAAGGTCGGTTCTTTTGATTTTTCGACAAAGAGCAGGAAAAAAGGGTTGGATCGCGTCTGATAACGAGGTGAACTCATGGAGATATCACGCAGGCGTGATGCTTCGATAGCTTTTTTCTCGGTTATGAAAGGCGATCTGGTCGAGTCGTATCACGGGGAGCTTCGTCGAATTTATCGGAGGCGGCTTCGGTCGTGAGCGCGCAGTAGTCTAGCAGGCAGGAGATCAGCCTTATGGTGTCGGGCTCGTGCATGCCGCTGTTCGCAAGCGCCAGGGTTAAAGAGGCTAGGCCGCTGAGCGTCATGCGCACGTCGGTGAGTTCGTCGACGGCATCGGCTATAGTTTCGATGATCGGTAACTGTCGGAACATCTTAACCTCAAATCCGAATCTAATGAAATAAATCTGTATATTCGGATATTCTAATCCAGAGCTGATGAAAAGGAAATAGTGCTTTTAATCCTCGGCTTTTCGACGCTGCGGTTTGCTGGTAGTCTGTCAGCAGCGAGGAGGAACAATGATGGCTTCCATTAGGTTTTTCAAGCTTTTCGATATGCTTGCGCGGATGGGGTATAAAAAGACCGATCTCAAAACAGAGATAGGGCTTTCGTCAACTACCATCGCCAAGCTCTCCAAAGGGGAGTCCGTCACCACGGACACCATCCTTCGCATCTGCGAGCGATTCGACGTGCAGCCGGGCGACATCATGGAGTACGTCCCCGACGAGGATCAATCCTAGAAGTTCGCTACCCACCTTCAATGCTTTCTTTGTGAGTTGCGTCCGTCACTATCGCTATCCTTCGACTTGCCGCACTCGCTCAGGACGACGGGGGATGGATGGGGCGCTGACCCCGTTCTCTTGTCTTGTTCGGCATCGCGCGGTATTTCGTCCGGCGTTTTTCCAGATCGTGCGATTTGGGAACCGTTTTCGGCACGGTTGACGAGGCTAACATTGTCATGGAAGTTGATTCGCGTCCGCCTCCGCACGGTTTCGCTTGTCGAGGTGCAGCAAAATCGTCGGTTTGGCACATCTCGACGAACTTCGGCCTCGTTTCCCGAAAAAGGCCGAAGCGAAACCCCAGATCGTGTTCGGCGGCCTCCTGGGAATATGGCATCCGGGCGGGTCTGGCGTGCCAAACCGGCGATTTTGCTGCACGCAGGCACTCCGAAACCGTGCGTCGGCCCGGCTCGACCGCGAACCCGCTCATCGGCTCGGCTCGGCCGCGCTTCCGTGCGCCCGGGCTTAGCTTCAGAGTCTGGTAGGGGGCGGCTCTCGAACCAGCCCTCGAATTCAACAGCTTGCGGAAATTACCTGCACGTGAGCTTGTTTTTCGGCAACTTTGCTATAATGACTGATCGTGTGCATGTATTGCGCGTTTTCCATACCTGTGCACCAGTCGCTGAATATACAAGAAAACGAGGTTGAAATGAGCGAACTGCTTAACCAGCTGTGGACTCCTGAACTGCAAGCCGCGTTCACCGTGGTTGTGGTGCTGCTGGTCATCCTGTATGTGCTGTCCATCGTCTGGGTGGTGCGCGATGCGTACCTGCGCGGTTCCTACTGGTACGTGTGGGCTATCGTGGCGCTCGTCCCGTTGCTCGGCATCATCGCGTACTGCTTGCTGCGCCCGCCGCTGCTGCAGATCGACCGCGACGAGCAGGAGCTGGAGATCGCGCTGAAGCAGCGCGAGCTCATGAAGTACGGCGAGTGCGCGAACTGCGGCTACCCGGTGGAAGCCGACTTCGTGCTGTGCCCGAACTGCCACCAGCGTCTCAAGAACCTTTGCGGCACCTGCAACCACGCGCTCGACCCCACCTGGACCGTGTGCCCGTACTGCGCCACGCCCGTTGCCGGTGGTCCGCGCACGCGTCGTGCCCCGCAGCAGCGCGGCGCTCGAACGCAGCAGCCGCAGCAGGCGGCGACCCAGCGCACTCGCCCCCCCGCTCGGTCCGAGCACGGCGGGCAGTAACCACTTCGCAATGCAATCGAAGCCGCCTCGCGAACAACGGGGCGGCTTCGTTGTTTTGTCGCAAAGGCGGGCGCAAGGCGCGCTCGCTGCGAACCGATCGTGCAGGCGCTTTGTGCGCGCCCGGCACAGGAAAGGAACAGATATGAACATCGTACTTCCCGACGGCTCGAACAAGGAGCTCGCAGACGGCTCCACCGTCGCCGACGTGGCCGCGTCCATCGGCGCCGGCCTGGCGAAGGCCGCGCTCGCGGGCATCGTGCACGACCACTCGATGGCGCCCAGCCGGTCGATCTCTCGGCTCCCGTGGCCGAAGGCGACTCGGTTGCCATCGTCACGGCCAAGAGCGACGAGGGGCTGGAGCTTCTGCGCCACTCCACCGCGCACGTCATGGCCGCCGCGCTCGTCGACCTCTACGGCGACGTGCAGTTCGGTGTGGGGCCGGCCATCGAGGACGGTTTCTACTACGACGTGAAGCTCGACCGCGCGCTGTCGCCGGACGACTTTGCCGCCATCGAGGCCCGCATGGCCGAGATCGTGAAGGCCGACGAAGCCTTCGAGCGCCGCGTGGTCACGCGCGCCGAGGCCGAGGAGATCTTCGCGAGCCAGCCGTTCAAGCTGGAGCTCATCGCCGAGCTGCCGGAGGACGCCGTCATCACCACGTACACCATCGGCAAGTTCACCGACCTGTGCCGCGGCCCGCACCTGCCCTCCACCGGCAAGCTGGGCGCGTTCAAGCTGACCAAGCTGGCCGGCGCGTACTGGCGCGGCGACGCCGAGCGCGAGATGCTCACCCGCATCTACGGCACCGCCTTCTTCAAGCAGAAGGAGCTGGACGAGCACCTGCGCAACCTGGAGGAGGCCGAGAAGCGCGACCACCGCAAGCTGGGCCGCGAGCTGGGCATCTACACCATGGATCCGCTGGCCGGCGTGGGCCTGCCCATGTACCTGCCCAAGGGCGCGCGCGTGATCCGCACCATGCAGGAGTGGCTGCGCCGCGACCTGTACGAGCGCGGCTACGAGGAGGTCATCACGCCGCACGTGTACAACGCCGACGTGTGGAAGACCTCGGGCCACTACGGCTTCTACAAAGAGAACATGTACTTCTTCAACATCAACGAGGGCACCGACGAGGATCCGCGCCTCACCGAGTACGCCGTGAAGCCCATGAACTGCCCGGGCCACGTGATGCTGTACAAGAGCGAGCTGCATTC
>OCAV01001696.1_pt1 | contig 13492 bp, 9 predicted proteins | sample 1538331 | NCBI WGS metagenome assembly OCAV01 (sample SAMEA2580297, study PRJEB22360) | human gut metagenome | biome: human gut; feature: human-associated habitat; material: faeces | place: Denmark | collected 2008/2010
AAGCCCTGTTTGAACGGAGGGCTTTTTTGTTTGTGTTGTTGCGGTAATGGCGTTGTTTTTGCCGCTGTCGGACATTCCCGGTATGATAATAGGTTTTAAGCCGATTGAAAATGTTGTGAGCAGAAATATATCATAAGTGTTCACGATGATGGTACATCGAAATTTTATTTCTTTTGCCATTATGAGTGCACATCAAGGTTCCTTCTACACTGATAATGGCCAAAGAATTAAATTATTTAATTGTTTGCCTTATAGTAAAGAAGGCCGGAGGGTGAGAAATTTTTTCTCACCCTTTTCTTTAATCTTTGTCTATTTTATAAAAATTTCTTGCAAAATATTTTTTTTATGTCTACGATAAAAGGCAGTGAGAATCCTCTGTTGACTTTTTGTAAGGATATACCATGACGGCATCACAGAACAAAACTTCCCTTTCCCAACTGATTGATAAAACAAAAGATGTTGACAATTGCAGAGATAAAGAGGTAATCCCCGGCATTTTCTGGATGAGCGAAGACAACGGCGCCAATATGCTGATAGACAGCCGCGGCGACGGAGACCGGGTTATTGTTCATCTCAAACCGGAGTTTGAGATAGAAAAAGTCGAAGAAATCCAATCCGGTAAATCTTATCGTATCAGCGGTTCCCTCAACGGCCAAAGCAGCCAGTTCAGTATGGTGTACGGCAAAAATCATCTTTTGTACGCCGTCGGCAACGGTGTCGAAACCGATGCCCGGGGCCGTGCCCGCAGTCCGTTCAGAGCCAATTCCGGCAATTACTTCCTGAAAATGCAAAACGTTCGTTAAACCTCAAACGATTTTGTTTTCTGTAACAAAAATGTAGCAACTTTTTTTGTCAATAAAAGTTGCTTTTTTTCTAATTTATGGTATGATTAAATCAACTTGGAATTAAAAGGATACTCTCAATGGCTGATGCAACGCAATTATACCAGTTTGGTTTTGATGTTAACGATTATATCCGTGACCAGTATGCCGCCCAGTATACCGAAGACGATTTGCTGGCGCACTACAAACCTCACGAGAACCCGTCTCCAGACAATTTGAACCCGGCGGATGTTTATATGCGCGTTAAAGACGATCCCAGATTAAAAGAAGAGTTTATGTTTCTTTATGCGTTTAACGAAGATACCAAAAGCTGCGGTATGTATAAGGAGATTCGCCGTAAAGGGGAAGAAACCAATGTAACCGATTTTCGTATGGGCAAAGACAACAAGCTGCGTCTGGCCATAAAAAATCTGGGCGGAACCAAACTGAACTTTACCATTGAAGACGGCCGCACAATCGTTTTTGCGCCGGATCACCAGCTGACGGCCGACCAGGTTAAGGAATTGGCCCGTTTCTTTTATATGCACGGCATCGGAGATGATTGCCTTCAGGATTTCCGCCTGCCGGAAAACGTCGATAACATCAATGTGGCGCCCGATCCCGAACATCCCGAAAACACGACCTTTACCAAAATGTTTGATCAGGCACTGAAGGACGTCAATCAGGAATACGGCACGGATGATTTGCAGCAGGCCAACGAAGCTCCCGCACCGGCGCCGAACAAGCCGATGACCCTCAGTTATCGTCGCGCCGAAGACAAGATTAAAGCCCGTATGGGAATTATGGGCTTCAAAGAAGATTTGGTTAAAATGCGTCGTTGCGCCGATGGAAGTATGATTATTTCGGCCTATACCACGGAAGACGATTTGACCGATGACAGCAAAACCAAAAACGGCAAGGTTCTGCACAAAAAGGCCTTTGCCATCAAGTTTAACATCGTTAACGGTGTTCCCGAAGTTGCCGCTTATATGCCTCCCGGAAAAGGCATTGAGCCCAAGCATGCCCAATGTATGCTGGAAGCGCTCAAGTCTCAGGGATGTACCCATTATCGTATTCCCGGCGGTGCTGTTGATATGTCGGGTGCCGGTATGGATGCTTTCTGGAAGGCTTCGGCCAAAACCATGATGGTGCCGGAAGTCGATCCCGAACACTTTTTCACGCTGTCTCCCGATAATATTGATTCAATGCTGAAACAGCTGAAAGAAGAAAACAAACAGGACTTGGCTGCCGAGACCCAATGGAAGGAAAATTTGGTCGAGCAGCTTCATCGTCAGGAAGATATGGAAGTTTATAAAAAACAAAACGGAAAATATCCCAACGATGCCCAGCTGGCGCAGTTTGTGGCGCAAAACGGCCACGTTCCCGCTTCCAACTCCAAATTGCAGGATAAAATCAAACAGCTTGAAGGCGATATCCGTTATTCTAAATTTACGGACTTCACCAACGGTACGTTTAACCGGACAATCAATAAAAATGTACAGGGTATGTTCCGTGATGCCGATGGCAAAAATCACAACACCGGTAAAAAATGGGATACCGTCGATTGTTTGGCCGCCGCCAGAGCTTATGCCGATTTGATTAACGATTATGCTAACCCCAATCTTGGCTATGACAGACTGCTTCCGGACAATGAAGCAAAATTGATGGAAATTTTTGAGCGCAGCCGCTTAAACTATAAAAAGAGTGTTGCCATCGAAATTCAGGAAAACATTGCAAACGGCCTGCGTGACAACGAAGCGGTAACCAAGGTGGCCGAAAACTGCCGCCGCAGCGTTGAGGTTTCCATTTCTGACGTTCAGGTTAATTACTCGGATTTCAAGGTCTGGGATAAATTGCCTTACCGCAGCGGTACTTATAATGAGCTGGATTACTTCCAGCCCCGTTATAAGGAAGACGGCTCGGTGGAAATCTATTCGGTGGGCAACAAAAAAGGCCAGCCTGTCGCGGATCCGACCCGCTATCGCGAACCGATTGGCATTCGCCAGCGAGATATGCTGATGCAGCAGCGTATGCAGTCGTACCGCGCATAAGGAAGTTGACAATAAAAAACGCCGCAGACCGCGGCGTTTTTTATTGACTGTGAAACCCTTTTAACAGGGCTTGATGTTCCAAATGTCGTCGGCATACTCCATAACCGCACGGTCAGAAGTGAATTTGCCGATGCGTGCGACGTTGAGAATGGCTTTGTGTGCCCAGGTGTCCTTTTTGAGGAAGTCTTTTTCAATGATTTCCATTTTCTTGTCAAAGGCTTCCAAATCAGCCAGCACAAAATAGTAGTCGCGGTTGAGCAGCTCTTCGAAAATCGGCTTAAACAGCAGTACGTAGTCTTTTTCGCAGAACATATTGGAATTGACTGCATTTAAGATACGTTTGATATAATTGTTGTTCTCGTAGATTTCTCGCGGATTGTAGGTTGAGCGCTTGGCCTCGATTTCCTTTTCGGTCAGGCCGAACAGATAGAAGTTCTCGTCGCCGACTTCTTCTCTTATTTCAATATTGGCACCGTCCAGGGTACCTACAGTCAGAGCGCCGTTGAGAGCAAATTTCATATTGCCGGTGCCGCTGGCCTCAAATCCCGCGGTTGAAGACTGGACGCTGACGTCGGCAGCCGGAATCAGAACCTCGGCCAGAGATACTTTGTAGTCAGGAATGAAGACGACTTTTAACATATCGTTGACCGTCGGGTCGTTGTTGACCACGTCGGCAACGTTGTTGATCAGTTTGATGATTAATTTGGCAAAACTGTAAGACGGGGCTGCCTTTCCTGCAAAAATATAGGTTTTGGGCGTTGCCGGCTTGACGTTGTCTTTGATGATGTCAAGATAATCGCCGATAACCTGTAAAATCGTCATCAGCTGGCGTTTGTACTCGTGAATGCGTTTGGCATGGACAATGAACATACTCTTGGGATTGACCATAACGCCGGTGCTTTTGAATATGACCTTGGCCAGACGCTCTTTATTGGCTGTTTTGATGTCCATAAATTCTTTCATGAATTTTTTATCGTCGGCAAAGTCTTCAAGTTTGCGCAGTTCGGTCAGCTCGGTTACCCAGCCGTCGTCGATTTTGGAAGTAATCAGGTCTGATAAAGCCGTGTTGGCGTGCAGCAGCCAACGGCGCGGCGTGATTCCGTTGGTAACGTTGCGGAATTTTTCAGGCCATAATTCGTAAAATTCGGGAACCAGACGGGTCTTGATGAGTTCGGAGTGGATTTGCGCCACGCCGTTAACCGAGAAAGAGCCGACAATGGACAGATTCGCCATTCTGATAATTTGGTTTTCGCCTTCGCCGGAAACGATTGAGACTTTGCTCAGTTTGGCGCCGTCGTCCCCGAACTTGGAACGTGCAAAATCCATAAAACGGCGGTTGATTTCATAAATAATCTGCAAATGGCGCGGCAGGATTTTACCGATGATTCTCGTCGGCCAGGTTTCCAGCGCTTCCGGCAGCAGGGTATGGTTGGTATAGGCAAAGACGCGGGTCGTGATGTCCCATGCGGTGTCCCATTCTTGTCCGTGAATGTCAACCAGCAGACGCATCAGCTCCGCAATTGCGATGGCCGGGTGGGTGTCGTTCAGCTGAATGCAGACTTTGTCCGGCAGGTGGCTGAAGTCGTTGCTCTTTTCCAGAAAACGGCGGACAATGTCCTGAATGGCACAGGAAACAAAGAAATATTGCTGAATGAAACGGAGCTCTTTGCCTGAGTCGACAGCGTCTGAAGGATACAGAACTTTTGAGATGGTTTCGGTTTCGATGGAGTTTTTAACCGCCTCAATGTAACCGCCTTCGTTAAAAATGTTAATGTCCAGCTCGTTGTCGGTTTTGGCCGAAAACAGACGCAGATAGTTGACTGACTTTCCCTCATAGCCCACAATCGGGAAGTCAAAGGGTACGCCGTAGATGTTTTTGGTGTTCATCCAGATAAAATTTTTCTGGCCGTTGCCGCTGTCCAGGGTTTCAACCTCGCCGAAAATGGGAATTTTAACCGTACGATCCGGACGAGCAAACTGCCATGGAGAGTCTTCACCCTCCCAGTTGTCGGCCAGCTCTATCTGATAGCCGTTTTCAAACTTTTGCTTAAACAGGCCGTATTCATAGTTGATGCCGTAGCCAAAGCCCGGAATGCCGAGCGAGGCCATTGAATCCAGGTAGCAGGCAGCCAGTCGGCCGAGGCCGCCGTTGCCCAGCGCCGGATCATATTCGGTGTCAAAGATTTCTGCCATCGAAATGTCGGGAAATCCGTCGATTTTAACCTCTTTTAAAATGTCAAAAAGGCCGAGGTTGTGCAAGTTGTTTTCCAACGACCGTCCGATAAGGTATTCGATTGAGAGGTAAAAGATTCTTTTGGAATTGCATTTGTTGTAACGGGCAATCGTTTCGTACATCTTGTCCATTGCGAATTCGCGCACCGCAAGGGAAATTGCCTTCAGGGCTTCGTCTTTGGTAATCTCGCAGGTACGTTTGCCGATAAAATACTTAATGTAATGCTCAATGGAGAGTTTAAGTCTGGCACGGTCTATTTCGCTTATGATTGCAGAATTTTTTTTCACCTCAATATACTCCTTTAGGATAAAAGATACTTATTTATCCTCAAACCTAAATATAATTGTTTGAAATATAGTTAATAATATAATTCTTTTTTTGCCGATTCATCGCCCGGAGTTATAAGTTTTTTAAGAAATTTCCTTGTAAATTAAGTGTTATGTAATATAATCACGGCAAATTTAATGCTAAATCTTTGAGGTGAAATTTATGAAGAAGACTTTTATGGCCGGCTTAATGGTTGCGACGGCGTTAACCTGTGCCGCCCCGGCTGATGCCCAGAATATTTTTGAAGCTCTGAGCGAGACTTACAATACCAATCCGACCTTGCAGGCCCAGCGTGCTTATCTGCGCAGCATTGATGAAAACGTGGCTATTGCCAAGTCCGGTTATCGCCCCAACATTGCCCTGACCGGAAGCTATAACGATGCCAACCGCAACAGCGATATTATCGCCAATGACGGCGCTTCCAAGCAGACGGTTTTGGCGGCTACGATTTCTCAGCCGCTTTTCAACGGTTTTTCGACTGTGAATTCCGTAAAGTCTGCCGACAGTTATGTCCGTTCCGAACAGAATAATCTGTATAACGTTGAACAGAGCGTTTTCCTCAGTGCCTCAACCGCATATCTCGACGTTTTGCGCGATACCGCGATTGTTGACCTCCAAAAGAACAATGAAAAGCTCTTGAAAAAGAGGTTGGAAGAAACGCAGCAGCGTTTCAACGTCGGCGAAGTCACCCGCACGGACGTTTCTCAGGCGGAGGCCCGCTATTCTCAGGCTAAGTCGGATCGCATTGCTTCTGAAGGAACGTTAGAGGCATCCCGGGCAACGTACATTCAGCTGATTGGTTCCAAACCCGAAAAATTGGAGGAACCGGCTCAGATTAAGGATTTTCTGCCCAAAACCTATGATGACGCTTTAAATATTGCGCTCAACAACAATTACGGCATTCAACAGGCTAAACATCTGTTGGATTCCAAGGGCTATGACGTTTATGCCAACACCGGCGCCCTGCTGCCGCAGGTCAGTTTGGACGGTACGGCGTCCAAAACCAAACTGGACGGCGACAACTACACCGGCAAACCGGAAACCGACAACTATGAGTGGGGCGTAAACCTGACTGTGCCTCTGTATAATTCCGGCGAAAGCCGTGCCAAAATCCGCCAGAGCAAATACCTCAAATGGCAGGCTCAGGAAGCCGTGTTGGAGGCGGAACGCAGCGTTAAGGCTACTGTTTCCAGCGCATGGGAATATATGATTGCCAATGAATCCAAAATTAAGGCCATTCAGGATCAGGTCAAGGCTAACGAAATAGCCCTCGACGGTGTCCAGAAAGAAGAAGCTCTGGGCAACCGTACCATCTTGGACGTATTGGATGCTTATCAGGAATTGTTGAACTCTAAGGTTAATGAAGTCACCGCCCGCCGCGACTACTATGTATCGGGTATGAACCTGCTGCTCTCCATGGGCAAGCTGACAGCCCGCGACCTCAAATTGGGCGTTGACCTCTATAATCCCAAAAAGTTCTACAAGGAAACCCGGGATAAGTGGCTTTCTCTCAACTAAAAGGTTTTTTACAGCAAAAATTATCGAAACTCTTGCTTATGCAATATTTTTGTGTAAAATAACTCTCAAACAAACTATTTGGGAATGTAAAAATGGCAGAAGACAAAGAACAAGATCTTTCCATGGAAGATATTTTATCTTCGATTAAAAATATTTTGTCTGAGGACGAGCAGGGCAAAGAAGTGCCTGCCGCAACACCTCAGCCCGAACCGGTTGCGGAAACGGCCGCGGTTTCTCCAGAGCCGGAAGAGGAAATTCTGGAATTGTCTCCTGCAATGCGCATTACCGATGACAATGCCGATACCGGCATAAATCTTGATGCCGAATTAGATGGTCTGCCGTCGGACGGCAGCGTTTTCCCGCTGCAGGAAGATTCTGAAAATACGGAAACTCCCGAGGTGCCGGAACTCCCTGTTGTTGAAACTGCGAATGCGTCGGAATCTTTTGCTGCGGAAGAGGTCATCTCTTCCGACGAGCCGGAAATGCAGGAGGAAGGCGAACCGTTAAGCCCCTCGCTTGAGAGCGCGGAACTGGAAAGTGTAGAAGAAGTGTACGATGACAACTCCGATCCTTTTTATGAGGAACCGGAGATTGAACATCATCCGCAGGCGTTTATGGATGCCTCGGAAGTTGCTGAACCGGAACCGGCGTTTGAAACGTCCCCTTCGGAAGAGCCTGTTGCCGCAGAGGTCGAGACTTTGCCTGAACCGGAACCGGTAGCCGAGGAACAGGAAATCGTTTCCGAGCCCGTAATTGAAGAACCCGCAGCAGCCGAGTCTGCTGCTGAATCCAAAGGCGGAAGCGCGGTGGATGTTTCCGCGTCCATTATCAGCAATTTTGCCAAAATGTTTACGCGTGAGCATAAAAAAGAAGATGTGCCCGAAGTGCCGGAGGAAAACGATGCCGAACCGGTAACGGCTCTCGGCAACGGCGGCAAAACCATTGAAGGTGTTGTTGCCGATGTAATTCGCGGTATTATCGGAAAAGAAGTTTCGGAAAACTGGCGTCGCGGTGCCGATTATGATGCCTATGCCCGGGAAGAGATTTGCCGCCAGACCAACCAGTGGCTGAACGCCAATCTTCCGGCTATCGTTGAACGTACCGTTAAACAAGAAATTGAACGAGTGATGGCAAAGGTCGGCAGCGAGCAATAGTTTATTGTGCCGTCCTCTAAAAAGTTATGCCCCCAAGTTTACCTTGAGGGCTTTTTGCAGTCTTAGATGTTAATACAAAAATGGAATTTTTTACAATGCTGGAAAAAAACTATAATCCTAAAGATTTTGAAGAGAAAATTTATTCTGACTGGGAACGGGATAATGATTTCAAACCCGATATGCGGAGCGACAAGGATGCTTTTTGCGTCGTTATTCCGCCGCCTAACGTTACCGGTGTCCTCCATATGGGACATGCTCTTGACGATACCTTGCAGGATATTTTGATTCGTTATAACCGTATGCAGGGAAAAAAGGTTCTTTGGCAGCCGGGGATGGACCATGCCGGTATTGCAACCCAGATGGTGGTTGAGCGCAATCTGGCCAAAGAAGGCATTACCCGTCACGACCTTGGCCGGGAGAAGTTTATCGAGACCGTCTGGAAATGGAAAGAACAGTCCGGCGGAACCATTTGCAAACAGCTGCGCCGCCTGGGTGCCTCCTGCGATTGGAACCGCGAGCGTTTTACCATGGACGAGGGCTTGAGCCGTGCGGTTCGCAAAATCTTCGTTAATCTATACAAAGACGGTTTGATTTATAAGGCCAAAAAGCTGGTTAACTGGGATTCCAAATTTATGACAGCCGTTTCTGACCTTGAGGTGGTTCAAAAGGAAACCGTCGGCAAAATGTATTACAAATATCCGATTGAAAACGAACCCGGCCAGTTTATCCATATTGCCACCACCCGTCCGGAAACCATGTTTGGCGATACGGCTGTTGCAGTCAGCAAGGAAAACGAAAAATTAAAACATCTGATTGGCAAAAATGCCGTTCTGCCGATTGTTAACCGTCCGATTCCCATTGTCGGCGACGAACATGCCGACCCGGAAAAAGGTACCGGTGCCGTTAAGATTACGCCGGCGCATGACTTTAACGATTTTGAGGTCGGCAAACGTCATAACCTGCCGTTGATTAACATCTTGAATGAAGATGCAACCCTTAATGAAAATACGCCTTTCCCGGGAATGGACACTCAAACGGCTCGCGCTAAAACCATTGAAAAGCTGGAAGAGCTCGGCCTGATGGAAAAAATAGAGGACCATCCGATGGTTATTCCTTACGGTGACCGTTCCAATGTTGTTATTGAACCGATGCTGACTGACCAATGGTTTGTCGATGCGCCGACTTTGGCGCGCGAAGCCATCCGTGCGGTAGAGCAGGGCGAAATGGAGTTTGTCCCGAAATCCTACGAGAAGACTTATTTTGAATGGATGCGCAATATTCAGCCGTGGTGTATTTCCCGTCAGCTTTGGTGGGGTCACCAGATGCCGATTTGGTATGGACCCGATGGCGAAATTTTCTGTGAAGAAAACGTTGACGAAGCTCAGGCGGCTGCCGACAAGCATTACGGACGGCATGTCGAGCTTACGCGGGAGACCGATGTGTTGGATACATGGTTCTCTTCCGGTTTGTGGGCATTCTCTACCTTGGGCTGGCCTGATAAAACCGAGTTTTTGGATACGTTTTATCCGACATCGGTTCTCGTAACCGGATTTGACATCATCTTCTTCTGGGTTGCCCGGATGATGATGATGAGTATGTATATGATGAAGAAAGTTCCTTTCAAAAAATGCTACATCCATGGCCTGGTTCGCGATGAACAGGGGCGCAAAATGTCCAAATCTAAAGGCAACACGGTGGATCCCATGGAGACCATTGAAAAATACGGTGCCGACGCATTGCGTTTCTTTATGGCTGCAATGGAAACCCAGGGACGCGACATTAACATGAGCGAAAACCGAATTGCCGGTTATCGTAATTTTGCTACCAAACTTTGGAATGCGGCTCGTTTTGGCGAAATGAACGAGGCTGCAATGCCGCAGGGTTTTGAGCCGTCTTCGGTTAAGCACGCGGTTAACAAATGGATTATTGCCAAGGCGCAGGAAGCTACCCGTGAAGTAACCGAAAATCTGAACAGTTATCGTTTTTCGGATGCTGCCAATGCAGTTTACCAGTTTGTCTGGGGTTCATTCTGCGATTGGTATATCGAAATGATTAAGCCGATTCTTTATGGTGAGAACGAGGCTGAAAAAGCGGAAACCCGTGCAGCCTTTGCCTGGGTACGTGACCGTATTTTAGTCATCTTGCATCCGTTTATGCCCTTTATCACCACGGAACTGTGGAACAATACGGCTCAGCGGGACGTTAAGTTGATTCATGCCCCGTGGCCTCAGGCGGAAAAAATTGATACTGCCGCTATGGAAGATATTGACTGGGCTATTGAACTGATTGGTGCTGTTCGTTCGCTGCGTGCTGAAATGAACCTGCCAGCCGGAGCCAAGCTGACGGTCTTCCTGAAGGACGCTAACGACGCCTCGTGCGCACATCTTAAGTCTTTCAACAATATTATTTGTTCTTTGGCTCGTTTGGAGAAGCTCGAATGTTTTGCTCCGGAGGCCGAAGTCAGCAAAGATATGGTTCAGGCCGTATTTCGCGAGGCGGTTATCTTGTTGCCGTTAAAGGGCGTTGTCGATTTTGCCGCCGAAAAAGAGCGTCTGCAAAAAGAAATTGCCGCCTTGGATAAAAATCTTGAAGGTTATGCCCGTAAGCTGGGTAATCCGAGCTTTGTCGAGCGTGCGCCGGCTGCGGTGGTGGAAGAAGAAAAACGCCGTCAGTCCGAAGCACTGGAAAACAAGGCCAAGTTGCAGGAGGCTCTGCAGCGGATTGCCAACTTCTGAGGCAAACAATAAAAAAACTCCTCTGAATTTTGTTTCAGAGGAGTTTTTTTTGAAGAAGTTTACAAAACCTCGCCGTTTTCGTTGACCAGTATCGGAAAGCCGTCTTCATCCGTTGTTTTAAAAATCAGAGGTTCTTCCTGATAAATATAAATGTAATCTTTGGAAGAAAATATGATTTCACCGTTGCAATCAGCCGCATGCTTAAGCCCGTTCACATGGAAGATAAAGCCGTCGTTGTGGATGCTGACGTTGCAAATGCCCTGAATGATGAATTTTTTATTTTTGGCGTCAAACAGAGCCTCTTCAGGTTGTCCGTGCAGAGAAACTTTGTATATGTCTTGCGACCAGGTCGGTATGATACCGGCATATTTCAAATCCAACAGCAGATTTCCTGAAACGTCAAACAGACCATAGTCTTGTCCCGCTTTTACCCGAAAATATCTTGCCGGTTCCAAATCTTCTTCGGCAGGATGGGAAAAACGGAAATAAAGGCGGGTACTGTCTTCTATTTCATCATAAGCGCAAGGGATGATTTCATTGCCGTGAAAATCATAAATTCCGCATTTGTTGCCTTGCCAAATCTCAACATAATCGGCGCCGATTGGCCAAGGCTTCTTTCTTTCCTCAATATCAGATATTTTGATTTCAAATTTATCCAGGCATTTGTTGAGGATTGTGCCGAATTTGCTGTGATACAGACAATATTGCCGAATGTTGTCTTTCGTAAGAGCAATAATGTAGCCATCGTTAAGCTCAATAACCTCATAACGGTCAAAGAGAAAAGGGACGATGTCTGTTTTGTCTCTTCTGATTACGCCGTATTTCTCGCTTAGCCGTTTCTTGACGATATACAGTTTGTAATCGGGGGCGGCAACACATTCTGCAAAGGTACTTTTCAGGGGCATTCCCTGTCTTTTGATTAGCTTTTCCATCTTGTCGGATTTTTAGAATTAATAATATTGCAGTCATGAACTCTCCTTTATTTGGAGAGTTCATGATAAATTTTTCGTAAACTGAATGCCTGTGTCTCAAATCCGTCCATAAAAATGTATTTATAAATTATCTTAAATACATTTACCCAGACGTTGAGCCCCAGCAAATTGATAAACAAACTCGGCATAACCGAAAGCTTGAGCATTTTAAAGTTTTTCTTCGTATTTCCTTTTTCCAGTTCCAGCATAATATTGTGATATTCCATAATATTAGCCAGGGCAAAAAGAAAAACCAAACAGCTGTGGGTGAAAATCATGCTTGTGGGCTGCTGAAGTATCAGCATATCAACCATAAATTCTCCCAAAACAATAAAAATGGCAACAAAATAAATGGCTCCGGCTAAAGATTTGCTGTTTACGTTAACAATTAAACGGAATTTCCAGCGTATGCCGATATAGGCGGTAACCAAATATATGCAAAGTGCAATGCCTGCTCCGTAAAGCAGTTTTGTCGTTCCGTGTTCCGCTGCGGCCCAGAAAAAGAAAACCGAGGCGCTGGCGCAAACGATGGAATAAAAAGCCGCCATCCCGTACTTGGGAACGATGCGGCAGCGGTAATTAACGGCCAATATCGGAAGCGTTGCCGTTACGATTGCTGCAAAAGCTGCCATTGCTTTGAGGGATTCGCCGTAAGAAGGAGCAAGCAGCGTATAAACAAATATTGCCAAAGTCAGAGACAATAAATTTCCGCCGATAACCCCGAAGGTGATTTCCGTCATGAGTTTGAGTTTTTGCTGAAGTGTTAAAATAGTGACACATTCAGTTTTCCGGATATCCGGTGTTTTAAGTTTCATTTGTTCCATAATGATTAATATTAATAATTGTTGTTCGTTGCCGGACAATATAATACCAAATCTCCGCCTGCGCAAGAAGTTTTTGTCTAATAAAACTTCCCTTTTGTTCAAAAACTTGCTATACTGTCAAAAAACAGGAAGTGTAAAATGGAATTTGATAGTCAAAAAATATTGCATTATAACCAGCTGTTCAGCCGTTGGAAAAATGAGCTGTTTCCTCGTCGGGAATATGCTTATGAGAATGAATGCTGTTATGCTTTCGCGCATAAACTGGCGGCAAAGGCTAAAGAAAACGGCTTCACCCCGCTTAAGGCCTGGTGCCTGGAAAGCTCGTCCCGAACCTATCCTGAAGATACCCCGCTCAATTTTATTCGTGAGCCGAAAGGCAAATCGACGGTCAGCGTGATGCGTCCGACAGATGATCCGCTGACGTTTAAGGAATGCGGCTGGAGCAATTACCATGTGGCATTGGTGCTTGATGTTCCGGTTTACAAAGACAGTCCCAAAACCGAAAAACTGGTGTTTGATCCCATTGTCTTTGACGGAGTTGTAACCTTAAAGCAGTGGCAGACTCAGTTTAATGCCCGTGACTATCAGGTTGAACTCAGCGGCTGTGATGTCGCAGGAAAGGACCGAACAATATTAAATGGCGGCAGCGGCTTGGCGGGCGCCTAATCCCGGAAATCTGGATATCCATGCAAACCGCCAGCTGGAAAACGTAAACTGTTCCGGCCGCGAGCAGAAAAACATTCGCTCGCAATTAGTGCTGCAAGCTCAGCGCAACAGCCGGAGTTTGAATGTTGCAAAGGCTTTTTCCGGAAGAACGGCCTGATAAATTCTTTTATTGCAGATAATGAAAAAAGCTGT
>OCAV01001737.1_pt1 | contig 13183 bp, 9 predicted proteins | sample 1538331 | NCBI WGS metagenome assembly OCAV01 (sample SAMEA2580297, study PRJEB22360) | human gut metagenome | biome: human gut; feature: human-associated habitat; material: faeces | place: Denmark | collected 2008/2010
CAGCCGCTACGATACGTTTCGCTTCCGCTTCCGCATCTTTAAGAATCGTATCCTTTTGAGCATTGGCCTCGGCGATTATACGCCCCGCTTCTTCGTTCCCCTTCTCTACACCTTCCTTGTAGATCTTGTCTGTTAGTTCCTGAATCTTTGTATCCATTTCCTATTATGTATTTGAATTGTATTTTTCAATAGTAAACGCCCACAAAGTTATTATTTTTCGCGGATTAACATCAAAATAAGTGTGAAATCAAGCTAAAAAATAACACTAGTCAAGTAAAATTCTATTTACATTCGTCTATATTGTATTTTTGTTCGTCTATTTGTATCTTTGTGAGTCAAAATACAAAATTAACATGTTTACGATTAGAAAAGCGACTATTGATGATCGTTCTCTTATTCATGATCTTGCCTCACGCATTTGGGAGAACACGTATGGAAAGATACTTTCTAAAGAGCAATTGGATTATATGTTCGATATGATGTACGCTCCGGATAACATTCTTAAACAAATGGACGATATGCCGGCAGGCTATTTATCCATAGAGAAAACAGGTGAAAACACGTACAATTTTCAAAAGATCTATTCCCTACCGGAAATGCATGGCACGGGAATCGGGCGTTTTATCATCGAACAAGGTATTAACTATTTGAAGGAGGTACATACCGGACCTTTCACTATAGAATTATATGTAAACCGCTACAATCCCGCCATAGGCTTCTACAGACATATGGGATTACGGGAAATAGGCACACGGGACCATCATATAGGAAACGGCTATTTCATGAACGATTATATCATGGGCATGGAAGTGGAGAATAAATAGACAGTCATCCCCTATTCATATATTTATATATAGAATAGGGGATGATGATTGTCAACGGGTCTTCCCTCTTTTCGGATTACGAGGTTTCTCTAGGATTCGTACACTACTAACTTTTACAGAGTAAATAACAGCGATCCTATCATTCTTCGGATTCTCAATCGCAAGTTGAGAGTTCCAGATTTTCTTTTCTTGTTTTTTATCCATAACGCTACAATTTAATAGTTCATATTTAATAAGTCAAACCTTGACTGTCTTTTTCTCTTTTCCTTCCGCTATCTCAACCAGATAAACCCCGGCGCAAATACAGATAATGGCGAACGTCTGTGTCCAACTGAAACGGTCTTGCCCGATCAATAGGGATGTAATCGTTGCCACGATCAAGATCAGATAGCCATAAATAGCCACCAACGTAGTTTTCAAATACTTCAATCCGATAGGAATCAACAGATAACTGATTACCGTAGGGAAAATAAGCACAAACATCAATACGGCAAAAGGCCACCAATGAAATGGCTCCGAGAATAAAGGAGCATGAAAGCCTTCTATCGGCAAAATCAATAGACTGGAGAAAGCGGCGCCCGTGAATGTATATCGAAGCATCGTCATCGTCCCTACTTTTTGTAAGATCCGCTGGCTTAAGACCAAATACACGGCATAAAACACGGAGCTAGCCAAGCATAGCATATTTCCATTAAAAGCGTCCGCCGCTAAATCGTCGCTTTGCTGGGTCAAGATGCAAACCAAGGCCCCGGATAAACCAATCAAGATACCGAGTATTTTCATCCAAGTAGCCTTTTCCTTATAAAAGAATACCATAATCAAAAATACCCAGATCGGTTGCAAGCTCGTGAAAATAGAACTCGAGACCGGCGTTGTCTTACTAAGCCCCACTAAATAAAGAAACATAAAACCATAGATACCGATAGCGCCTAGTAAAAATAGCCACACCTTATCTTTCGTCGTAGAAACCTCCGGTTTCATAAACCAGCCGATCACCCAAAACGCCACGGCCGCAAACACGCATCGGAAAGAAGCGCCCGTCAACGGGCTCATCCATAAGGGAAGCAAGTATTTCAAGGCGTTCATATTCAATCCACTGAAAGTTTTTGAGACCACCATGCTAATATTAGCTTCTGTTTTCTTATTTTTCACTGTCTATCATTTTTTAGTTTTATATTCGTAAATCAAATTTTATCGTTGAAAAGAAACGAGTCTCGTTTTACATAAGCCCAGATCGTAGCGACCAGCGCAATACAGAGATTAAAAATAAACGCGAATTGCTGGCTCTTGACATGGAGTATAGACTGGAAGAAATCGATAATAAACGGACAAAGTAATATCGCCAAATAATTCATCGCCATCACGAAAGCTAATGCCAATGTAACTTTCTCAGGAATGGCCGTACGAGTCGTTTTATCATAAGCGATTGGCTGGATAACACCATATCCGAAACCGATAAAAATACATCCCAATCCAATTAGCCATTCCGTACGAGATATCAAAATCAAGGCCATCCCTAAAGCGATCGCCAATAGACTGACAAATTTTGTCTTTTGCTTAAATAAATCAACGATCTGATTCAAGATAAAACCGGGAGCCATAATAGCCAAGAAAAACAATGATATCATTAATCCGGAATTACCGCTTGTAAACTTATATTCCTTCATTAAAAACGGTAAGTTAAAGCTGACTATAATCACTAAATACGTAGCCAATCCATAAAAACACATGATTTGTACCAGATGCTTTATATCCACACCATATTTACCCGGAACCGTGACGGGATCTGCCGTAACAGGGGCTTTCACTTCTGATTTCGATACGATCGCCGACTCATTTTCCATACTCCTTTTCAAGTATACGGAAAGTACGATGGAAATCAAGGGCAATAGATAAACGGCAAACGGTAAATGCCAATTCACCTCCGCCAGATATCCCGTTAAGATCGTGGCTAATACCAACGTTACATTTGTAATAGCAGAACTTAAACCAAATTGCTTCGTCCGGTATTTCCCGATAAAGAAACGAGATATCAAACCGGTCGATAAGGGTACGATCAAGCCAGATCCGATTCCCATTAAGGCGCTCACCGCTATCAACTGCCACATCTTATTAGAGAGTAAGTATAGAATACCACTTAGGGCAAAGATCACCAAGCCTAATTGCAATAGACGTATCTCATTTACTTTCTCCGTTAATTTACCCGACAATATAATAAATGGAATTATCAATAACGATGGCAAAGAGGAAAGCATCTGAATATCCAGTTCCGTAGAATGAGGAAAAATAACGGAAAGTTTCCCTAATATCGGAGAAACCGCTAAACCCGGTAATGCATTTAAAGCGGAGATAGACCATATCCCTACCAGAGTTATAAGGGGAATTGTGCCCCGGCCTGTCTGTATTCTCATAAAGATTTAGTTTTACGTTTTTATCTAATCAAAACAAACATTTTATGTGAAAGTTCATCATTTTCGCTCTTTCCAAGAGGACTGGACTTGTATCGCTAATAAACCCCAAATAATGTAAATCCAAAAAACATTCCAATCCATAATCTGTTTTGGCATAAACGCTCAGTGGAAGCAGTATTCCATTGACTCAAATCATTTTATTAACAAAAAAACTAAAGAAAAATGAAAGACTCAAATTTCAGAAATGGCGATGCCAAAACAGCGATTTTTGGCTCAGAAGTGATGTTGACACCCTCTCCTGTAGATAAGATTCCAGATGGCCCTACAACCCCGGAGATCGCTTATCAAATGGTTAAAGACGAGACTTTCGCACAAACACAGCCTCGCTTGAACCTAGCTACATTCGTTACTACGTATATGGACGAGTACGCGACAAAATTGATGAACGAAGCTATCAACATCAACTATATTGACGAAACAGAGTATCCGAGAATCGCTGTTATGAACGCCAAATGTATTAATATCATGGCGAGTCTTTGGAATTCTCCCGAGCAAGAAAAATGGAAAACCGGAGCCTTGGCTATCGGTTCTTCAAAGGCTTGTATGCTAGGTGGTGTAGCCGCTTGGTTACGTTGGCGCAAAAAGAGACAAGCACAAGGTAAACCAACTGACAAGCCTAATTTCGTGATCTCTACTGGCTTCCAAGTCGTATGGGAGAAATTCGCCCAGCTATGGCAAATCGAAATGCGTGAAGTTCCCTTGACTTTAGACAAGACGACACTTGATCCGGAAGAAGCGCTTAAGATGTGTGACGAGAACACGATTTGTATCGTTCCTATCCAAGGTGTAACATGGACAGGACTGAACGATGACGTAGAAGCCTTGGACAAAGCGCTCGACGCATACAATGCCAAGACCGGTTATGATATACCTATCCACGTAGATGCCGCCAGCGGTGGTTTTATCCTTCCGTTCTTAAGCCCGGAGACAAAATGGGACTTCCGTTTGAAATGGGTTCTTTCTATCAGCACATCCGGACATAAATTCGGATTGGTTTACCCGGGATTGGGTTGGGTTGTTTGGAAAGACAAGAAATATTTGCCGGAAGAAATGGCATTCAGCGTAAACTATCTTGGAGCGAATATCACTCAGGTTGGTTTGAACTTCTCTCGTCCTGCCGCACAAATCCTCGGACAATACTATCAGTTTATCCGTCTCGGATTCGAGGGCTACAAACAAATCCAATATAACAGTATGGAAATCACGAAATACATCCACCAAGAAATCGGTAAGATGGCCCCATTCGTTAATTACAGCAACGAGGTTGTGAATCCATTGTTTATTTGGTACATGAAACCGGATTACGCTAAGAACGCCAAATGGACACTTTACGATTTGCAAGATAAATTGCAACAAAGCGGTTGGATGGTTCCAGCGTATACACTACCGAAGAAGCTGGATAACTACGTGGTTATGCGTGTCGTAGTTCGTCAAGGTTTCAGCCGTGATATGGCCGATATGTTATTAGGTGATATCAAGAACGCTGTAGAGGCATTGGAGAAACTTGAATATCCGACTCCTACTCGCATCGCTCAAGACAAAAACGTTCCGGTTAAGGGTAAGGTATTTACTCACACCGCAATGAGCAACGCTAAGAAATAAAAACAAAATTCATCAAGGCGTGCATGAAAGGACTATCAGTGTTTTCATACACGCCTTCTTTAATCCAATTCATATATGGACAAAAAAATAACGATCGCCCAAATAAAGGAAGTAGCTCAACAGGCTTACGATCTTTACAAGACAAATACGGATGGTAAGAATGCCGATTACATTCCTTATCTGGCGAATATCAATAAAAATCTATTCGGAATCAGTATTTGCCTTTTAAACGGACAAACCATCGAGGTGGGAGATTCCGAATATCGTTTCGGTATCGAATCCGTATCGAAAGTACACACAGCTATCTTGGTACTGCGCCAATACGGAGCGAAAGAATTATTGGAGAAAATTGGTGCCGACGCTACCGGATTGCCATTTAACTCCATCATCGCTATCCTATTGGAAAACGACCATCCTTCTACCCCATTGGTAAATGCCGGCGCTATCACGGCTTGTAGTATGGTGAAGCCTGTCGGTGATTCCAAACAGAAGTGGGATGCTATCGTAGCCAATATCACGGATTTATGCGGAAGCGCACCGCAGTTGATCGACGAACTCTACAAATCCGAGTCCGCAACGAACTTCAATAACCGCTCCATCGCTTGGTTGCTAAAGAATTACAATCGCATTTATGACGATCCGGATATGTCTTTGGATCTGTATACCCGCCAATGTTCTTTGGGTATCACGGCTAAGCAACTATCTGTCGCTGCCGCTACGGTCGCAAATTTAGGTCTTAATCCTGTGACAAAGAAACAAGTATTCGATGCAGAGTTATCTCCGAAGATCACTTCCATGATCTCTACCGTAGGTTTTTATGAACACACCGGTGATTGGTTGTACACTTCCGGTATTCCCGCAAAAACTGGTGTAGGCGGTGGTGTCATGGGTGTACTTCCCGGACAATTCGGTATTTCCGCATTCGCTCCTCCTATTGACCAAGCTGGTAACTCTGTAAAGGCACAGCTTGCTATTAAGTATGTAATGAATAAACTCGGATTGAACGTGTTCAACGGTCACCGTGTGACGATCGTTGACTAATAGACAGAATCAGTTTAAACGAGAAGTAGTATAGAAAAAGTGTTTCATTACGATGGGCTGTTATACCATCTAAATGAAACACTTTATTTTTTGTATCAATAAAAATCGGATCAATTCTCCGACACGACCCAAGCCGAATCGTATACTTCCGTATTCGGGGTCTTATAATACATATCCTTTTCTTGAGGAATGCTTAATTTATAGGTCTTCCCACCTGTCACCAACTTCCGATCACGGAGCCAAGGATTAAAACGTTTCAAGTCCGCATAAGTGATCCCATGCTCTTTAGCGAAGGCCGACAGATTCTGTATATCTTGGCTTACAGCCACGTCTACGGTAGGGATCGGCTTATACAGGTCACGGGCACGAAGCACAAAACCGTATTTCGACGGATTCTCGAAAATTTGCTTAATCGCCATGATTCGATAAATATAACGGGTAGTCTCCTCCACCAGCCAGAGATCAAAGGAGGAATCCGCATCTTGTTTGACCAGCTCACCGGATATACGTCCCATGCCGCCATTATAAGAAGCGGCTACCGCCGCCCAATCTCCATATTTCTTATAGGCGGCTTTCAAATAGCGGCAAGCGGCCCCAGTAGCTTTCTCCACATGGCAACGCTCGTCGACCGTCGGGGTGATTGTCAAACCATACTCCCTTGCCGTGCCCTCCAGTAATTGCCACATCCCGACAGCACGAGCCGGAGAGGATACACGGGGGTCCAAATGGCTTTCTATCACCGCTAGATATTTGAAATCATCGGGAATGCCGTTCGCCTTCAAGATCGGCTCCATCACCCGGGAAAAACGGTTCGCCCGCTTGATCAGAAGCATCGTCGTAGAATGGAAATAAGTAAAGCTACTCAATTCACGGTCATAGGCTTCCCGCATATCATAGCGGGTAATATCGATTAGTTTCCCACAAAAAGGAACCGAGGACGGAACATCCGGAGACAGGGTCATGGACGAGACAACCGGACGGCTCTCTATCACTTTTTCCACGTCATTCGAACTCATCGAGATACATGCGGTCAAGCAAACGACGCCTCCACATAAAAAACTAGCTAAATTATTCTTGGATATTCTCATTTTCATCTTGAATTGTTTTAGGTCTAAGAATGTTTATATCGCCTTTTTCCTTGTACTTAATGCCATCGGAACCTTCGGCTTCTATCACATAAAAATACACACCCGGCTGAACGTATTTACCGCCCTTCTTTCCATCCCATCCTTGGGCCGGATCTGTCCAGTAATACATCTGTAGGCCCCAGCGATTAAATATCCATGCCTTAAATTTCACCAACGACTTATAGGCAACCCGGAACTCATCATTAATTCCGGGCGTGGTACCCGGGGAGAATGCGTTCGGTATCATCAGATAAGACTCCGAGATATCAATCTGAACCTCATCTTCCGTGCTGCAAGTAGTGCTTTGGTCGCTTACTTCCAACTTGATGATAAAAGTCCCGGATTGGTTGAACGTATAATCCACCTCCTCACCCGTAAAACGAACAACCGGATTATCTTCTTCCCCTTGCCGATAGATTTTCCAATTAAACAGGGCGGCTGTCGGCGTATTCGCGATAGCCGAAAATTGAACAGTGGCGGGAGCGCAATAACCGCTCTTCGTCGTATTCATATTCGGGGCCTCTTGCTCAATCAGCAACGTGTCTATATGAGCATCTACCGCAGCGGCCTGATATTCATCGATACAAAGCGTAACCTCCTTTCCAAAATGACGAGCGAAATAATCGCCTTTCACACAGATCTCCGTATCACACCAAGGAGCGGGAATGGATTTACCGAACAAATTGCCCTCGATGACCGCCGTCTCTTGTTTAGAGGTATATTCTTTTTTATCCGAATTATATTCCAATGTATTATAAATAACATCAAATTGGCGAGACAGTTCACGTCTTGTTCCCGTATTCGGCCAATAATAATAAATAGGTTGGATCGTACCTGTCCCAGCCAAGACCAATCCGCTACATGGATCGCTATTATCGGAGACATGCAGGTTGGATATGTTTAAGGTGTATTTGCTGTAATCAACGATCCAGACGTAACGAGATACGGCTCCTTCCTCGACAAAATAGCCATATCCCTCCTCTACATTCCGAATGGTGGAAGTAGTTCCATTTTGGGTGGAGGCCACCTTCTCGGCCTCCAATCGCTTGGTTTTATAACGATACCATTGATGCGAAGAAGAAGAGGATGAGGTATAACTAATCGTCACGTTATCCATTCCATACACCAAGTAGACCTCAAGTCGCTCGGCGGAATCGCCGGAACTCTGCGTGGCTTTCATCGGGCTACCACTTCCTCCCGTCACCACATACTGGGCACACGAGACAGCCGCTACAAACACAAAACTTAGCGATAACAGTATCTTTCTTAATTCCTTCTTTAGCATATATAGTCTAAAAATTACGGTTCCAAAATTAGGGAAATAAAAGGACATACGTAGCATGATAAGCAAAATTCACTATCTTTGTCACAAAATACTCCGAACAGCAAATGAACAAGATTAGTATATACGCATTGACGTTCTTTTTAAGTTTATCGAGCGTAACCGTTTATTCCCAAAAGAATAATAAGCAAGTTATTTTTACTAACGAACAAGGGAGCGATATATTTTATCATACCATCGAACGCGGACAAACCGTATACGCCATAGCGACCATGTATGGCGTAAGCGTAGAGGATATTTATCGGTTGAATCCGGAAAGTAAAGAAGGGATCAAGGCCGGTTCTACGTTAAGAATCCCGCAGAAGGACTCCGCTATCGCACCTTCCGGCAAAGCAGATAACTATACATACCATACGATCCAGCCGAAAGAGACCTTGTACTCTTTATCCATTAAATATTCAGTGCCCGCCACGGATATTATCGCCGCCAATCCGGGTCTCTCCACATCGACCTTTACGATTGGCAAGAATATCCGGATCCCGCCGACACGACTGGAAACCTTGCCTACTACGGAAAAAAAGACCGTACAGAAGGAAATGGAATATACCATACAGAAAAAAGAGACCATGTACCGTATCTGCCGGAAGTTCGATATTTCCAGCGCGGAGCTTTTAAGACTCAACCCCGAGCTGAAAAACGGAGTAAAAGCGGGCATGGTTATCAAGATACCGGTAGCCAGTGAAGAAGTGATCACCCAAAACATAAGACAGCCGGAAGAGCGTGAGGTGAACGCCCTCCTCTCTACTCCTAAAGATATAAAGAAGGTGAACCGTATCCAAGTCGCCTTATTGTTGCCGTTCATGACGAACGAGACAACGCAATCATCCGCGACCTCCCGTTTCGTGGAATATTACGAGGGATTGCTATTGGCGGTCGACAGCTTACGAAATATGGGAACCTCTATCGAGCTATCGGTATATGATACTGGAAACGGTACGAAGAAAGTCAAGGAGATATTGAAAGAAGATGCGTTATCAAACGCTAATTTGATCATTGGTGCCGTACAGAACGACCAAATCGGATTGATCGCAGATTTCGCTCAAAAGCACAATATCAAATACGTGATCCCTTTCACCTCCAAGAATGATGATGTCTTGTCAAACGCAAATGTTTATCAAGTAAACACGCCTCATTCCTATTTATACTCCAAGGCGGCGCAAGCCGGATGCGATTTATTCTCGGATTACAATATCATACTTGTCAATATAAAGGATAAAGAAGAAAAGCCGGAATTTATCAAAGCCTTCAAGACGGAGATGCAGCAACGCGATATCCCGTTCAAGGAAGTAACTTATAAAGGGGATACTTTCGCCACGGATATAGAGGCAGCCATGGTAAGGGACAAGCGGAATGTGGTATTGCCAACCTCCGCCTCCTTAGATGCGGTGAATAAGATCAAGGCACCGCTCCGTATGCTTTCCGAGTTGAAAGAGGATGAGAAAGAGCCTTATATGGTCAACCTATTCGGTTATCCGGAATGGCAGACCTATACAAGAGAGTGTCTGGAGGACTTCTACGCATTGAACACCTATATCTATAGTAATTTCTATGCGGACAACTTATCTCCGGAAGTCCATAGCTTTTATTCCGATTATAAAAACTGGTATAGCAAGAATTTAATCAACACATTCCCGAAATATGGAATCCTAGGCTTTGACACGGGTATGTATTTCCTAGGTGCCATCAATAAATATGGCTCGAACTTCGAGAATAATCTAGACAAGATCCATTATAAGAGCATCCAAACCGGATTCGATTTCCATAGAGTGAATAATTGGGGCGGTTTTATCAATACGAACTTGTTTATTGTACATTACAAGAATGATTATACGGTAACCCGCAGTGAGGTAAGATAATTGATATGATGACGAAAAAAATATTTGTAGCGATATTTCTGTGCATGGCAAGCTTATCGATTTGCCATGCGCAGAAAAGTACTTTTAAGCAAGAGCTTGCGGTTGGAGCGTCCTTCGGATTAAGTTTCTCTAGCGTAAGTTTTGCCCCAAAAGTCCCTACGAAGATGAAACTTGGGTTTAACGGGGGAGCGACGATACGTTGGAATACGGAACCCAATTTAGGCATACAGGCGGAATTGAACTTTACCCAACATGGATGGGAAGAGAAGTTTGAGGAGAAACCTCAATATAAATATAGCCGTACGGTAAACTATATGGAGCTTCCGTTCTTGACGCACATCCATTTCGGAAGCAAGCGAGTGCGTGTATTCGTCAATCTAGGGCCTAAAATCGGTTATGCGCTGAGCGAAAGCACGGAGTCGAACCTTAATGGCGAGAACCCGAACGCGAACCGTCCGGACGAACAACATACATTGGAAGTCCAAAAGAAGTTCGATTGGGGGCTTTGCGGCGGACCGGGAATCGAGCTCCGCACCGGAATAGGCTCTTTCCTGTTGGAAGGTCGTTATTACTATGCGCTGGGCGATATGTTCAATAGCCGTAAAGGAGACACATTCTCTAAATCTTCCAGCCAAATAATATCCGCGAAACTAACCTATCTGATTCCCATCTTTAGTAAATAAGGGGGATGGACTCGTGATATCGTAACAATCAATTGAAGATCTGTGCCGCAAGTAACCTCACACAAGGGATAAGAACGGTGGATAGTATAGCCAATCTCCGGACGATCTGATCTTTTCACACCTGTGAAGAGATCTTTTCACGCTCGTGATACGATCGTTTCACCCTTGTGAAAAGATCATTTCACATCCGTGAAATGATCTTTGGATACAGGCGTACAAGCTACTTCCGATAATACCTTTATCCAACAGGAAGGTTCTACAGTAATAAATCATGAATACAATGGGGAACGCATCTAACTATCATTATTGTTGAGGTGACCTACTATAAAAGAAAAGGCCATCCGTCACGGACAGCCAATCTCATTGTTAACCTTAAATCTAATACCATGAAAAACACAGTGCAAATATAGAAACTTTATGTTATGCAGCATAATTTTCCAACAAGAAAAGCTTACTCATTAACTTTATTTAAGACAAACATGCTATACAACATAGAATTCAGCTCTTTTTATCTCGTTTTTTCTATTAATAGCGAAATACTACCACTATAAATATTTAGTACCTTTGCATTTATAAACATAAATATGGATTAATATAAGAAATCATGCTAATTATAGGTATAGCGGGCGGGACTGGTTCCGGGAAAACTACAGTGGTAAAAAAGATCATAGAAAGTTTACCTCCCGGCGAGGTTGTATTACTCCCTCAAGATTCTTATTACAAAGATAACAGCCATGTGCCGGTAGAGAAACGTCAATATATTAATTTCGACCATCCCGACGCATTTGACTGGCCGCTCCTCTCAGAGCAAGTCACCTTGCTGAAAGAGGGGAAATGCATCGAGCAGCCGACTTATTCTTATCTTACCTGCTGCCGATTGCCCGAGACCATTCATATCGAGCCTCGTGATGTTGTCATCATCGAAGGGATCCTCGCTTTATGCGACCCTCAATTACGAGACTTGATGGACTTGAAAGTATTTGTCGATACAGATTCAGACGAACGTCTTATCCGTGTGATCCAACGGGATATGATCGAGAGAGGACGCACGGCGGAAGCGGTAATGGAACGCTATACCCGGGTACTAAAGCCTATGCACCTGCAATTTATAGAGCCTAGCAAACGATATGCCGACCTAATTATACCCGAAGGAGGAAGCAACCAGATCGCCATCAATATATTGAAAATGTTTATCGAGAACAATCTGGGGCTTCCCCATACAGAAAATCAATAAACCAATCGTTCCGACAAGGATCTCCCCAATATAAATGCGTGTACCCCGCCAATACGTTCTTGTAGCGATATAGCGGGGTATCCGTTTGACCTCCTTTCGCCGTAAAGGCTTTCGCTACCGAAGGCAGCGGACTTTCCATAGGCACGATCCGGGAATAATGGAACTCATGCCCTCGTAAGACATCATTCTTATAGCATAAAGTCCGATACCCTAAACGTAACTTCATGTTCTCCATCGTGGCGGATTGCGGTAATACACCGGCCATTGGATAGGCATTCCCATCCGTACCGATAATCTCTTTACAGAGATACATCATCCCCCCACATTCCGCCAGCAACTTGCCCCCCACTTCCACAAAGGAATGAATCGATTCACGCATCCCGGAATTCATGCTCAACTCCGATAAATATAACTCGGGATATCCACCCGGCAAATAGACAAAATCGGCCTCCGGTAAACAATCATCCCTCAATGGACTGAAATAGGTAATCTTGCCTAGAGTAGATAAGAAATGTATATTTTCCTCATATGAGAAATTAAAAGCGGGATCACGGGCGATGGCTATATTTAAGTTTGCCTTTGAAACAGTCCTCATGACTTCCTTAACCCGAGGAACTGGCTGTCGCTCTGGCAAAGCCGTGATTGCCAACAGGCGGTCAATATCCACATGCTCCTCCACCAAGCAAGCAACCCGGTCCGCAAACTCCTCAAAGCAAAAATCCTCATCCAACGACAACCCCAAATGCCGGCTCGGGATCTCTACATCCGCACACTTCGGTAGATAGCCTAACGCTTCCACACCCGCATCCTCACACGCTTGTCTCAAGAAAGAATAATGACTCTCCGACGCCACGAAATTAAATACCGCCCCCACGACATTCAGATCTTTCCGAAAATTCCGGAAGCCATAAAGCAAGGGAGCCACCGAATAAGCCGTACTTTTAGCGTTCACCACCAATACGATCGGTATCCGCAATAAACCGGAGATCTCCGCACTACTCCC
>OCAV01001738.1_pt1 | contig 13182 bp, 12 predicted proteins | sample 1538331 | NCBI WGS metagenome assembly OCAV01 (sample SAMEA2580297, study PRJEB22360) | human gut metagenome | biome: human gut; feature: human-associated habitat; material: faeces | place: Denmark | collected 2008/2010
TGCGTATGGTTGGCGGGAGGACCCCTTCACCGGGCAGAAGACGTTTCACCGTGGGATCGACCTTGCCTGCGGGGAGGGGACACCCGTTCTTGCGGTGATGGACGGCGTGGTGCCACAGGCCCGGATGAGTACCAGTTACGGCAACGTCCTGCGCCTCTGCCACGAAAATGGACAGGAAACCGTCTACGCGCATCTGCAATACCTCTTTGTCCGCCCCGGCGAGGTCGTGGGTGCCGGCCAGATCATCGGAACCGTCGGCCAGACCGGACGAGCCACCGGCGCGCACCTCCACTTTGAACTCTGGTCGCATGGAAATGCCCGTGACCCGGCGGAAGTTCTGGATGAGAAACTCTTGCCATAAAGCCACGGGCGAATTTTATCGAGCAAATCTTATTTGGGGTCCGCGCCAAAATGCCAGCGGAGCTTTGCATAGAAATCACTCAGGATGAATTCCCGGTCGATCTCGGTATAAACGCGGATGAGACGCTGTGGGTCGGGAGCGGGCAGATAACGGGAATCCGGCGTAAAACGAGGGGCGGGGCGATAGACAAAGGAATACCGTTCGTCAAACAGGATCAGGCCGATGGCAGGGCTGTCCCCCAAGATCCACATTTCTCCGCCGGGGTAGGATGCCGCAGCTGCGGCCGGAGTATATCCGGGACGTTTGATCCAGGACACAAACTTATAATTTGTATCGATGACCCGCTGAAAGAGGTACTGTCCGATTTCTCCGCAGGGGGCGACCTTCTCGTGCAGGACGCTGAATGGAACGGTCATCTTGGAATACAGATTCTTCGGAACCTGCCAGAGCTCTACCGCAGAGCCAAACAGGACGTTGGCGGCAGCAATATCGTTTTCCGCATTGAACTCCGACTCGCCGTCCGGATAGGTACCGCCGCCGATCCAGACCAGAGTGAAGCGGTCAGCGATTTCAGGCTTTTCCAGCAGGGCAGACGCGACATTTGTCAGAGCACCCTGTCCGGCGATAAACAGCGGGCGGGGATCATCCCGCAGAGCCTCCTGAATAATGAACTGCGATGCAGGGGAAGGAGAGGAAGTGGTTTCGTCGGACAGTGCGCAGGGACTTCCGCGGAAAACCGGTACCGGCCCATTCAGTCCGGCAAGATCCAGAACGTGGAGGATCTCACGATAACTTTCCTCCATACTGTCAGGGCCGAAACGGTCGGCAAAATGCTCTGCGCAGATCCCGGTCACGGAGATCTTGGGACTCAGGAGTGCGTGTACGATTGCATACGGGTCGTCAGCTTCACAGGCGCAATCGGTATCAAGGATCACCCGGACTTTCTTCTCCTCCGGAATGGGGTAGGGAAACGATCTCATAACAGAACCTCCTGCTCAGTTCTTTGCCCTATAGACGGGGCATCCATCGATGGCCGTCATCAGGACACGGAGTTTCAGCAGATCATCCGGAACCTCCGAAGCGGTTTTCAGCAGATCCTGATCCAGCACGACAAAGTCAGCATATTTGCCGACGCTCAGGGTACCGCATTCCTTCTCTGTAAATTGAGCCTCCGCACCCCAACGGGTATACCCCAGCAGGGCCTCTTCTGGGGTCACGGCATTCTCCGGGAAGAATCCTCCCTTGGGAAGAAGTTTGTCGTTTGTTCGCGTAATAGCAGCGTGCATTCCGCTCAGAGGGGAAGGCGTGGCGACGGGTGCATCCGATCCCCACGAGATATGCCCGATCTTTCGCAGGACAAGACCGCCGGCGTACGCGCGGCTGGCGCGATCTGGCCCGAGACGGCGAAGTGCCATGGACGCGCTGTTCGGCGCATGAAGGGGCTGCATACTGGGCCAGACACCAAGCTCCCGGGCACGCTCAGGCTGATCGCCGTCAACTGTCTGGAAATGCTCGATGTGCCAACGGTGATCCGGCGTCGGAACATCCTGCAGAACCTGCTGGTAGACCCGGAGAACCTGATCGATGGTATCATCACCGATTGCGTGGATGATCATCTGCATTCCATGTTCTGCCGCTTCCCGTACACAGGCGTACAGCTCGGAATCCGTGCGCATTTTGACACCGCGATGTCCCGGACGATCGGAATAATCCTGCTTCAGGCACGCACTCTGGGAACCGACTGCGCCATCGCCGAGAAGCTTACAGGCCCGGACGGTAAAATGACCGTTGTAGAGATCAATTTCCGGACACTGAGCAAGATAAGCCTTTTCGTCCGCAGGGGCGTCAGGCCCGAGTGCGTAACGAAGCGCGCCGTGAAAGCGGAGCTTATACTCGCCGCTTTCGTACAATGCTTTCAGGTCGTGAACATCTTCAAGGGAGGTGCCCATGTCGTTCACATTGGTTACACCGTATTGAAGAAGCTGCTGCTGTGCGGCAAGCAGAGCATCTTTTCTCTGTAAGGCGGTCTTTTCCGGAACAAACGCTTTGACCTGTTCAGCGGCCTCATTTGTGACGCAGCCCAGAAGTGTGCCGTCGGGGTTCCGCATAAATTCTCCGTGCTCTGGATCAGGGGTCTGTTCGGTCACTCCGGCGGCTTCCAGAGCACGATGGTTGACCCAGATCATGTGGCCGTCCATCCGGGGAAGCAGGACCGGATTCTGAGGCGCGACTGCGTCCAGTTCAAGCGCAGAAGGATAGGAAGGATCGTCCCAGACTTCGTTGTTCCAACCCATTCCGCCGACGATCCACTCGCCGGGAGCAGACTGTGCAACACGCTGACGAACCATTTCAAGGATCTTCTGCCGGGAGCAATCCCGGACGGGCAGGGTCAGCAGGCTGTCACCATACATCGGAAGGTGCATATGGCCTTCGATAAATCCGGGGTAAACAAAATGCCCCTCCAGATCATGGATCTCTGTCTGCGGGCCACGGAGCGAAAGGATCTCATCGTCGGTGCCAAGCGCAGTGATCCTTCCCCCGGCAACGGCAAAAGCCTGCGCTGAGGGAAGAGAATCATCCATAGTCTGAATGTGGGCATTTATCCAGATCGAATCCGGAATCATTGTATTTTTCATCAGAAACCTCTCTTCCATTGGAAGAAAGACGAAGCCATGACTTTACTATATCACATCTGTACGGCGGATTTCAAGACCTGATCTGAAAAACAAAGTTGATGAGATGGATTGACAATTCCTAAAATGAATGGTACTCTAAGTTAAAAGAAAGACGTCGGACGTCATAAGACGAAATTGTCTTTGGAGAGAGACAATCCGGCAGGAGATTGGAGAATGTGAAATGTTTAATGCGGTACAAAAAGAAAATCAGCCTCTGGCGGAACGTGTCGCCGAGCAGATCGCACAGCTGATTCAGGAACGGGAGCTGAAAGAAGGCGACCGCCTGCCCAATGAATTTGATCTGGCGCAGGAGCTTGGGGTTGGACGCGGTACGATACGAGAGGCTGTAAAACAGTTGGTCGCGAGGAATATCCTTACGATCCAACGAGGAAAAGGTACCTTTGTGACCCAGAACCCGGGAATTGTGGAGGATCCGTTTGGATTCAACTATGAGCAGGACCAGCAAAAGCTGGGATTGGATCTGCTGGAAATCAGAATGGTGATCGAGCCGTGGATCGCGGAACAGGCTGCGCGCAAAGCAACACTGGAGGATATCCGCGAGATCTACGACCTTTGCGATCGCGTCGAGCGTCTGATCTGTCAGGATGCGCCGCATCTGGAAGAGGATATCCGATTTCATGTGGCAATTGCGCAGGCAAGCAAAAATATTGTTGTGCCGAAGATCATTCCTGTGATCAACCGGAGCGTGGATATGCTGATCGCAATGACCCATAGCGCTCTGCTGCAGGAAACGATCGAGACACATCGTGCAATTGCGGACGGAATTGCGGCGCATGACCCGGAGAAGGCACGGGAGGCGATGCAGCAGCATTTGAAATATAACTGGGACTGCATCCATCAGAAGCTTGCACAAGAGGAAAAAGACATTTAAGAATACGATAGAATAAGATACAGGCCACAGCCTGTTTCAGGGAGAACTGCTGTATTGTTCTGGGAGAGGGGGATCCTCCGACGCAGACATACGGCGGTTCTTTTTTATACAGAACAGTGATTTTTTGAGGTTCAAAACCGTGTTTCAACAAATTTTTAGTAAATTTCAGGGATCAAAAATGTGAAAAGATGGTCAAAATGACGAAAACGAAAAGTGGGTTTTGTGACATCACACGAATCAAATGGATTGATGTTGACAAAATAGAGACAAAATGAGATAATATGTTCGACGTAAGACGTACGATGTCACAAAAGAGAGACGAAGCCATGTCGAACATTCAAACAGCGTACGCCAAAAAAGAGAAGAATCGTAAAACACCCCGCACAATGGAATGTTAGCGAAGGAGGGTACTAACATGAAAAAGATTTCTCGCCGTAATTTCTTATCCATCTGTGGTGCCATGGCAGCAGTCGGAGCAATGACCGCCTGTGGAGGATCTTCTTCCGGCAGCAGCACGGCTGCTTCTTCCACTGGTTCGGCAGCTGCTTCCGCCGCAGCAGGTGATGGGACCAAGAAGATCGTCAAGGTTGCCGTCATGTGCCCGATGTCCGGCCAAAACCAGCAGTTCTATGCACAGTATCAGGCAGCAATTCAGGCGGCCAGCGATGTCATTGCAGAGGACAATATGCTCCCGGACTATGAGCTGGAGTTCGAGTATATCGATGACAAGGGAACCACGGATGGCGCGCCGACCGCCGCAACCTTTGCGCTGGATCAGTACGGATGCAATGTTTCCATCGGCCATATGCTGACGACGATGATCCTTGCAGACGGCCAGTATTTCGAGGATGCACAGACCCCGCTGCTGGGCATTGTTTCCGGTCCGGCTTCGGTTTCTCAGGGCTGGGAGTACCTGTGCATCGAGACCGGTACGGACCTTGTGCAGGGCGACACGCTGATCGACTACCTGGTCGGTTATCTGGGCTATAAGAACATCTCCCTCATCAATATCAATACCGAGGGCGGTATGACGGCGGCCAAGGAGATTGAGCGGTATCTGAAGGAAGCCTATGGGATGGATCTGGCAACCCATGAGCAGATGTCCAATGAAGATACGGACTATACCTCGGTTGCACTGAATGCAAAGAACGCAGGTACGGACTGTGTGATCTACTGGGGCCTGAGTCAGGCAAACGGCCAGCTCTGCTACACAGCGATGCACCAGTATTGTGGTGATGATATCTTCTTTGCTGGTGGCACCAATCTGGCTCAGAACCAGATGCTGACGACCTGGTCCGCACAGGACATCGATGGTGTTGTCTTCCCGGTTGGTTATATCCCGGATCCGGAGAACAAGCTGCAGCCCCGGATTACGGAGAAGTATTCTGGCTACATCTCTACCGGCGACGCTCTGACGGATGTCCCGGCTCGTGTCGTGGACGCTGTGTTCCATGTGACAACTGCATTGAATGATATGGGCGCGCAGGATCCGGAAAGCAAGGACTTCAATAAGAACCTCAATGCTGCGCTGCGCAAGGCGACCTTCGATGGTGTGCAGGGTCATTTTGATTTCGGTGCATTTGATAACGGCGTCGGTCTGGGACAGATGAACATTGGTGTCTGGAACAGTGACTTTGAGATGAGCAAGGTCGAGTGGAGCCTGTAAAAGCAAGCAACAGTAATATCTGAAATCCCGCCAGTCCCTCGGCGTAATCCCGGCGGCTGGCGGGTATTTTTATAGAAATGGAGTGATATTGTGGTTACGTTCTTTCAGGCTGTATTTGGCGGCTTGGCACAAGGCTGTGTGTACGCGCTGATCGCTTTGGGATACAGTGTGATTTATAGTACATTAAAAATGGGCCACTTTGCGCAGGGCGAGTTCTATATGGTGGGCGCGTTCGTTGGCCTGACCCTCTTCACACGGATGAAACTCCCCGTGGTGATCGCATTTGCCGGAGCAGCTCTCTTTACCAGTATCCTGATGCTGGTGCTGGAACGTCTGGCCTACCGCCCGCTGTATAACCGGCCCTCAATGTCGCTTCTGATGGCGACTCTGGGTATGCAGTATGTGGTACAGGAGATCGTCCGTGATATCTGGGGTTCGGATGTTGTCCGCAGTGATAATATCTTCCCGCAGAAAAACTTCTCGATCGGCGGTCTGGTGATCACGGCACAGAACCTTCTGATCATTCTGATCTGTGCAGTCCTTATGATCGCACTGACCGTTTTTATGAAGTACAGCAAAACCGGCCGCGCGATGACTGCGGTCAGCATGAACCGTAAGGCGGCCAGCCTGATGGGTGTCCGGACCCCGACGATCATTATGGCAACTTATGTGATCGCAGCCTGCCTCGCAGCGGTGGCCGGTGTTATGATGGGTCCCATCTACTCCGTAAAATATTCCATGGGCACGACATTTGGCAACAAGGCGATGACCGCAGCAGTCATGGGCGGCTTCGGAAGTCTCCCGGGTGCTATGCTTGGCAGCGTGCTGCTGGGTATCGTGGAGTCGCTGTGCAGTCTGTATATTTCTACGGCATATAAAGATGTATTCTCGTTTGTGATCCTTGTGATTGTTCTGTTCTGCCGTCCGCAGGGTATTCTGGGCAAGAAATCGATCACGAAGGTGTAAGGAGGCGGCAGCATGAATACGGTTTCACGTTCGACTAAAATCACGATCGGAGTGCTGATCCTTTGTGCGGTAGCTGCACCGTTGGTGCTGGGCATCGATAACAGCTATCTGATCAATATTCTCTGCTCTTACTGCTATTTCGGCATCATGTGCTGCAGCCTGAATCTGCTTCTGGGCTATACCGGCCAGATCTCAATGGGACACGCGGCTTTTATGATGATCGGCGCGTATACTTACGGAATCCTCAACAAGTATTATGGCGTACATTTCCTTCTGGCCGTGATCGCGGCAGTCCTGATGTCCTTTGCGGCCGGGCTGCTTCTGGGTGCGGCGTGCTGTAAACTGAACGCGATCTTTCTTGCGATGACAACGGTCGGATTTTACAAAGCAGTCTCGACCTTTATCGTGAACGAAGGCTGGCTGACGGGCGGGGCCACCGGCATTCCCGCCATTGCGAAGTGGAGTTTCTTCGGCGTAAAACTGCGCAACTGGCAATTCTACTATATTTCTCTGGCTGTCCTGCTTCTGGTTTTCCTGTTCTGTTACCGTCTGGTCCGGTCCAAGACCGGCCGTGCAATGCAGGCAATGTGCAGCGCACCGATTGCGGCTTCTGCCATGGGCGTGGATATCACCCGGCTTAAATTTCTGGTTTGCGGAATCTCCGGCGCGCTGGCAGGTCTGGCAGGTGTCCTTTACGCTGTCACAAACAGCTACCTGAGCGCGGATATGTTCTCGAAGGTCAGCATCTCGACTCTGGCAATGACCGTCGTCGGCGGTATGGGAACCCTCTGGGGCCCGGTCCTCGGTACGCTTACCATCACCACTTTGCCGGAACTGCTCCGTCCGTTCGCAAACCATCTGGACTTTGTTTACGGTCTGGTGATCATCCTTTCGGTCATCTTCATGCCGGGCGGTATTTATGGCTTTATTCGCATCGCAATTGAAAACGCAGCGCGTAAGCGGGCACAAAAGCCTGTGGCTGCAAAGAAAGGGGAATAAACGATGGCAGTTCTTTTGCAGGCAAGCCATGTTACGATGCAGTTTGGCGGACTTAAGGCTGTCAACGATGTTGACATGGAAATCCAGAAGGGTGAAGTCCATGCGTTGATCGGGCCGAACGGTGCGGGCAAGACCACCTTCTTCAACATTGTATCGGGCATCTATACGCCGACCTCCGGAACCGTTACCTTTGACGGGGAAGACATCACCAAACTGAAGGCGCATCAGGTCACTGCCCGGGGCATTGCCCGTACATTCCAGAATATCCTTCTGTTTGAAAATATGAACATCGTACGGAATGTCATGGTCGGCGCACACACCCGTACAGGCAGCAGTATGCTGGGCAGTGTTCTGCGGACCCGCCGCAGCCGCGAGGCAGAGAAAGAATGCTACGAGAATGCGATGCAGACACTGGAATTTGTTGGTATGGCAGATCTGGCAATGCAGTCGGCATCCGGACTTCCGTATGGCAAAAAGCGTATCCTTGAAATTGCGCGTGCGCTGAACAGCAAACCCAAGATCATTATGCTGGATGAGCCTGCCGCAGGTATGAACAGCACGGAAAGCGCGGAGTTGAGCCGCCTGATCTTCAGGATGCGGGATATGGGCGTGACCGTCCTGCTGGTGGAACATGACATGAAATTTGTTTCGGATATCTCGGATAGCATTACCGTTCTGAATCATGGACAGAAAATCTGTGATGGTGATCCCAAGACCGCTCTGAATGATCCGCGCGTCATTGAAGCCTATCTGGGTAAAGAAGAGGAGGATGCTGAATGAGCGAACCGTTGCTGAAGGTGGAAAATGTTGCTGCGTCCTATGGCAGCATCGTGGCATTGAAATCTGTCAGTCTGGAAGTGTACGAAGGAGAGATCGTCACGATCGTCGGCGCAAATGGCGCAGGAAAAACGACGCTGCTCAGCTGCATCTCCGGATTGATGCCCTATAAGGGAAGCATTGCTTTCAAAGGTGAGAAGCTGGGCGGAAAAATCGACAGCGCAGGGATCGTGGAGCGTGGCGTGATTCAGGTCCCGGAAGGCCGCCAGATCTTTAGTGATATGACGGTACACGAAAACCTGCTGATGGGTGCGTATAGTCGGAAGAAGGGCGATAACATCCAGCCGGAACTGGATGAAGTCTATGAGCTGTTCCCCCGGCTGGCAGAGCGCAGAGATCAGAAGGGCGGAAGCCTTTCCGGTGGTGAGCAGCAGATGCTGGCAATGGGACGGGCGATCATGGCAAAGCCGAAGCTTCTGTTGCTGGACGAACCTTCGATGGGTCTTGCGCCGATCGTTGTCAACGACATTTTTGCAACGATCCGGAAACTGAACCATGAAAAAGGCGTCACGATCGTTCTGATCGAACAGAATGCCCGCCTTGCGCTGAAGACTGCGGACCGGGCCTATGTCATTGAGACCGGCGCAGTACAGCTGAGCGGCGATGCCAAGCAGCTGGCAAGCAACCCGAGGGTCCGGGATCTGTATTTGGGAGGTTAAATCATGGAACTGATCAGTCAGAAAATGCGCAGACTTGCACCAGAGCTGGATCCACTGCGGCTGGGGACCGGCTGGAAGCCGGAGGAACTTTCAAAGCCGCAGATTATCGTGGAAAGCACCTTTGGCGACAGCCACCCGGGAAGCGGACATCTGGACAAACTGGTCGAAGCTGCCTGCAAGGGAATTCAGGATGCGGGCGGGCATGGTGCCCGGTATTACTGCACCGATATCTGTGATGGTGAAAGTCAGGGAACCGATGGCATCAATTTCAGCCTTGCAAGCCGTGAGATGATCGCGAATATGATCGAGATCCACGCCAATGCGACCCCATTTGACGGAGGCGTCTTTATTGCCAGCTGTGATAAGGGAATGCCGGCAAACCTGATGGGTCTGGCACGGGTCAATATCCCGTCGGTCGTTGTTACGGGCGGAACCATGCGGGCAGGCCCGGAACTGCTGACGCTGGAACAATTGGGAATTTACAGCGCGAAGTATGAGCGTGGCGAAATTGACGAGTCAAAGCTGGATTGGGCAAAGCAGAACGCCTGCCCGAGCTGTGGTGCGTGCAGTTTTATCGGAACCGCTTCGACCATGCAGATCATGGCGGAGGCTCTGGGTCTTGCGCTCCCGGGAAGTGCATTGCTGCCGGCGACCAGTCCGGATCTTGTCAGCTATGCGCATCGTGCGGGGCGTCAGGCAGTCGCACTGGCCTATAAGGGGATCCGTCCCAGCGACATTGTTACGATGGATAGTTTTGAAAACGCAATTCTGGTCCATGCGGCAATTTCGGGTTCGACGAACGCACTGCTGCATCTGCCTGCGATCGCGCACGAGTTCGGGATCCAGATCGATGGTGACACGTTTGACCGGCTCCATCGCGGCGCAAAATATCTGCTGGATATTCGTCCGGCAGGCCGCTGGCCCGCAGAGTTCTTCTATTATGCGGGCGGTGTTCCTGCAATTATGGAAGAGATCCGTGATGTTCTCCATCTTGACGCCATGACCGTTACCGGAAAAACGCTGGGCGAAAATCTGGAAGACCTCAAAAAGAATGGATTCTACGAGCATTGCCAGCAGCTTCTGGATGAGGCAAACGCCCGCTGCGGTTTGAAGTTGACCCGCAGTGATATCATCCGTCCGGCAAGTCAGCCGATCGGTGAAGATGGCAGTATCGCAATTCTGCGGGGCAATCTGGCACCTGAAGGAGCCGTGATCAAGCATACGGCCTGCCCGAGGGAAATGTTCCGCGCGGTGCTCCGTGCCCGCCCGTTCAATAGTGAGGAAGAATGTCTGGATGCGGTCCTCCACCATAAAGTCGAGAAAGGTGACGCCGTGTTTATCCGGTATGAAGGGCCGCAGGGAAGCGGTATGCCGGAGATGTTCTATACCAGCGAGGCCATCAGCTCGGACAAGGAGCTGGGCCGCTCGATCGCGTTGATCACAGACGGACGTTTTTCCGGAGCTTCTACTGGCCCGGTGATCGGCCACTGCAGCCCGGAGGCGCAGACGGGCGGTCCCATCGCTCTGGTAGCGGAAGGTGACTTGATCGAGATCGATATTCCGGAGCGAAAGCTTAACATCATCGGCGTCAAAGGACAGCCGAAAACGCCGGGGGAGATGGACGAGATTCTGAAGGAACGCAGAGCTGCATGGAAGCCCAAAGCCCGCCGTTATAAGAACGGAACCCTGCGGCTGGTCAGCGAACATGCAGCCAGCCCGATGAAGGGTGCTTATCTGGAATTTGACACAGAGGAAGAATGATTCTGCGGCAGAACCAGAAATGATTTATAGTTGATAAAAACAATTTTGGCCCTCTTGGTTATTTCAAATAACCGGGAGGGCTATTTGCATTCCTGCCTGCATAAACTTCTGAAAACTTGAACTTAAAATGGAGGAGATGGGGGAGTGAACAAATGAAGAATGCACAGGATGGAATGAGAGAGAAAAAAGAATCCCTGAAGTTGTTCTTCCCCACCCGCCCCTTCCATCACAGCATCCGGCTGGGGCCGCTGACCTTCCGGGATCCGCTTTTGCTCTGCGGGGTATTGTACATTCTGCTCTGGATGGACGCGGGCGGATTTCTGCGGGCCGGGCTGTGGGCGGCCTTTCTCCATGAGATGGGTCATCTGCTGGCCTACGGGATGATGCTCCGGAAGCTCCCCCGTGTCGATGTGACGATGACAGGCTTCTGCCTGCGGGTTCCGAGAGAATCCCTGCGCAGGGCGCAGCTCTTCGGGCTGGCTGCCGCCGGGCCGGGGATGAATCTACTGCTGGCGGCAGTCTGGGCGGTACGGATGGAGCAACAGGCCACAGTGCGGGGCTGGGCATTCCTGACGGCCAACCTTCTGACCGCCGGGTTTAATCTTCTACCCATTCCGCCGCTGGATGGCCACGAGCTTTGCTGTGTGGGATGGGAACTCGTATCCGCAAAAAGGGCGGCACCACGATGATCGTTCGGGTGCCGCCCTTTTACGGTGAGTGCGTTTCGCCGGTGTCGCAGATATCCGCTAGGATGGTATAGACTGCGGTATAGCGCAGAGTGTCGTCAAGAACAGAAGAATCTTCTTTCCGGGCAAGGATCTCAGCATCGGGAAAATCCGCATGAAGAGCTTGCAGGCTGGCAAGCCGGGCAAGGGCAAGAGCCTCCTCTTCGGAATAGCGGAACTCCTGCGCCCGCTGAAGATAGCAGGTGGTTTCCTCCAGAAGAAGCGGGAGAGGAAGCCCGAAAATTTCCGGCTGAACGTGCCGCAGGAGGGAAGAACCGGATTCGCTGTCACCGGTCGGAATTGCGGAGAAAGACGGAACCGTCCAATGCCGACTGCCGAAGCATATTACGAGGGACGTCCGGTGCCCGCCGGTATATTGCTTTCCTGCCTGCAAAAGAGGGATCTCCTGCGCGCTTTCCCAGTCAAACCGGGCGCGGACAGACCCGGCCGCAGGCTGAAAGATCAGCGTTCCGTCCCGTTCGCTCCGGGACGTTCCGATCAGCTCCTGCCCGGTCTCGACGGTCTGCCCGGGGGAAACCAGCATCGTTCCGCTGACGAGGTTGGTGTCTACGATGGTCCCGGCAGTTCTGGCCCGGATCCCCTGCATGGTGCCGGACGCGATTTCGGGCACCGGCGTTGCGGCAGCGGCCTCTACAACAAGCCGCCCGTCCAGAAAATTCAGGCTCGCCCATGAAAATTCCCCGCTTTCCAGAAGCGCGTATTCTCCGGCGGTGAGCAACGATTCGGAGATCCGGCTCCCGGGTATCAGGCCGACCTTTTCCCGCAGGGGGCGGGCGGCACGGGCCTGCTGTCCGGTTGTCAGGTCATTGAATTGGATACTCCAGACACAGCCTTGCAGCCAGAGGAGCAGCGGAACAAAAATCAGGACCCCGAGGAAGATCCCGGTCCGGCGAAACAGCGGGCGGAGGCGGAAGAAAAGACCCTTCCGCTTCTGGATCCGGAGCCGGGCACGCTTTCTTCGGGCGAGGATGGCGAGGTTCCGGTAGTGCCATGCGGCGCAGTCTGCGGTAAAACCGCCGGGACAGGGGAGCACAGCGGACAGGTGAAGTCCCCGCTTTGCGGCTTCAGTAAGAAGGCCGTCGGTGTCGCCGTTCTCTGCCCGAAAACGAACCCCGGCCCAGAGCAGTTCAGCTTTCATCGTTTCTCTCCCTGTTGGCCTGTTGTACAGATCGATCGGCGGACTCGGAAAAATCGGTCCGTCGGATCTCACCTTTCAGGGTGAGCCGGTGGATCGCCAGCGTTTCGATCCGCAGATGGTCGCCGTAGATGGTAAGGACGTTCTGCCCGAATTCAAGGCAAAGCTTTTCTTCATCATAGGAGCGGATCTTCCGGAAATGCTCGATCTCCAGAATGCCGCCGGCCCAGTACATACAGGGTCGGCTGTAAAACCCAGCGGGCGGCTGCCGGAACATTCGCCGGAACCAGCTGCGGAAGGAGAGTTTCTGTTGCTTTTTTGCCACGCCGTTCCCTCCCTGCGATGACTCTCTGCCGATCCTTTTTTGGAAGCAGAAAGGCAAAGTTCCGCCGTTTGCTACATAGATATGTATATGGAAGCGGAGGGTGTGTGTATGATTCGGGTGGGAAAATTTTCGTCGGTCCTCTTTCTCTTACTTGCCGGTT
>OCAV01001744.1_pt1 | contig 13141 bp, 19 predicted proteins | sample 1538331 | NCBI WGS metagenome assembly OCAV01 (sample SAMEA2580297, study PRJEB22360) | human gut metagenome | biome: human gut; feature: human-associated habitat; material: faeces | place: Denmark | collected 2008/2010
TGCTGGCAGTGGGCGGTATGGGTAAGGATGATCTGGAAAGTCTGCCTTTTATTGGGCACAGGCTGCTGGCAGCAGGTCAGAAGTTAGGGTATTTTAGATAAGAGGTTAAAATATGGAAGAAAAAGATTTACAGAAACAGCAAGAATATACCTTTACAGTACCTCGGGCGGAAGGGCAGAAAGTTTACCATTTTGGCGCCCGGCGGTTTAAATTGCTGGCCGGCGCTGTATTGATATGTACTGTCTGTATGGTGGGCGCGCTTGGTTATATGGGTTATAATTTTTATCAGTTCCGTCAGGAACGGACTGATTTTTTAGAATATCAGGCTAAAAAAGGCGAGTTGGAAGCACAGCTGCAAAGCCTGCTGGCGGATAACGAAAAAATGCTGCGTGATATGTCTGAAATCACGACATTGGAAACTAAACTGCGCCGGGCATTGATTCGTGACACTGACAGTACTAAGCTGGGCAGTGATTTGAGCAGCGCGTCAGGCGAAACGGCAACGGCAGGCAATGCTCCTCGTTACTTGGGACAGGGAGGTCCTGCTGATTTGGGCGTTAAGGAAATGGCGGCAGTACTGACGGCTCAGAATAAAAATATGGCGCAGCAGATCGACGAGAAGAAAACTTCGATGAGTGAACTGCTTTCGGAGCTGGAAGGGCGCAATAATAAACGCTCGGTCTTTCCTGATCTGTGGCCGACCAAAGGTGGTACGATCAGCTCTCCCTACGGTGGACGTACGGGACCGATCGGTGGCGGTTACGACTGGCATCCCGGGGTTGACATTGCTGTTGAATTCGGTGAGCCGGTTTACGCCAGTGCGATGGGGACGGTAGAGGTTGCCGGTTGGAACGGCGGTTATGGACGCTATGTACGTATCGATCACGGCAACGGTTATGAAACTGCTTACGGGCATATGAGCGGGATTGCCGTTGCGCCCGGTCAAAGCGTGCGTAAGGGTGAAATCATCGGCTTTGTCGGCAGCAGCGGATATAGTACCGGCCCGCATGTGCATTTTGAGGTTTTTGTCGATGGGCAGAACGTTGACCCGATGTATATGCTGAAAATCGGCCAGCGGCTGAATAAATAGCAGTAAAGAAAGGCATTGTTTCCTTGGGGAAATAATGCCTTTTCTATGTTTAAGGACAGATAAAGCTTGCCTGAGAGCATAAAAATACTTTATGATAGAAAGAAAAGGACAGAACAGGCAGATGCAGTTGACCAGGATAAAAGGAGGCAGAGGCAATGGAATTGCGGATACTGAGGTATTTTCTGGCAGTGGCACGTGAGGAGAATATCACAAAAGCGGCTGAGCTGCTGCATATCACGCAGCCGACATTGAGCCGACAGCTGGCACAGTTAGAGGAAGATGTGGGAGTAACGCTGTTTTCGCGCGGCGCGCGTAAGGTGACGTTGACTGACGAAGGAATGCTGCTGCGCCGGCGGGCCGAGGAGATCGTTGATCTGGCAGATAAAACGGAAAAAGAACTGACAGAACGCGACGAGCTGATCAACGGCGTAGTATCGGTGGGCTGCGGCGAGTTGGCTTCCGTACAGGTCATTGCTGAATTGTTCCGGGCTTTTAAAGAAAAGTATCCTGCTGTAACTTACGAATTATATGCCGGTAATGCGGATTATACTAATGAACGTATCGAAAAAGGTCTGTCAGATATTGCTTTGTTTCTGGAACCTGTGGATATTGACAGGTATGATTTTATCCGTCTGGGGGTCAAAGAACGCTGGGCCGTGCTGCTGCCTGCCGAAGATCCGCTGGTGCAAAAGGGCTTTGTTACGGCGGCAGATCTGGTGGGGAAGGAGCTGCTTTTTCCCGCACGGCTGAAAGTGCAAAATGAGCTGGTCAGCTGGTTTGGTGATTATTTTCCGCAGGTCAGGGTTCCGTATACCTGCAATATGAGTACGAATGCTTCGATAATGGTACGGAACGGGCTGGGATATGCTTTTCATATTGAGGGTTCACGGCCTTTTTTGGACCGCTCACAGGTCTGTTCGCTGCCGCTGTATCCTGAACTTGCTGCTACTACAGTGCTGGCCTGGAAAAAACGACAGCCTTTCAGTGTAACGACGACGAAATTTATTGAGTTTGCCAAAAATTTTGTGAAAACATATAACAATAGGGAACAGTGAAGATAAAAGCAATAGCAGACAGTTGCAGCTGAATCAGAGGCTGTGGTCAGAAAGTGTAAGTGCAGATCACCAGAAGTGATTGCGCTTGCACTTTTTTTATTTGTACAGTCGTGGAAAATCAATGCCTAAAAGGCATTGATGGATATGAGAAATAGGTATTATACATATAAGAAAGAATAATTTATAATGAAAGTGATCCGGGAACACGTGTTATGGAAAAGTTTAAAGAGAGAATTTTTAGTGGGGCTGAGTAGCTATGGAAAAGATGCAGAAATGTACGCAGGAGAATTTACAGCAGATTCTGCAGTCGGCAGAACAGCGGCCGGAGCGGTTAAAAGCAGCTTTAAATATCATTGAGCACAGCGATAATACAGAGGAACAGAAAATCAAGCTGCTGAAAAATCTGCGCTTTTATCTGCTGGATGATATCCATTTTAAACAACAGCTGCTGGATAATGTAGATTACAGTATTTATCAGCTCAGGCATAATCACTGTGAGGAGGAGTAAAAATGACGATTCGGGAAATTGCCGCAAAAACCAATATGTCAACTGATACTTTAAGATATTATGAAAGGATCGGGCTGCTGCCTCCGGTGCCACGGAATGCGGCCGGGATCCGCAATTATGATGAGTATTTTGTAAATTTTATCAATTTTATCAAAAAGCTGAAAGCCAGCGGGATGTCACTGGAACATATCATTGATTATATTCGGCTGGCAGAAATGGGTGATGCTACGATACAGGAGCGTAAAAAGCTGCTGGCAGAGGCTCGTGAAACGCTGCTTGATAAAATCAACAGTTTGCAGCTGGTTGCGGAACTGGCAGATTATCAGCTGAGAAATTATGAGAATTTGTTACAGCCGGAAACATATGCTTTATTAAACAGGCATCCGGCTTCGAAAGCACTAGCAATCTGATCCAGAAGTTGATAAACAAATGATTTATTATGAGGAGGAAAATAATATGAAATTTTGGCAGAGATTCAACAAAAACACTTTTAGAGGAATGGCGGCAGCGCTGGTTGTGGCTGCTGCGGTCATGGGCGGTACAGATGCAGCTTTGGCAGCCGGTGAGCCTGTAACAGAGGAACAGACAAAGATCATCAGCGCGTCGCTGCTGCAGGCAGGTGGTACAGTATTTCCTATCGGTAATGATAATGCGGCTTATGCCAGATATTTTACCGGACAGAGCTTTCTTTTTCCCATGGCTAACGATACTGTAAGTGTGTCTAACGTGACTTTTGCTCCGTCCTGTATCAATAACTGGCATACTCACAGCGGTTCGTGTCAGGTCCTGGTCGGGGGATCAGGCCGTGGATATTATCAGATCTGGGGACAGGATCCGGTAGAAATGAAAGCCGGTGAAAGTGTGACGATCCCGGAAGGGACTAAACACTGGCATGGCGCTGCCGGCAACAGCTGGTTCCAGCATCTGTCGATTATGAGCAAGGGTGCAGGTACTACCTGGTTGGAGCCTGTTGACCAGAATGTTTACAGTCAGCTTAAATAAATATACGAAAATGAGTTAAGCATAGTACAGTAATAAAAAACTCAGACTTTCATAATTTATGGAAGTCTGAGTTTTTGCAGTTATATATAATTTAGCAACGAAAAATAAACAGTGATCAGCCTAATTTACGTTCTACCATTTTAACGAGGACCGCAGTACCGCTGGGCAGAGCTTCTTTGTTCAGCTGCATATCCTGATGATGCAGGCCCGGAGCTGCAGCTGCGCCGACACCGAAGTAAGCAGCTTTGATATGGGGATATTTATTAACAAAGTAGTGGAAATCCTCACCGCCGGGGTTAACGAGTTCTTTCGCAAGTTTTTCTTCGCCTACTACCTCGACGATACATTCTGCAACTTCTGCAGTCAGTTCGTCATCGTATTCAGCAGCGGGGATCACACCGCCGGGAGTAGTGACTTCGGCAGTAGCCCCAAGAGCAGCGGCAGCATTGGTAACTGCACGGCGCAGTTTTTCCAGCAGTTCGGTCATAGCTTCGTTGGTTTGTGCGCGGGCATCGACGATCATTTCAACTTTATCAGGAATGATATTGGGGGCTACGCCGCCGCCTTTGATGCCGGTAACTTTACAGGACCAGGGAATGATAGGATTGATTTTAATAGCCGTAATCGCATTGATAGCGACAGCGGCTGCCTCGATTGCGTTGACACCCAGGTGCGGACGTGCGCCGTGACTGGATAAACCGTTGATAACGACGTTAACGAAGGTGCTGGAAGCATGGCGCACTGCTGGCGACATTTCGCCGTAGACAATGTCCTGCACAGGACGGATGTGCAGACCAAGAGCGATATCGACGTCTTCAATTACGCCGGCATCAATAACTGCCAAAGCGCCTTTTAAGGTTTCTTCACCCTGTTGGAACAGGATGCGCAGGGTGCCGCGTTTAACCTTGCCTACCAGCTCGGAGGCAGCGGCTAAAAGCATGGCGGAATGGGCGTCGTGGCCGCAGGCATGAATATTTTTCTTTTCGCCGTCGATCAGAAAGGGCAGTGCGTCCATATCGGCACGCAGCATCATTACAGGTCCGGGCTCTGAGCCTTTGATTTCGCCGATAACGCCGGTGCCGCCGATGTTACGGGTAACTTTGTAGCCCATTGCTTCTAATTTATCTGCCAGATAGGCAGAGGTTTTAAACTCTTCAAAACCAAGTTCAGGAATTTGATGTAAGTCGTCATAAATATTACGCGGATCTAATTTGTTCATAATGCATCGTTCCTTTGTTTTCAAAAATTAAAGCGGGCTTTAAAAACGCTTTAAAATAATTATAGCATCAACATGCCTAAGAAGCAAAAAAGGCACAGCAAAAGCTGTGCCTTTAAATATAAAGATTTATTTACCGAGGATGATTGAAGTCAGAGTGATGGGATCGACATATTTGCCGTCTTTATAGACGCGCATGTTACCGCTGGCGATTTCGTCGATCAGAATTACTTCGTCGTTGTTGTAACCAAATTCAAATTTGATATCGTATAGATCCAGACCCATTTTTGCCAGGTCTGCAGCAACGATTTTAGTGATTTTAAGGGTTTGTTCCTTCATACTGTTGAACATTTCCTGGCTCATGATGCCGAGAGCCGCCAAACCTTCAGAAGTGATCAGAGGATCGCCTTTAGCGTCGTCTTTTAGAGTAGCTTCAACGTAGCCGCCTTCGAGAACAGTGCCGTCAGCAATGTAGTCACCGTAACGACGGATGAAGCTGCCGGTTGCTTTCAAGCGGCAGATGACTTCAAGGCCTTTACCGAATACTTTAGCAGGCAGGACTTCCATAGTGGCGTTATCGATATCTGCGCTGACATAGTGGGTTTTTACACCTTCTTTTTTGAGGATCTCGAAAAAGTGGATCGAAGTCTCAAGATTTGCTTTGCCGATACCTTCGATAGTCAGCCCGACGGTATTCTCACCGGGATCAAAAACACCGTCTTTGCCGGTGCAGTCATCTTTGAATTTTAAGAGTACATTGCCGTTTTCCAGGGAATATACTGTTTTAGTTTTGCCTTCGTAAATTTTCTCCATTGGTAACAACCCTTTCACTTTTTAAAGTATTGGAACTGTTCTAATATTATATAATATTTGTCCTTGCAGTTGCAATAGAAGAAAATGTGAATTTTCTTTAATTTGACAGGCAATAGCTAATGTGATATTTTGAAGTCAAAGAAAACAGACAGGCGGTGGCAATAATGATCAATATTTCGATACCTGCGATCTGGATCGCATTTTTTGGAGCCTTGTTTGGGGCGATGCTGGGTGTGGCTTTGTCCTTCTGGATCATTAAGAGAGAGGTACAGCGGGAAGTAAGACGGATCGAAAACGAATATAAATTTCTTTTGGTACAGGGGCTGGTCGGCGGTGTGATGAAATACTTTTTTAAAGACGAAGAAACAACGGTCTGTAAAGAAGATGCAAAGCAATCGGCAGAACAGTGATTATAATAAAACAGACCTCGGACATAAATATGCCGAGGTCTGTTTTATTATGGGAAGGGCTTAACAGATTTATGAATTTTAACAAAATAAATGCTTGTAATATTGATAATATGGAATAAATTAATTAATAAATTCAAATAGGAGATAGCACACAGTTGAAATTAACAAAAATGTTTTGTATGATGTATTTAAGCAGTAATACAAAATAATTTAAGGAAGTGAATCGAATGAAATTGAAAAATGTTTTTTCATTACTGGCAGCTTTAGTAGTTTTATGTGTAGGTGCTATGGCTGTGGCGGCTCCTGCTCCCAGTCAGCTTGGGCAAAGCAGGGCGGCGATCGAAGTTGCTAAAGCAGAAATTCCGGCAAACTGTAATCTGATTGGTTATACAACTAAAGGTGATGAAAGCCGTATTACTTTTCAAGATCCTGACACTTTGGAATATTATTATGTGAAGGTTGCAACGGCTACTTCCAAAATCAAAGAGATAGAAGTCAAGGGTGCAACATTTGTCAAAGGCAGCACTATTATCAACAAAACTCCGGCAGATATCGAGCGCTTTGTTATGGCTGAATACCCGGATGCCCGCAATATTGTTGTAACTATGGACAAAGAAGGCAATAATTCCTACTATGAAGCCGAATTTACTACCCTTAAATTTAAGGGGGAATTAAAGTTTAATCCTGCCACCGGCGTTATTTTTGAGCGTGAGCTGGATTATTATTGAGGATTCAGGTATCATGGAATAAAAACAGGCCCTGCATGCAGGGCCTGTTTTTTTAGTGTTAGCCGTTCAGCAATAAGTGCGCCAAAGATAGCTGAGCGGCATTACGATAAATAAAGCCGGCAGCGTATTGGCGACACGGAAGTCTTTCAATTCACAGATACGAAAGCCGGTAATAATAGCTAAAATGCCACCGCAGGCCATAAAATCACCAATCATCAGAGGATCTGTAAGCGGCATGATGAAGCCGGCACTCCAAAAGAGGATGCTGAAAAAAAGAAACTGGGGGATTGCGATACAGGCGATCATAGGACCCATATGAGCAGCAAAAGCAAATGCTGCAAAAATGTCCATAACAGATTTTGTTAAAAGAACAGTGCTGTCGCCATTTACGCCTTCACCAATCGCGCCGAGAATTCCTGTACTGCCGGTACAGAACAGCATCAGCAGGCCGACGAAACGGCTGATATAAGCATCATTATCTGCTGCCGCAGTATTGGTGATACGTTCGATAAGTGTTTTAAGCCTAAGCGAAGCGAAATTGATCTGGTCTTCGATTCGAAGTGCTTCGCCGATGATAGTACCCAAGATCAGAGCTAATGTAACTGCCGGCATAGATTTTATATTTTGCAGCAGAATGATGCCGATGATGATGGAGCAGTAACCGAATAACCCATAAAGCGATTCACGCATTTTGACTGGCAGCAGTCTTCCGAAAAAACTGCCGAGCAGGCCGCCGATAAGTACGCAGGCAGAGTTTACAATAATTCCTATAGACATTTTTTTACCTCCTTGCAAAAAATCGCATCATTATAACATTTCGTTTGCAACAATGCAAATGACAAAACAGACTGCATTGCAAGGTAAAGCTAAAAAATTCACAGAAATTTTTCGTTCAGGGCTGTTTAACCTATTGACTTAAAGTTAACTCCAGGAGCTAGAATGAAATTACAGTTAGAGATACTGAAGGCAGGCAGATAGTTGATGTTTATCAGTCTGATAAGGAGGCAGTGATCATGAAAAAGATTACCAGACGCGATTTTTTAAAAGTTGCCGGGACGGCAGTGGCAGGCGCCGCTGCTTATAATTTACAGGGGCTGCATCAAGTGCTGGCAGACGATCCGGCACTTGGCAGTCAGAAGGTAGCTGCAGGTAAGGTTAGCAGCGGTTCCGGCGCCAGGGTTTATTTTACCAGACATATCGACAGCGAGCATTTGCTGAAGCTTTATAATTTGATCAATGAAAATATTTACGGTAGGGTCGCTATCAAGATCCACACCGGCAGCAGCATGGGCCCAACATTCTGCCGCGGGAAATGGTGCGGGATTTGCAGCGGCAGATCCCTGACAGCGTTTTAGTAGAAACGAATACTCTTTATCCAGGTTATAGGTATACTACGGACAAACACCGTGAAACACTGCGTGTCAACGGCTGGACGTTCTGCCCGGTGGATATCATGGATGCAGATGGTACAGTGCTGCTGCCTGTACGCGGCGGCAGGCATTTCAAGGAAGTTTCCATGGGTAAAAACATCGTTAATTATGATTCTATGCTGGTGTTGACGCATTTTAAAGGGCACGCTATGGGTGGTTTCGGAGGGTCTATGAAAAATCTGGCTATCGGCTGTGCTGACGGCAGAATCGGCAAAGCGCAAGTGCATGGTGTTAGTGATCCCAATATGTCATGGGATAAATGGCCGGCTAAGGAACTGCTGATGGAAAATATGGCAGAGTCGGCAAAAGCAACGATCGATCATTTTGGAAAACATATCGTTTATATCAATGTTATGCGCAGGATGTCTGTTGATTGCGATTGTGCGGGGGTGGGGGCGGCCGAGCCGACTATTCCCGATATCGGCATTGTAGCTTCGACCGATCTTCTGGCTGTCGACCAGGCTTCTATTGATCTGGTTTATGCCCGCCCGCAGACAGAAAACCATGATCTGGTAGAACGTATCGAATCGCGGCACGGTCTGCGCCAGTTATCTTATATGCGCGAACTGCAAATGGGTAATGATAAATACGAGTTGATCACGATTGATTAGCGAAGGAGGAAAACTTTATGTTTGGCTTGGGCTTGCCAGAATTACTGTTGATTTTAGTTATTGCGCTGATTTTTTTTGGACCCGGGAAATTACCTGATATAGGTTCTGCTCTTGGTAAAAGTATGCGCGAATTTAAGCAGGCGGTGAATGCAGTGGAAACAGAGGCTAAAAAGCTGGATCAGGAAGTGGCAGCGGCGGCAGATATTAAAGCAGTAGACAGCGAAGGGAAATGATGGCAGGCTTATGAATAGCAGAGCAGCTTCTCCGGGAATTGAAGAAATGACAATGCTGGAACATTTAAGCGAGCTGCGCCGGCGTTTTTTGAAATGTCTGGCTGCTTTGGCAGTTTGTACAGGATTTTGCTGGGGCTTTATCGACGCGATCGTCGCATTTTTGACTGCTCCCGCCGTTAATTTGTATTATATGCGTCCGGCTGAAGCGTTTTTTATTTATTTGAAGGTGGCTTTGGCAGCAGGAACACTGCTGGCTTCGCCCCTGCTCTGTTATCAGCTGTGGGCATTCCTGGTACCAGCCTTTAACGGGCAGGAAAGGAGAATGTTGCTGCCGTTCGTAGTTTGTTCAACGGTGCTTTTCTGGTCGGGCATATTGTTTGCTTATTATTTTGTTTTTCCGCAGGGGTTAAAATTTTTTACGACTTTTGCCGATGAGCGGGTAGCGCCGTTACTGTCGATCGAAAGTTATCTGGATTTTTTTCTGATGCTGGTGCTGCCGTTTGGTTTTATTTTTAATTTGCCGCTGGGCATGATCGTTTTGGCAATGCTGGGTCTCACCGATTCAGAGCAGCTGCGCCGCGGCCGACGGTATATGATCCTGGCGTCGTTTATTTTAGAAGGAATTATTACACCGACGCCGGACGTGGTGACGCAAACGCTGCTGGCTGTGCCGATGATCGTACTGTACGAAAGCAGCAGACTGTTTATCAGGTATGTATTGAAGCGATGATATGAATGGGCGAGGCAAAAAATATATAAGAAAAGCCGTTTCCAAAAAATCGGAAACGGCTTATTTGCTTTGGAGCGGGAGACGAGATTCGAACTCGCGACACGCGGCTTGGGAAAGCCGCTGCTCTACCACTGAGCTACACCCGCATGATTACTGAATCATTATAGCACAACTGCTAAAGCATTGCAACGGCAGGTATTGGAGGGCTTTATTGTATGACTTTTTTCTAGCTTTAATATAACAGTAACGTTTCATTTAACTGTTCCAGTAAAGAATTGGTTTCGATTACAGAAAATTTTTGTTTTATTGCTACGATGATAATAGCATCCCACTTATTTCGAGGATATAAAATGTTTAAATGTGCATGAAGTAATAAGTGTTGCATTTCATCTAACGTTAATTGCATACTGATACCGATGGCTAAAATTTTAGGACGTGATGGTTGTTTGGTACCGGAGAAAATATGGTAAGCATATGTTTTGTCAAGTCCAGAATTATTTATAACAGCAGCTTTTTTTAAATTTTTGTTTAAAAGTAAACTTTTTAGGAAAATAGCTAAATTTAATTCTGTTAGTTCATTGGCATTCAGGCCTAAAAAATTCTTAATATTTTGTTCTTCTGTTAGTTCCGTTAAAAGTTTATCAGTATCTTTAATTGACATAATTATAGTCCTTTAAAATTATTATTTATGATACAATGTTATAAGATTATAGTGAGAAAGGCAAGATGTTTATGGATAAGTTGACAGATAAATATTTAAATGCAGCTTATACTATAGTACAAGTGCTGAAAGAAAGCAAAAAAAGCAGGGTCGTGCTGGCTGTAGATAATATAAGCCAACAACCTTGTATTATTAAGTATATTTATAATACAAGCGAAATATATCAAGATTTAAAACAATTAAAACATGTTCTGTTACCGCAAATTTTTCATGTTATTCAAACTGAGAATAGTGTTATTGTAGTTGAAGAGTATATTTTAGGGAAAACTTTGGAGCAATACTTAGAAGAACAGGGACAACTGCCTGACGATGTAATAAAAAATATATTACTGCAGTTATGTGCAGGATTAGAAATTTTACATAACAATCAGTTTATCCATCGTGATATAAAGTTGTCTAATATAATGATTACTGGTGATAATGTTGTTAAACTTATTGATTTTGATGCAGCGAGAGTTGTAAAAAAAGCGGAACAGTTTGATACTGAATACCTTGGAACGAGAGGTTATGCTCCGCCGGAACAATATGGTTTTAGCCAGACCGATATTCGCAGTGATATTTATGCTTTGGGTATTACTTTAAAAAATTTGCAGCCAAAATCTTTAAGGTTAAAAAACATTGCCGACAAAGCAACTCGGTTTGCTCCTGATCAGAGATATCAGACAGTTAAGCAGATTTTAAGGGATTTGCAGAAAAGATCAAGATTATATTGGTTCATAATTTTTTTTGTTATAATGGTTTTAGCAGGAGTAATTGGTGGATTTTACTTCCAAAAAAAATTTTTTACAGCAGAAAGATTGGAAGAAAAAACGGTTGATGTTGTTACGCTAAAACAGCAGGAAAAGCAAACTATAGATGCCAAAAATATTATTGATGTGAAACAGCCGGAAGAAAAAGAGGATCAAGCTTCAGTGCCTGCAAAAGAAAATTTACATGCCGGTAATGCAGAAGCGGTGAACCTACAACAAGAGAGTAATACCCAAACTCAAGAAAAACGCAGACAGGAAGACAGTGCCTATATTATAGATAAAAGGGAAAGAGGTCTGCTAAAAATGAGGGGAAGGAATGGCGAAAATATAAATCATTTATATGACAGAAAAGATAGAGAAATTGATACAGTATGTCTGAGGGTACATACCAGTTATGATATTGATGGTTTAGGTAATGTAGATGCTGTCAAAGCTTTTAGGGTAGGAGATAAGAGACGGGTTAGGGGAATCCTGCATATGAATATAGTAAATACTAATAAATTTCTGCTTGGTGGAATGATTTATATACTTATTGACAATATAGTACTTGAGAAGGATGCAATTACTTTTAATAAAGATGTGTATTTAAAAGAATTTAGAGGAACGTCGTATAGCCAGACATCTGCAATACTTGATATACAACGTGGACTTGTAGAGAATGAAAGCTATGATATATGGATAGATTTGAGTAAAGGATTTTTAGCCGATGATTATTATAGGAAGAAAATTGATATTCTGCCTGTTCATATAAGTGTTGCTGGTATTGGTAAGGGTGTGATAAATAAAGTTTTAAGAGTAGAAGAACTATAAAATTGTTCTGTTGGGACAACAAAAAAATGATAAGCTGGATTAAAATAAGAGTAACTTCTTGAAGTTACTCTTATTTTTGATTGGAATCGGTGAAAAGGAGAGGTTTTTATGAAGAAAATATTTTTGACAGTAGGGATTTTAACAACTTTATGTTTTAGTAATCTGGTTATGGCAGAATCGCCGGTTTTTGATACACTATCAAAAACGGATCGTGCCCAAATTGAATTGGCGACAGTTGTACATTGGCGCTGTTCTTGTGGCGCTCACACGACTGGCAGAGCGTATCCTGGTAGAGGAACTTGTCGCTATAATAATGGAGGGCATCATTGGGTAAGGGTAAACTAATCTAAGAAAGTTCAACAGCCTGTTGCGTTGCAGCGGGCTGTTTTTTATCCGCATGTGCAAAGCTATATCCGAAAATAAAATAGATATAAATCAATTATATAATCAACAAGAATATATATAACTATCAGTCGGGAAGAAAAAATATTTAAATGGCATAATATTTATAAAGGAGTGAACATGAATGTTTGCCATGAGATACAGAAAAATTGGGGCACGGATAGTTTACTTTAGAATGATTAAAGGGTTATCTCAGGAAGAACTGGCCGATAGAGCCGGTATATCACAATCCTATTTGTCTAAAATAGAACACGGTGCATATCCTAAAAATTTACCGTTGACTACTCTGCTGCTTATTACGGCAGCATTAGATATAGATGTTTGTGAAATTATCAAAGAATAATATGAAAAGGAGTTGAATATATTTATGATTAAGTTGTTTAGACTAGGAAAAATTAGATGAGGTAATTTTATTATGTTAAAAATTATAATAGTATTATCAGCAACAATTGCATTCGGACCTATTGGATTAATGATTGCACTGATTTGGGAATTTTGTAGCGATTAGGAGATGATTTAAAAATAAGTGAATAGCATTAATCTAGATGTTGAATTAACTTTTTTGAAATATGTAATAACTCATGAATTGCAAAAAATTTGAATAGTTTTTATTGTTGATTTTTGTTAAAAATT
>OCAV01001747.1_pt1 | contig 13116 bp, 8 predicted proteins | sample 1538331 | NCBI WGS metagenome assembly OCAV01 (sample SAMEA2580297, study PRJEB22360) | human gut metagenome | biome: human gut; feature: human-associated habitat; material: faeces | place: Denmark | collected 2008/2010
ATATGGCAGCGCCTTTATTTTTTCGGCTGGGCAGAAAGATTGCCGGGCAGCAGGAAATTGCGACAAAACTGGAGCCGTCGCCGCAGCTGAATTTGGCGAAAGTAAAAATTTGCAAAGATACGGGCGATCTCGCCAATGCCTATTGTCCGCGGAGCGTTTTGTCGTATTTTATTCCGGGCGTTTCGGGAATTCGGATGTCAAATGTTTTGCGTTTGATTCCCATTGACGTCAAAACCGGTTTGCGTGCTTGCCGTCATAAGCCGCCGCAGACGGAAATGCGAAATTATAATTTTTGGCCTTCTGACGTTTTGCAGGCTTATGCCGAGGCCGGAATAAATATCCGGCGTCCTCCGGCCTTTAAGGAAAGCTGTTCTCAAATAGAGACGTTTAACCAGGGGAGGGCACCGCAAATTGTTCTTCCTGCCGACAACAGCCGTTTTTTAGTTCGCTCACACAAACTGCCAGAAGAAAAGCTTGCTTTGAAGGCTGCATTGGATGCCGATGCGGAATTGGTTTATTGGTATGTTAACGACCATTTGGTCGGACAGTCAAAAGCGGGGCAGGTTTTGGAAATTACAACGCCGGTTGGGAAGGCGAAGATTAAGGCAGTGGATGAGATGGGACGTTCGGCGGCGGTTTCAATAGAAACCGTACCGGCCGATTGAGCAGAGCTGCCGAAACTTATCGGTTGTAAGTGACTTTGGCTGCAGAGAAGTATTTCGGTAAATCGGTACACATAGTGTTGGAGGAATATGTAATTGTTGTATTGGCGCGGAAGTCATCGGATTCTTTCTGTTTTTTCAGGTTCCCGGATGCCGCAATGGTGGCATTGCCGAAACGTTCTATGTTATATTGAATGGTCTCCTCAAAGTTTAACTTTTTGGTTCGAGCTATCATAAAACGTTTTAACAGTCTTTTGGCCGCGGTTCCGATAACGGCGCCGACAACCGGATTGCCAAATGCGGCACCTGCAGCAGCACCTGAAATTTCGGGAATATAGTCAACGGCAATGTCGGCTATCTGCTTCATTCTCTTTCTGAGCCTGTTTATTCTTTCCTGATTGTTTTCCATACCGGCCTCCACATTACTTGTCTTATCATATTATATAAAATTTTGACAAAAAATCAACAGTTTTAATATTTGTTTAATGCTTTTGGCCGGAATGGATGAAAAAACGTATTAATCTTCGGCTTGGTTCTTTTCTTTGATGTGAATTTTGACGCGGGTGATGCGCATATTATCCACTGCCATAACTTCATAACGACAATAATCATCTTCTGCCTGATCGCCGATTTTGGGTTCGCGTCCGATAAGGCCGAATACATAACCGCCGATGGTGCTTTCCTCTGTTTCAAATTCAGGAAGTCCCATGCAGTCGAAAGCGTCTTCTACCAGGTAAAGACCGTCAAATTCACAACTGGTGTCGTCAATTTTCTTTATCGGTTCGTCAGAGATGTCGTCGTGTTCGTCGAGAATGTCTCCGACAAGTTCTTCCAGGATGTCTTCCATAGAAATCATACCTGCAGTTCCGCCGTATTCGTCGACAACGATGGCAAGGTGGATATGCTTGTGCATCATCTGATGCAAGATGTCGGAAATGGATTTGTTTTCTGGAACAAAAAGAATTTCGCGGGAGACCCTGCTGAGGAAATCTTTGGCGTCTTTGTCTTCGGGGTGTTCCAAAATGTCGCGGATGTGAACCATACCGATGATATGGTCTTTATCTTTGTCGCAAAGCGGAAAGCGCGTGTGGTTATGCTGGCGGATAAAGTCCATCGTTTCGTTATAGCTGTAATTTTTGTAAATACATTTGATGTCCTGACGCGGTATCATAATCTCATGAGCGCTGGTTTCGGAAAAGCAAATTGCGTTTTGGATGATTTCGCCTTCGGTATCGTCAATGATACCGCCTTTTTGCGAAGCATCGATAATCAGTTTGATTTCTTCTTCCGAATGGGCGTCGTCGTTTTCGTCACCGGGTTTGATGCCCATCAGTTTTAAAATGCCGATGGTTACATGGTCAAAAACCCAGATGAAGGGTGCAAAAATGCGGTTAAAAGTGTACAGAGCCGGCGCAATAATCAGGGCGCAGCGTTCGGTTTCCTGGATGGCAAGAGATTTGGGAACCAATTCGCCGAGGACAACGTGCAGGAGGGTAATGAAACCGAAAGCGATACCGAAGCTCAAAGAGTGGAGCAAGACGGGGTTGTCGGCAAACCAAGTGTCAAAGCAGGCTTCAAGCAATTTGGAAACGGCCGGTTCGCCGATCCATCCGAGCCCCAGAGAAGCCAATGTGATTCCCAGCTGAATGGCGCTTAGGTAGGTGTTGAGATGGTCATTGATTTTTAATCCGATTTTGGCGCGCTTGCTGCCGTTATGGGCAAGCTCTTCCAATTTGGTACGGCGGATTTTGACAATGGAAAATTCAGAAACAACGAAAAAGGCATTGGCGAATACCAGAAGAAAAACCAACACCAGGTTGAAAACATACATGTATATGGGACTCATAATATTTTTAAATATTACCTCAAATTATTGTAAACACGCACATATTAACGACAAAGGCGGCCTTTGTCAATCTGATTGTTAGGGCGTTGAGGACGGAGCTGTGGTCTTGTACTTCGGCGGCACTTTTATTTTCGGTTTTCAAATATATATAAACAGGACGAAATTAAAAGGTGAGGAAGCGACGGATGAGAAAATTTATCTTTTTCTTTTTGGGAATGTTTTTCTTCTTTTTGGGAATGTTTTTCCCTCAGCAGGCAGCTGCGATTACCCAGATTGTCAATGCCGGGGAGGTTCTGGACGGCGGCGACGTGCATACCGTCGTTACCCAGCGGGTTTACGGCACGACGAAAAATTTTACGGTTTCGGGAAACCAGCCGGTGATGTCCGGCGGAGAGGCATATAACAGCAATATTTTTCCTTACGGGCAGCAAAATGTTGAAAAAGGCGGCGTTTCCCATAATACGAATGTGCAATATTAACCTGGGAATCCAGTATCGTTTTTAGGCTGTGGCTGTATAGAGCCTGGCATATGCATAATTTTTTATGGAAAGACCTGCTTTAAAATACCGGGATTTCGCGTTTCATTATGACATTTTCAATATTGATGTTTTGCGGTTGACGTGATATTTTTTTGTAAATTAACCGCAATACGAGAGGTGTATAATGGATATTAGCGACAACGGATTTATCAGATTAAGCAACAAGCTGGCGGAATGTAAAATTGCCCTTTGGGGCGGCAATGTGGTGTCATATCGTCCGAAAGGCGAGGAACATGACGTCTTTTGGCTCGGAGAGCTTAACAAGTTTGACAATGTTCAGGCCATTCGCGGCGGTGTTCCGGTTTGTTGGCCGCGGTTTGCCGAAGAGACGTTAAACGGCAATCTTCCCCGTCACGGTTTTGCCAGACTTTCAAATTGGAATTTGAAGAACGCTGCGGTTGATGAAACAAAGATGGAAGCGGTGCTTTCTCTGCTTCCGGATGCAAAATATGGCGTCGAGGCGACTGCCACTCTTTTTATTAAAGTTACGGACAAACTGGAATATCGTCTAGAAACGGTAAACAACGGCAGCAAGGCTTTTGATTTTAGCGAAGCTTTGCATGCGTATTTTAACGTAAGCTCCGTTGATAATGTTGTGATAAAAGGGCTTGCGGGGCATTGTTATAAAAATTCGCTTGACGGAGAACTTTATAAGTTGGACGGAGACTTGAAAATAAAAGGCGAATTTGATTCTGCCTTCGTGAATCATACCGGAGGCGTAGAGATAGCAGACCCTGTGTTTAATCGTGTGATATCGGTGGAAAAGAGCGGTTCCAATACGACGGTTGTGTGGAATCCGGCTAAGGATCTTAAAGAAATGAGCGAGGGGCAGTATAAAAAGTTTGTTTGCGTAGAACCGTCAAACCAAGGGGCTTCTTTTGTTCATCTGAATCCGGGAGAAAAACACCAAATATCAATGAAAATACAGGTGAATAAATTGAAATAACTTGGTTTTTCCCAAAGGTTTTCTTTATCGTGCGTTTATAACGTGTTGAATTAAACAAATCTTTTTGCGCCGTTTCTTGCAGAGCAGGAAACGTTAGCTTGTTGTATTCGATAAATATGACAGAAAGCGTTTGATATCGGGAAGCTTTATTTATTTTTTATATTTTTGCCTTAATAGGCTGAAACTGGCGGATTATAGACATTTTTATCATAAATCAACACGTTTATAAAGCGGCTATCGCGTCTATCCTGCCAGAATATGAAACCGCCGGTGAAAAATCCAGTTATGGCAAACGCTCTTATACCTCCATTTCATGATATTGATGTCACTTAATCGAAATAACCTCATTTTCATTGTGAATTAGGTTCATAATTTTTTACTAATTAGTAAGTAACCTCTATTTTTAAGAAACAAAGGTTCAAAAATTTCTTGTCATCAACGTCAAAAACTTTTCTTTCAAGGCTTTTCATATCTGATTTTTAATAATTGATATTCCCAAACATCAAAAATATGCAAAAATGTGTTAATACATTGAAAAGCAATGAAACTTACAGAAGTTAGTTCGAAAATGCTTTTAAAAATGCAGTTATGAAATCGTAATTTTCGAACCAGGCTAAGTAATTGAAAATAAAAGAAAAAGTCGTCAAAATGACGACTTTGCAAAACGTGGCTGACCAAGGTTTATGACCTTAGGAAAAAATATGAGCAGGAATTAGCTGAAATGCATCTTATTATTGAGAGCATGGACAATGATTTACGACAGATGATAATGAAAGGAAAAAGTTAGATTTGATAGATTTAGATATGTGGCTGCAGCAATAAAGGATGTATATTTTGAGGAATTTATTGATGCTATTCATATTTTGTGATAAGTGACATTTATAATCTATAGATAGAGGGAATTTATGACGGATATCTTGTGCCGGCATTTCGACTTCATCAAAAGGATTCTCTTCAATAAACTTTTTTTGTTTTGCCCACATAAAGACAGAACTTAATGTTTGAATGTAGTCGTTTTGTGTTTTTACGGAAAGGCGGGGAAGCGTTTCATCAACCTTTGCCATTTTAATAGCTTGCTGGATAGTTTTATTTGCCGTTTTGCCACTCCCAAACCGACTGGGAATAAATGGGATAGTGTATAAAAGTTCCTGCAAGTCATCGGCAGTAATTTGACGAATCACCTTATCTTTACCGATTATATCAGCAAGCAAATTCATTTTGCTGGCAACTCTTTCTTTTGTTTCTTTGGATGTATTGTCTCTGCTTGGCGTTTGATTGTACGCCTCGACAATTTCAGATAAGGTCATATCGGGTTTTTGTGGCTTTCTGCTCTTTAAAGTTTCATTGATAACAATTTGATTTTCGTATATGCGGTCAATTAATTCTGGTTCAACTTCACGGCGCACGCCATTAAGATATTCGTAAATATAACGTAAAAATTGGATTTTTGCCCGCATAAAAGCATTTCTTATATCGAAAAGACTTTTCTGTGATGGTTTAGGATAGATATCTTCAAATAAATAAAGATTCATTTCATCGTCAATAATCGAATATTCATTGTTGACATACTTTGTTTCATAAAAATTTAGATTCTCACGATAAAGTCGTTTATCATCCGAAAGATTTTTTGATGTTTTTAATCGGTCTTTTTCGTATTCAATCTTCTTGATCAGCCAGTTATAAGCTAAGTCTTCAGCTTGTCGTTCATCATAATCATAAATGCTGGAGCGGATCTGATTGTCAGCTTTTTCCTTTTCGAGAGCTTTTTGAATTTTCTGTTGTTGTCTGTACCGTTCTTTTATTTCTTTAAATTTTTCATATGTTTGATGAGACATATTTGCCATTGCATAAAAATCATCCAGTTTGGCAAATTCTTCTTCCGTATAATGGCTAAAATCTACAGTATCTTTGATGTACATATCATATTCAGAGAAATCATCATCATCGTCATCATCATAAAGAATCTCGGAAAAATCTAGCTTTTTAGCAGTTTCCTCTTTTTGTTTTTGCTTATTGAGATCGTTTAATATTTTACATCGAATAGACATTGTTTCAAGCTCCGCCCGCAGTTTAGCCAACTTATAATCCTTGGTATTCAATGATCTCCATATTTGTTTTTTACCATACTTGGAAACCAAACACTTTGGAATTGTAATGATAGTATAGTAAGAGGTTTTACGGTTGTAAAGTTTCATATCAGCCCTTTCACAAAAAGGCTAATTTTTGATGATTACATTAGCAGTATTCTGATAAAAAAATTAGCACCCGACATTAGCAGGTGCTAAAAAATTGACTTTATTTGTTGGTAAATTCTCTGTAAATTCAAAGGCTTACCTTGATTCTGGCTGGGGTGGCTGGATTCGAACCAACGAATGACGATACCAAAAACCGTTGCCTTACCACTTGGCGACACCCCAATTAAACAGTATTGGTATATTTATGACACTTTTTTTGTTTTGGCAAGAGTTTTTTATTGTCTATGGGTAATTTTTCGCCGAATTGTTCAACCGCGGATAAAAGTCAGGTTTGTGTATGTTTTTTTATTTAGACGGGAAGAGTGTTTACTTGAAAAAGTTATGCAATGTTTTGCAGAGGGGGAAGTATTTGATTTGACAAAAAGTTGATATTTGGTAATTCTTAGAGAAAGTAATTATCAGGAGTTTTGACAATGGTGTTGATGTCTAAAATGCTTAAATCGTTTGGTTTTGTGCTGTTTGGATGGTGTTTTTGTATTTTTGGAGCGAGGGCTCAAGATGCCTCCTATGAGCCGGTTCTTCCCGATGGCGACCAAGATATTACTTCAGGTATATATTATGATACCGTTTCTCAGGATTCTACAAGCAAAACGCATACGGGGAATATATCTGTATCTGGTGAAGGTGATTTGAATATTTTTACCGAGCAGGCTGCTGATAGTTATGATGCTTCATATACCCTGAACGGGCAATTAACGGTCGGTTCTGGCGAAGCTGTTGAAAGCCAGGTTAATGGCATTGTAAGTATTATAAATATGAGTACGGGCAAGTTTGACTTTACTATGAATGATGGTGCCGTGCTTGTTCAAAATGGCGGAAATTTATATTTTGGAAACAATAAGGGCGGTACAATGAACGTTTTGGGAGTTCCGTCTTTTTATGTGCAGGGTGATAAAAGTGTTCTTGCTTTTTCGGGTGTAGCAGTTGGCGGAGATAACAAATTGGAATCTATTTCCGTCGGTAACATGGGAACTGTTAATCTTGCTAACGGAACCGCAATCAATGGCAGTGACGGTTTGAAAGCCGTTAATGTTTTGACCGGGGGAAAATTATCTCTTAAGGATTCTTCGTTACAAGGTGACTCGTTTAATCTTACGGTACAGGATTACGGTACTGTAGAACTTGATAATAGTACGCTTTCTATTAACAATGCCGCAGCTTCGGCCGGAGATGCGGAGAATCCGGGGGCGGCGATTGTTTTCGACAATGCTGCGCTGACTTTGAAAAACAGCAGTAAATTAGAGATGAAATCTTCTGATAATACGGTTGCTTCGGGAGCTTTTTCTTTTACGGATTCTGATGTTGATGTCAGCGGTTCCAGTACGCTGAGTAAAGGAAACAGCGGAGATATGCTCTTCAGCGGCGGAAGCTTGAACCTTGGAACTCCTGGAGATACAGGGGATATATCCAAAATTTCTCACAGCGGCTCGACCGGGAGCATTAGGTTGTCGAATGTCGGTAATGCAACCCTGAGCGGAAAATCCAGCATTGAAAGAACCGGCACAGGGGGAGACATTGTCGTTAACAGTACGGGGCTTGTGATGAAAGATGAAGCTTCATTAAACGTTTCAACGGCTAGCGGAAAAGTTGTGTTTTCCAGCGCTGTTGCTCAGCTTTCTGACAAGGCCTCAATTCAGGCAACGGGAGATTCGAATGAGGTTGTGATTGAAAATAACTCTAATGTCACAATGGCAGATGAGTCCAGTATGTCGGCAGATCATGTCTATGTTAGTAACGGAGGTTCTTTGGAGCTTACCGGTTCAGCGAAGATTACGGCGCCCGGAGATGCATCTGTTTCTGATTCTGAAGGGGTCAAAGTCGTGGCATCCAGCGTGATTATGAGCGAGAATGCAAGCATTGAAGGGGACGTTTCGCTTGAAAATGGCGGTTTTTTAGGAATGTCAGGTAACGCGAAGATTGATGGAGATTTGAATACAAAATCAACTACGGGGTATTCGACTATCAGCATTGGCAGTACCAGCGGCGGTTCATCGGACGTTACTATTAATGGAAGCATAGATATTAGTCAATCGGTTTTGAGCATTTTGAATGGTAATACATTACGCTTGGGGGCAGGTAGTAATAATTCATTTAAGAACGGATCTTATCTGAGCCTTGGTACCGGAAAACTTGATTTGAACGGCGGTAATTTGACAATGTCCGGAGATTCTACTTTAACCTTGCGTATTGCCAGTGAAAGCGAGTATGGACAGATTTTAAATGCCGGAAAAATTGATATTAAACCGGGTGCCGGTCTGGATGTCAGCATTGACAAGAATGTGGTGAGCAAAGGACAAACGAAGGCATTTCAGATTTTGAGCGGAACTGTTGATGGTGATTGGGTTAACCTTAACCGCAGGTATAAATTTGACCATCTCGGTGGGGGAAAATATAATGTTACCCAGGTAGCGGATGCCGGCGATATCGTCATTATGGACGGCGGTACGGAGAACAATGCCAATACGGCGAATGCATGGCTGGAAGGGAACAACTTTGCCAATGGCAGCGAAGCGGCCAAAGTGTATGACGAACTGGATTACTTGTCTCAGTATGGCCAAGGTTCCGAATATGTTGACGCTTTGACGGCATTGGCGCCGGACGCAGCGCCTCTGGTGCGCTCACTGACGACGGAAAACTCGAATCAGATTTTCAATACGGTGCAGAATCGTCTGGAGGGAGGTTCTTCTCTGAGGATGAAACCGGGACGGGCAGGGCGTTATGCCCGCGGGCTGGCTTCCGGCGACATGTACCGCGAAGACGCGATTTGGGTTCAAGGTTTATATAATCACTCCGAGTTGAGCGACACCAAAGAGGCCAAAGGGTTTGAGATTGATTCTTACGGCGGTGCCATCGGTCTTGACAATTATGTGACCGACAGCCTGAAACTCGGTATCGGTTATGCCTATACCCACGGTGACATCAGCGGTTTTCTGCGGGATACCGACGTTGATACTCACACCGGTTTTGTTTACGGCGAGTTTAAACCGAACCGCTGGTTCCTGAACGCGATTGCTTCGTACAGCTTTGCCAGCTATGATGAAGAGAAGAGGGTGTCCACCTTTAAGGTTAAGGGCGATTATGACGTCAATGCTTTTGGCGCTCAGGTTATGACCGGTTATAAAATGGGTTACGTTACTCCCGAGCTTGGCGTTCGTTATCTCAACGTTAAACAGGACGCTTATGAGGATAGTATCGGACAAAGAGTTGATGCGGTTTCCAATGACGTTTTGACCGGTGTTTTCGGAATCCGGATTAAACAGGATTTCTTCCCCAATCGCGGTTTCAGCATTCGTCCGGAAGTTCATGTTGCCGCAACCTATGATTTTGTTCAGGATGATGCGGTTTCGGTGGTTTCCTTGCCTAACGGCTCGGTTTATCAGATTGAGGGCGAAAATCTGGACAAGTTCGGTTTGGAAGCCGGTGCCGGTTTGACGCTTGACGTCGGCAACCGTCTTGAAATGGCCGTCAGTTATGAGGGCAAGTTCCGTAAGGACTATACCGATCATTCCGGACTGGTGAACATGAAATTTAAGTTCTAAGCCATATGACTAAAAAAAGCCTCCGTTACGGAGGCTTTTTTTAGTCCATAATCTTTTCAGATGCATTTGGTGCGGCGCAGCATTTTTTTCTTTTCTTCTTTATTTTTCAAAACATCCAAATCGCGCTCGGTGGCAATCTTATCAAGTATAGTTTTAATAACTTTGTCTAACTCTTTGTTTTCGCTGTAATCGGCGGGCAGGGCAAAGTTGACGCGGTTGTCGGCGAGAAGTTTGATTGCTTTTTTGCGTTCATGGCTTTTCTTGGGGGCATAAACGGCAATGGCGTTGCCGCCGCGCTCGTTAACCAGTTTCATGGAAGGGATGTCTGTCATACCGTCGCCGAAATATATCATCCGGTCAAAGGGAATAGGACGTTCTTCGGTCGGCATAAATTCATTAACGGCAACATCGTCAATTTTGCAAAGGCCTTTGTTTATTTTTGAAAGGAACTGAACTTTGATGCTGTAGTTGATGACGCGGGCTGGCCAAACGGGAACGCCCTGTTCGTCAAAAGCATAGCTGCAGGCAAACATATCTTTAAAATAATGGCGGATTTCCGCGCCGGCAAGAATTTCCTCATAGCCGGAAGAAATGAGGTAATGTTCGATGTCGAGATCCAGATTTTTGCCGTATTCGTTAATGCGCTCAAACCATTCCCGCACTCCCGGGAAATATTCGATGTTTTGTCCGCATTTTTTCAGAAACTGTCGGGTCAGGCGGAGTTTTTTTTCTTTGGCAGTTTTCATAAAGTAGTACATAGAGCCGGTGACCTGGTCGGCTTCCTGGTCGGCAGACCATTGGTTGGCCATTTTCCAAAAACGGTCGGGTTTCATGCCTAAAGCCGGAATCAGTGAGAAATCTTGCATATAACCGGTGCTGAGGGTTTCGTCAAAGTCGTAGATTAATGCTACTTTTGTCGGTCTTTTTGCCATTTTGTTTTATCTCCACTTGCTTTTTAGGAATAATCATTATACAAATAATAAGTTAAAATTTTACTTAAAGAGGAATATTGAGATGGTAGCAACAACTATGGACCAGTTGGTCGCCTTATGTAAACGTCGCGGTTTTATTTTTCAGAATTCGGATATTTATGGCGGTTTACAGGGCGTGTATGATTACGGTCCGCTGGGGGTGGAATTGAAAAACAACCTGAAAGCCGCCTGGTGGCGTTCAATGGTTTATGAACGCGACGATGTCGAGGGACTTGACGCGGCTATTTTGACCAACCAGAAAGTGTTGCATTATTCCGGACATGAAGATACTTTTTCCGACCCGATGACAGACTGCCGCAAGTGCAAAGGCCGTTTTCGCGCCGACCATATTAAGGACGGCAAATGTCCCAACTGCGGGTCTACCGATTTGACCGATCCGCGGCCGTTTAATTTGATGTTTAAGACTTCTATCGGTCCCGTTGACGACGGTTCTTCTTATGGTTATCTGCGTCCGGAAACCGCTCAGGCTATTTTCACGCAGTTTAAGAACGTGGTTGATTCCACGTCCCGCAAGTTGCCGTTCGGCATTGCCCAAATCGGAAAGTCTTTTCGCAACGAAATTACGCCGCGTAACTTTATTTTCCGCGTTCGCGAGTTTGAGCAAGCCGAGCTGGAGTATTTTGTGCGTCCGGGAGAAGATGAGCAGTGGCATGAAAAATGGAAAGAAGCCCGCATTAAATGGTGGGAAGACCAAGGACTGAAACGTGAGCATATCAATATTTATACCACGCCGAAGGAAGACCTGGCCCATTATGCCAAAGCTTGTTATGACATTGAATATCAGTTTCCGCACGGTATGGAAGAACTTGAGGGAATTGCTAACCGGACGGATTATGATTTGGGTAATCATACCAAGGCGCAGGAGGAAATGAACCTGACTTCGCATTGTCACCCGAATCCGGATTCAACTCAGAAGCTTTGCATTATGGACGATGCATCCAACAAATGGGTGGTTCCGTTTGTCATTGAGCCGTCAATGGGCGTTGACAGAGGGGTTTTGGCGGTCATGACCGAAGCTTATGAGGAAGAGGATTTGGGCGAGGGCAACAGCAGGGTTGTTTTGAAGCTCAAAAAGCATCTGGCTCCGATTAAAGTTGCGGTTATTCCGCTCAAGAAGAACAATGAGCAGATTATGGCGAAATGCCACGAGATTAAGCAAAATCTGTTGAAACTGGGCATTGGCCGCGTTGCGTTGGAAAATACGGGAAATATCGGCAAGGCGTATCGTCGTCATGATGAAATCGGAACGCCTTTGTGCATTACGGTTGATTTTGAGACGATTGAAAACCAGCCGGAATCCGTTACTGTCCGCGACCGTGACACTATGGAACAACACCGTATTAATACGGCCGATTTGAAAGAATATCTGAGAAATTATTTCTTGGATTAATCCGACAAAGGAATATGATAATCCCCAGAACATAAAGTTCCGGGGATTTTTGTTTTATAAAGCGAGGACACAACGAACGCGGCCACTGCGATGCTTAAAGTAGCCGCCCACGTCGCCGTCGGACGGCCAGACGGCCCACGCGCCGTTGCTGGTGTACTCGGACGAAGACCAATAATAGTTGGACGAAATTTGAGTTTTCGACAATTTCTGCAAACCAAGGTTGATTGCGCCATAGCTATAACTCATCGCTTTCAACTCACCCGCTGCCGGCAAATACCAGCCGCTTGAACCTTTGCCGTTCGATACCGCTGAAAACGTATTGCAATATTTCGCTGCAGGATAACTATAGCTGCCACTATAATTGACCAGACACATCGTATTCGTTTTTCCGTTCATATCCGTCATCGCCGTTGATGAACCGTTGTAATTGGTTAAGCAGGAAACATCTTCATAGCCGCTTGACCAGGTTTTTGAAACCTCTGTCAGCGAAACTGCAAATCCGGTGCTGCCGTTCACATAGGCCACAATACCAACCGGTGTCTTGCCAGCTATCACGCTGTCTGATATTGTTCCGTCTGAATGCAATATATCACCGGCAACCGCTTTTCTGCACTTGTAGCAGGTTCCGGAGGTTTTACCGCAGGAGCAGACTTTGGCAGTTGTGCCGGTCTGAACCTGAGATGACGAACAGCTTGACTGATACCCGGAGGGACAGGAATAGCTGTGGGTATGAGCGGGAGCTTTGTAACAAGTTCCCGAAGCAGCGCCGCAGGAACAAGTCTTGGAAACAGTCTGAGCCGAACCACCCCAGGAATTGGTCGCCGAGTATCCGCTCGGGCAGTTGTAAGAGTGAGAATGTCCTTCTTTGTAGCAAGACCCGGATTTGGCACCGCAGGAACAGGTTTTGCTGACGGCCACCGGGGTTATCATTCCGGAGCTTGAAGCTT
>OCAV01001760.1_pt1 | contig 13050 bp, 9 predicted proteins | sample 1538331 | NCBI WGS metagenome assembly OCAV01 (sample SAMEA2580297, study PRJEB22360) | human gut metagenome | biome: human gut; feature: human-associated habitat; material: faeces | place: Denmark | collected 2008/2010
GGTCATCTTGCCGGTGCGGCGTGAGCTCAACGAAGCCAGCAGCGCACCCTCGCCGGTCAATGTGCCGGCGGAAGACGCCTGGCCGACCTGGTCTGAATGCACGTCAAGCACCTCATCCTCAACGCCCACGACTTCGCGGAAACTCAAGGTGATATGCCTGCGCATCACGATGTCGCCGTGATTGGAAGGGGTCGCCTCATAGAAAGGACGTGCGGCTTCGGCACGCCAGTCGGTCAGAATCGGCTCATGGTCCGGGCTCGACAGGCCGATGCGGCCGATGTAATGACGGTCGCCGTTCTTGGCATCGAGGCGGCCAAACACCAGCCGATCCTCAACGCTGCGCAATTGCGTGAGGCGGTTTTCGTACATTGTGGCAAAGGAGTCTCGTTCGCTGCGTTGCGTGGGGGATCCGTGGGAGCCGGCGGCGCGTACGGTGTCCAGGCGTTGCCACATTTCGGCTCGCAGATCATCCAATCGTCCATAGGCGCGATCGACGGCCTGCTGCTCTTCATGCAGCTGGGAGGCGTAACTCGACATGCTGTTCTCTTCGTTCCATTTCCGTGGGGCAGAAAAACTTAAGGCATTCAAATTTACCGCACACCCCCTACGTCAGTGATGCGGACAACCCGGAATAGGTGAATTCAGCGTGAATTCACCATGCTGCTCGGTCGGTGGGGTGCGCGACGTGGATTGAATGTGCGGAGCGTCCATTCGTGCGACAGTCGTGGCCGACACGCGCAATCCATCGGTAATTGCCCTAAAAGGGTGAGCAAATCGTGCATGAGTGGGGAGAAATGGGGAATCGTGGGGTAGAGTGGTGAGCCAGTTGGCCGAAGTGTATCCCACGTAACGATGAAGGAGGTGGAGCCATGGTTGCCGATCAGACGATTCGCGACGCTGATGCCAACGCACAAGGCTCCACCACTATGGCCGATCTCATGGCTGGTCTGCCGCCATTGCTTCTCGGAACATATACGCCGAAGATCGATGCCAAGGGCCGTATGGCGCTTCCGGCCAAATTCCGCTCCCAGCTGGGGCAGGGCCTGGTCATGGCCCGAGGCCAGGAACGGTGCGTGTACCTGCTGCCGTTCGACGAATTTCGACGTATCGCCTCGCAGATTCAGCGTGTGTCGGTGGGAAACAAAGCCGCCCGCGAATACCTGCGTGTGTTCCTTTCCGGTGCCGTCGACCAGCAGCCGGACAAGCAGGGCCGCGTGCTGGTGCCGCAGATGCTGCGCGATTACGCCAATCTGGGTTCCGACGTCGTGGTGATCGGCGTTGGCACCCGTGCCGAACTGTGGAATAAGGACACGTGGGAGTCCTACCTCGCCGAGAAGGAAGAGGGATATTCCGATATTGCTGACGATGTGTTGCCGGAGGTGGAATTCTGATGGTTGATGTGGCGAATATTCATCTGCCGGTATTGCTTGACGATTGCGTGAACCTGATGGCACCTGCCCTGGAACATGAGAACGCCATCGCAGTGGATTGCACCCTGGGCCTTGCCGGCCATTCCATCGCCTTCCTCAAGGCCGCGCCTCAGGCTCGGCTCATCGGCATTGACCGTGACAGTGAAGCGCTGGGGCTGGCCACCGAACGTATGGAACGGGAGGGGCTCGCCGATCGATTCATTCCGGTGCATGCCGCCTTCGATCAGCTCGATCAGGTGTTGGCGGACCAAGACATCGAACGCGTGGACGCCGTATTCATGGATCTGGGATTATCCAGCCTGCAGATCGACGAAACCGATCGTGGCTTCTCCTATTCGCATGATGCGCCGCTGGATATGCGCATGGACGTCAGCCAGCCGTTGACGGCCGAACGGATTCTTGCCACCTATGATGCGGCGGAACTGGTCCGCATATTCAAGGAATACGGTGAAGAGCGTTTCTCGCGTCAGATCGCCCGCGCCATCGTGGCGCGTCGAGACAAGGAGCCGTTTACCACCACCGCACAGCTCAACCGTCTGGTCGATGAAGTGGTGCCGCAAGCCCACCGCCCGGCGGGCAATCCCGCCAAACGCGTCTTCCAGGCGTTGCGCATTGAAGTCAACGGCGAATTGGACAAGCTCGCCTCCACATTGCCGCAGGCCGCGAACCGACTGCATGTCGGGGGACGACTGGTGGTGGAGTCCTATCATTCGCTCGAAGACAAAACCGTCAAATCGTTCATGGCACAAGGGCTGCGAGTGGATGTTCCGGCTGGCCTGCCTGTCATACCGCCGGATGCCCAACCGTTTTTCACGGATCTCACGCGAGGTGCCATCAAGGCCGACGAACATGAAATCGCAGCCAACCCGAGATCGGCTTCGGTGCGGTTGCGGGCGGTGGAAGTCAGCCGTGAGATTCCGTCACGATGGAGGAAACGCTTTACGCAAACCGCGCAGGGCCTGAATGACGTCAAGATACAAGGCTCCGCGTCTCCGGGCAGAGCCAAAAACACGGCACGAATTCGTACAAGGAGGGGATAACAGCATATGGCAACTGCACGTAGCATTCGATCGAACGCGGCTCCAGCCTCGAACCGACCGCACACCAAGCATCAGTCCTCCTCCCGACCTGAGCTGCGGGTGGTCTCCAACCCGCGTGGAAACGAGCAGGGCAATGTCGTCGGACGGGTCATCGAATGGACCAGAACAAGAAGCGCACCGCTGGTGCACGTGGCCATCGCAGTGATCTTCCTCGTCGGCACCTTGTTCGGCGCGCTGATGCTGCGTACCCAGATGGTGCAGAACTCGTTTGAGGCGGCACAGATCGAAACCAACATCAACAGACTTACCCAAGATATCGAAGACGATCAGGCCAAACTCGATCAATTGGTCGCGAACCTGCCCGACAAGGCCAGCGACATGGGCATGGTCCCGCAGCAGGGATCAGTGTCCATCGACTTAAGCGGATACCAGTCCAACAAAGGCGGAACCCAGTGAACACCATTCGTCGCATCGTAGAGTTCGCCAAGGTCAAGACCTTCGCGTTCAAATGCATCGCCATCGGCGCCGCATTGGCGTTGGTGGCGTCGGCATGCGTGATTCAGCTGGCCTCCACCCAGCTCATCGGCGGCCGTCAAACCGCACAAGCGGCCACGGCTAACCGCACCCTGACCGTGACGTTGAGCGCCAAGCGTGGGCGTATCCTCGACGCCAACGGCTCCGTGCTCGCTCAAAGCGTGGAGCGTTATACTATCGTCGCCAATCCGGAGGCTGCACAGGAGTTCGAGCCGATTACTTGCAATGACAACACCCGTGATTACTGCCACGAAATTGACGGCAAACCCGTGGGCGCTACCGGAGCGGCGGCCGTGGGCCGACTGCTGGCCAAAGTCCTGGATATGAACGCCATGGAACTGGGCGCTGATCTGTCCGGTACCGGGCAGTATGTGATTCTGAAGAAAGATGTGACTCCGCAGGTCAAGCGCAGCATCGAGTCGTTGCACCTGGGCGGTATTGTCTGGGGTGAGCTGAGCAGTGAACGACTGTATGCGGATGGCGATCTCATGGGCGCGCTGCTTGGCGGCGTGAACGACAACGGCGATGGCGTCGCCGGCATCGAGCAGGTCGAGAACAAGACGCTTACCGGAACCGATGGCCATGAAACCTACCAGCGTGGTAATGGCGGCGAAGAGATTCCCGGCACCATGACCGAATCGGTGGCGGCCAAAAATGGCGACGATGTCACCCTGACCATTGACCGTGATGTGCAATGGTATGTCAAAAAGGTCTTGAAGGAGGCCGAATCCAAGTATGGTGCAGCGTGGGCGATCGCCGTGGTGCAGGATGTCCAGAGCGGGGAGATTCTCGCACTGGCCGATAGCGATGAAGTACAGGCTGGTACCGATGCGGCGAAGATGAGCCCGTCTCGGGCCGTGTCCGAAACCTTCGAGCCAGGTTCGGTGGGCAAGGTCATCTCCATGTCCGGCTATCTGCAGATGGGACTGCATAAGATGAGCGATCAATTGTCGGTCCCGGACCACATCACACAGGAGGGCCAGACCTACAAGGACTCATTCGACCATGGCACTGAGCGCTGGACGCTCGCCGGCATTCTGCAGAACTCATCGAACGTCGGCATGATTATGGCCGGGGAGAATTATCCGGATGAGCAACGCTACGAGTACCTGACCAAATTCGGCATCGGACAACCGACCGGACTGAACCTGCCCGGTGAATCGAGCGGTCTGCTCACCAACCCCTCGGCATGGGATCTGCGTACGCGCAACACCATCCTGTTTGGTCAGGGCTACACCGTCAACGCCCTGCAGCTCAACAACGTGGTGGCCACCATCGCGAACAAGGGTGTCAAGCAGCAGCAGTCGATCATCAAATCAACCACCGATGCCAATGGCAAGACCACTGAGAGCAAGAAGGGCGAAGCCACCCGCGTGGTGGATGAAAAGGTCGCATCGGACATGATGAATGCGATGGAATCAGTGGCGGAAGGCTACAACAAGTTCGTCAAGGTCGATGGTTACCGCATGGCCGCCAAGTCCGGTACCGCAGAGGTGCAGGGCTCGGATGGTACGCTCTCGTCCATTATCTCCGATTATTCCGTGGTGATTCCCGCGGACAACCCGCGCTATGCGGTCACCGTGGTGATGAAGGATCCGAATGGTGTGTTCGGCGGTCTGACGGCCGGCCCTGTTTCCGCACAGATTTGTGAGTTCCTTATGCAGAAATACGAGGTGCCTGTCTCCAGTCCACGCAAAAATGCTATTCCAGTCACGTGGTAAGGATCAGGGGAGAAAGGCGATAGCCCATGAGTGCAGTGAGCGAATCCATCGCCCAGCGGGTGACCCTGGGAATGCTGGTCGAACGGTACGGTTTTGAAGTCGATCCACCCTTCGCCACCAATGTCACCATTACCTCACTCAGCGATGCCGTGGACACCGTGATTCCCGGCTCGCTGTTCATCTGCACGCATGAGCAGGAACCCGATGTACTGCATGCCGCACAGGCCGGTGCCTATGCGGCGTTGCTGCCACGCGCGTCCAAAGGGCAGATCGCCAATGCCGATATACCGTTGCTCTACGGCGATTTCGACGATCGCGTACTCGGCGATCTGGCCAGCGGTCTGGCCGGCGGACCGTCCAATGCCATGGCGGTGTTCGCGGTGACCGGTGCGGATGAGCAGGCCGTCGACGCAGGCGTGTCCCAGCTCTCCGAATTCCTGCACATGCTGGGCAATCCGGTGGCGGTAATCACCGCATCCGGGTCCACGTCGATGACACGTACCATGAACCTGAACTATCCTCTGGGCATCCTCGATATGCAGCGCGCGCTGTCCGTGTGCGCCGAAGACGGTGTGGCGGCCGTGATCATCGCCATGGATGACCGCACGTTGGCCGAGCATGCGTTGGAATCGGTGAACGTGGATGTACTGGGCACGGAGGATGTCAACGCAAGCGCAAGCTTGAACGAATTGAAGACACGCTACGCATTCGTTGCGGAACATGACATGTCCATGACCTCGTCGACACCCGAATCGGATGAAATGGCTGCGGATTCACCGGCAATGTATGACCGCGTCCGACTCGGGCACATGTCCTTGGCCATCGCCATGGTGCTGGCCGCCGGCGTGAGGAAAAACAACATACGCAGTGCCCTGCATGTGGCCAATAATCTCAATTAAGTCCGTGGATACGGGACGAAGCGTAATCGTAAAGGAGTTTGAAACACCATGGTTCCGATGAGCGTGGAGGAGATCGCCAAGGCCGTCGATGGTCGATTGATCGGAGACGCCGGTTCCGAGTCTCGAGCCACCAATACGGTCAGCGACTCGCGGCAGGCCGGCCCCCGGTCGGGGGTTGTGGGCCTCCGAGGGAGAGCAGATCATGGGCATGACTTTGTGGCGAAAACCGCTGGGCAGGGAGCCACGGTGGCCATCGTCGACCATGAGGTGAAGTCCGATGGCCTTCCGCAGATCGTAGTGAAAGACACGGTCGACGCCCTTGGCGAACTCGCCCGATACAACATCGTTCGCCGCCGCGAGCTGGACGGCGACTTCGACATCATCGGATTGACCGGTTCGGTGGGCAAGACCACCACCAAGGATCTGCTCTCCTCCCTGCTTGCCACCGTAGGTCCGACCGTGGCTCCGGTGGGATCGTTCAACAATGAGATCGGCCTGCCGCTCACTGCGTTGCGGGTCGATGAGCACACCCGGTTCTTCGTGGCTGAGATGGGTGCCAGCCATATCGGCGAAATCGCGCGACTGACCCGTATCGCACCGCCGAACACGGCAATCGTATTGAAGGTCGGCGTCGCTCACCTTGGAGAATTCGGCTCCCGCGAACGCATCGCACAGGCGAAAAGCGAAATCGTGCAGGGATTGCTTCCCGGAGGCACCGCGGTACTGAACGCCGATGACGAACACGTGGTTCCCATGGCCGGCCTGGCCAACGGCGACGTGCTGTGGTTCGGCTTGGGATCGTCGCAGGAGCCCGAGGTGCGGGCCATTGATGTCACTGCCGACCGGTCCGATCATGCTGAATTCACGTTGGTCGATGCGGACGGCAACCATACGCCGGTGCATCTGGGCATTCCTGGACGTCACAACGTGATGAACGCGTTGGCCGCCGCAACCGTGGCGATGCGTTACGGTATGGCACCCGAAACGGTGGCGCGGATTCTGGCCTCGCAGCACACCATCAGCCCTCATCGCATGGCATTGTCCACGGTGAATCGCGAGGGGACTTCCTTCACACTGATCGATGATTCCTTTAATGCCAATCCCGACTCCATGAAAGCCGGCCTGAACGGGTTGAAGGCTTGGAACTCAAATGACGGCAAGGATCCGTTCCGCGTGGCGCTGCTGGGTGCCATGCTGGAACTCGGCGCCGATGAGACGGCATTGCACACCTCTATCGGCACGTATGCGGCCGAATTGGGCATCGACGCGATCATCGCGGTCGGTTCCGCCCAAGACCAACATCTCGATGCACTGGCACAGGCTCTGGCGGACGGTGCCCGTCAGAGCCAATCCGCGTCGGTGGATTGCGTACACGACATCGATGCGGCCGAACAGCTGGTCATCGACTTGGCGCGCAACCATTCCGACGCTGTGGTACTGCTCAAGGGATCGCACGCGTCAGGCCTGAGCGCTTTGGCTGAACGCTGGGCAAAGAACTGACCCGATAACCACCCCCAAGAAACCGACAAGAAAGAGAAGCTGCACGTGATTGCTCTGATCATTGGAATGCTGGTGTCGCTCATCGTCACCTTAGTCGGCACCCCGCTGCTGATTCGGCTGGTCCACAAGCTGCACTATGGCCAGTACATCCGCCAGGATGGGCCGCAGTCGCATCTGGTCAAGCGCGGCACCCCCACGTTGGGCGGCGTGGTCATCAACTTCGCGATTCTGCTCGGTTGGGCATCCTCCGCACTGTACCGATACCTGCGTTCGGGCGACGTGCCCTCCTGGTCCGCGGTGCTCGTACTGTTCGCCATGCTGTCGATGGGTCTGCTGGGCTTTATCGACGACTTCGCCAAGGTGCGTAAGAAGCAGAACGAAGGCCTATCGGTGGGCGGCAAGTTCATCGGCCAGTTCATCTTCGCCACCATCTACGCGGTACTTGCGCTGCTGATTCCCACCAAATCGGGATTCCCCAGTGCGCAGGCGGGCATCAGCTTCATCGAACGGCCGTTCTTCAACTTCGACTTCGCCGGCCGTGCCGTAACCATCATCCTGTTCGTCATCTGGGTGAACTTCCTGATGACCGCATGGACCAACGCAGTGAATCTGACGGATGGGCTTGACGGTCTGGCGGCAGGTTCGTCGATGATCGCCTTCACCGGTTTTGGCATCATCGCATTCTGGGAAAGCTACCACATCAAGGGCGGCAGCCATGGCGGCTATTCCTATGCCGTGTCCGATCCTCTCGATCTGACCGTCATCGCCGTATGCGCGGCCGTCGCCTGCTTCGGCTTCCTGTGGTACAACTCGAACCCCGCATCGATTTTCATGGGTGATACCGGGTCCCTGGCCTTGGGCGGCCTGTTCGCAGCCCTGTCCATCGCCACGCACACCGAATTCCTGGCGGTGGTTCTGGGTGGACTGTACGTCATGGAAGCCATGAGCGACGTCATCCAGGTCGGGTACTTCAAGATGACCCACAAACGTGTATTCAAGATGGCACCGATCCACCATCATTTCGAACTGAAGGGTTGGACCGAAACCAAGGTGGTGGTGCGGTTCTGGATGATCGAACTCATCTTCGTGCTGCTCGCCCTGACGATTTTCTACGGCGACTGGGTCACCCGCTCCGGCCTGCTGTTCAGCTAGCGGAAATCTGGGTGGGATTATGCTCACCCACGGAATTCCTATATCAGGAGGAACAATGCAAGTAGCGGATAAGACAGTGGTGATCGCTGGACTGGGTGTGTCCGGCACCTCGTTGGCGGAGGTATTGAGGGAATGCGGCGCCCACGTGATTGGCGTCGACGAGAGGAAGCCCGAGGCCGGTCTCCGCTCCTTTGATGACGTGGACTGGGACCATGTGGACTACGTCATGTCGTCCCCGGTGTTCAACCCCCGCACCCCGTTCGTGCTGGAAGCCCAACGCCGTGGCATCCCCGTGATGAGCGAGGTGGAATTCGCATGGCAGCTGCGTGTGAATAACGAGCGCACCGGTACTCCGGCTCCATGGATCGGCATCACCGGCACCAACGGCAAAACCTCCACCACCGAGATGACCTCGGAAATGCTCACCGCCTGCGGACTCGACGCGCCGACCGCCGGTAATATCGCCTCCGGAGACATGAGCATGAGCCTGTCTCGTTGCGCCACCAATCCTCAGCACGACGTACTGTGCGTGGAACTGAGCTCCTTCCAATTGCACTTCACCGATTCGCTGGCACTTGACTGCGCGGCGATCACCAATATCGCCGACGATCACCTCGACTGGCATGGCGGGCGCGAGAATTACGCCGCCGACAAATCCAAGGTGTTCCACAACGCCAAACGCGCCATCGTCTACAATGCGCAGGACGCCAAAGTCAGCGAACTGGCGGCCGCGGCTCAGACTGCCGAAGGATGCCGCAAGGTGGGATTCACGCTCGAGGCCCCTCAGGCCGGCCAGATCGGCATTGAAGATGGCTGGATCGTGGACAGGAGCGGCGTGGCCGGCGGCGCAGTGGGAGAGTCGGTCAGACTGGCCGCCATCACCGATTTCACGCATCTGGCAGAGCCGGACGGCTCACTGTACCCGCATCTGGTGGCCGATGCATTGACGGCATTGGCGTTGGTGCTGGGACTTGGCGCTGATCGCGATACCGCGCTGAAGGCGCTTACCTCGTTCAAGCCGGGCGGCCATCGCATCGAAACCGTGGCTGAGGCCGCAGTCGAGGGCGGCTCTGTTCGTTTTGTGGACGATTCCAAAGCCACCAACGGTCATGCGGCACGCGCCTCGCTGTCCAGCTTCCCGGCCAAGTCTGTGATCTGGATCGCCGGAGGTCTGGCCAAAGGCAGTCGATTCGAGGACCTGGTCAAGGACCGGGCACACACCATCAAAGCGGCCGTCATCATCGGCAAAGACCAGCAGCCGATGATCGAAGCGTTTGCCAGCCAAGCTCCGGACATCCCGGTGACCATCATCGATCCCGAAGACAACGATACCGTCATGGACCGTGCCGTCGAAGCCTGCGGCACGTATGCCGCCGCCGGCGACATCGTGCTTATGGCTCCGGCCTGCGCCTCCATGGACCAGTTCAAGTCCTATGCGGATCGAGGCAATCGATTCGCCGCCGCAGCCAAGACGTGGAGCGAGGTGCATGGCCTCCACTGATACCCATAAGCGTAAGGCATACAGAGCCCCTGACAAGCCCTCACTCGAAATCGCCGACTACACGGGTTGGCGAAGCTTGCTCAACCCGCTATGGTGCTACCACGGCTTCCGCATGGCCGTGGTGGGGCTGACATGCTTCGGCCTGATCATGGTGTTCTCCAGCTCCACGGTCACCATGGCCGCACTGGGCAAGTCGCCGTTCCTTCAGCTTCTGAACCAGGGCGCGTTTTGCCTGATCGGCTTGGTGCTGGGCTTCGTGGCATTGATGATGCCGGTGACGTTCTGGAAACGGACCGGCGTGTTCTTTGTGGTGGGTGCCTGCCTGTTGCAGGCGCTGACCTTTACTCCTTTGGGTCACGACGTCTACGGCAACAGAGGTTGGCTGGACCTCGGCTTCACCACTATCCAGCCGGCCGAATTCATGAAGTTCGCGATGTGCATATGGCTTCCCTCGTCGTTGCATGCCTGCAGCAAGATGTACCACAAGAAGGGAATCAAAGCATATGCCGCGCCGTTGGCGCTGTATGCGATAGGCGTGGCGCTGGTGATGGGCGGCAGGGACCTCGGCACGGCCATGATTCTGGTCTTCATCGGAGGCGTGGCCTTTCTGATCGTCGGGTTCCCCGGCAAATGGATGGGAGTCGGCGTATTGGGCGCGGTGGTTATGGTCGGTGCATTGGCGGTTTCCAGCCCGAACCGCTTGCGTCGTATTCTGGCCACATATGGCGATTGCTCGGCCGCTGACGCGCAGAGCGTATGCTACCAGTCCATTCACGCCAAGTACGCCATCGCCTCCGGAGGTTTTCTGGGATTGGGCATCGGCAATTCGCGGGAGAAATGGAATTACCTGCCGGCCGCCCATAACGATTTCATTTTCGCGATCATCGGCGAGGAGACCGGATTCGTCGGTTGCGCCATCGTATTGCTGTTCTTCGCGATTCTCGCCTGGTGCATGATCGTCATCGCATTGCAGGTCACCGATCGTTATGTTGCCATGGTGCTGATGTGCGTCGCCATTTGGATCGTGGGCCAGGCCATGGTCAACATCGGCGTGGTCGTGGGTGTGTTCCCGGTATTGGGCGTGCCTATGCCGTTCGTCTCCGCAGGCGGCTCATCCATGGTTATGTGCTTGACGGCGGCCGGACTGGTTGTGGGACTTATGCGCTCTCAACCGCAGATAAAACAGTCGCGTCAGAGCGCGTAAGTAGACTCGGTAATCATGAATCAAGGCACACCACATATCGTTCTTGCTGGCGGCGGTACCGCCGGACATGTCAATCCGCTGCTCGCGGTCGCCGGGGCGATTCGCGACATCGAACCCACGGCACAGGTCACCGTCATCGGCACTGCGGTGGGTTTGGAGAAGGATTTGGTGCCGGAGGCCGGCTACGAGCTCGACACCATCGAAAAAGTGCCGTTCCCGCGTCGCCCTAACCTGTACATGCTGCGCTTCCCGGCAAAATGGAAGCGAGAAACCGCCAAGGTGCGCTCCATTCTTGAAACGCGGCATGCGGATGTCGTGGCCGGATTCGGCGGGTATGCTTCCGCCCCCGTCTACGCCACCGCACACAAGATGGGCATTCCGATTGCCATCCATGAGCAGAATGCGCGTGCCGGCATGGCCAATAAACTGGGCGCTCGTTGGGCCGATTTCATCGGTACCGTGTACGAGGGCACCGGTCTCAAACCGCGTGCCGGAGCCGACGTCGAGCGCGTCGGTCTGCCGTTGCGCCCGGCCATCGCCTCCCTGACCAAACGCATCGGTGACGACCGTGCCGCCGTACGCCGTGAATCGGCCGCGCAGCTTGGCGTCGATCCGAACCGTCCGCTGGTGCTGGTCACTGGCGGATCGCTGGGAGCGCAAAGCCTGAACCGTGCCATCGCCTCCTCCGCCGCAGACCTGTTGGCCCACGCACAAATCATCCACTTGACCGGGCGAGGCAAAATCAGCGAAGTACGCGAACTGGTCACGGCCTCGGCCGGCGCGGACGTGCTTACCGGCATCGGCCCCGAATCGGCCGGACAAGGTGACTACCATACCGCCGAATATCTGGAACGAATCGATCTGGCCTTTGCCTGTGCCGACTTGGTGATTTGCCGTGCCGGAGCCGGATCGGTATCCGAGCTGGCTGCACTGGGCCTGCCGGCCATTTACGTGCCGCTGCCCATCGGCAACGGCGAGCAGCGTTTCAACGCCGAGCCAGTGGTGAACGCCGGCGGCGGCCTTCTGGTCGCAGACAAGGACCTGACCCCGCAGTGGGTGCATGAGCATGTGCCCGATCTGCTCGCCGATCACGAACGACTTGCCGAATTCGGCCGCAAGGCATGGGAATACGGCATCAGAAACGCTGCCGAAATCATGGCCCGGCACGTTCTGCAATTAGCCGAACCATCCAAGTAGTATTCAGATATCATTCCGTGCGCGATACTGACCAATTCCGTTCCGCAGCACGAGATACGGTCATAATATAGGGTGCTGGAATCCCTAAAGGAGTTTTGAATTGTCTCAAGATCAGCCCATAGTGCTTGACCCCACGTATGCCTCATTCGATGCTGCGGCCCGCCCCGCGGATCTCGGCGCCACCCATTTCATCGGTATCGGCGGTGCCGGTATGAGCGTTCTGGCCGAAATGCTGCACGCCGAAGGAGTCGCGGTGGACGGCTCCGATCGCGCACACAGCGCCAAAACCGACCGACTTGAAACGCTGGGCATCACCGTTGAATTCGGGCAGCGAGCCGAAAATGTCGCCCAGGCCGAGACCGTGGTCTACTCCAGCGCCATCAAACCGGACAATCCGGAAATCGTCGCAGCACACGCGGCGGGCAAGCGTATTGTGCATCGCAGTGACATCCTCGCCCTGCTCATGAACGGCAAACGAGCCGTCACCGTGGCCGGAGCGCACGGCAAAACCACCACCAGCTCCATGCTGTCCCACATTCTGGTGAACGCCGGTGCCGATCCAAGCTACGCCATCGGCGGCTTTATCCAAGGCCCGGACGGCACCACGCTGGACGGCGGACACGCGGGCAAAGGCGATATCCTGGTGGCCGAAGCCGATGAATCGGACGGCAGCTTCGCCAAATACCATCCGACCATCGCCATTATCACCAACTGTGAAGCCGATCATCTCGACCATTACGGCGACGAAGCCCACTACCGTGCCGCGTTCGTTGCCCACGCCGGCCGGGCCACCGGTCACGTGATCATCAGTATCGACGACCCCGACGGACTTGCCGTGCTGGAGGCCCTGCCCGCCGACGTGAAATCCCATA